>OBJA01001923.1_pt1 | contig 12988 bp, 8 predicted proteins | sample 1519751 | NCBI WGS metagenome assembly OBJA01 (sample SAMEA3881238, study PRJEB22517) | soil metagenome | biome: lake sediment; feature: soda lake sediment; material: sediment, water from around vicinity | place: India | collected 2013-12-23 | depth 3 m | reverse complement strand
GCGTCTTCGCGCTGAAAGTAATGTTGCGAAGCCAGTTGCAGGTTGGTGATCGCCTCTTCGCTTCCGGCCACCCGGCTGAAGAAACTTTTCACATCCACAAAATACTTTCGTTTTTTCCAGTTGTGCTGAAAATCGAGCCCGCCCGACAAAGCCGATTTGGGCATAAACTCGAGATGCTCCTCGTTAACCGACCGCAGTGCGGAAGCCGCCATCCCGCCCAACACGGTGTTACCTTCGTTCAAATCTTGTTTTACGCGGCCCACAAAATAGCTGGTAAAAGGTTCAGTCAGTTCGCTTCTTCTTCCATCTTCAGAATAAATTGTGGCTTTTTCCGAAGAAGTAAAACTTTGCACAAAACCCAGCGAAAGCCCCTTTTTGTTTTTGCCGGTCAGTTTTACAGCGCTGATGATCGAAGTATTATCGGGCATATCCACGGTTTCGTTTTCAGCCAGAAGGGGCGAATAGGCAGGCGCTTTGCCGATGCGGCGCGAATAAAACAGCAAATCCCGGCCCGCGCCGTAGTCCAAAACATTGTTGCCTTCCAGAAAAAAAGGCCTTTTTTCGTCGTAAAAAACTTCATACGAAGTCAGGCTGAGAATGGAAGGATCGGCTTCAACCTGCCCAAAATCGGGGTTGACGGTATAATCCAGCGTAAAATCTGAACTCAGCCCCACTTTGCCATCCAGCCCGAAGTTGATGTTGGTTTTATTCCTCAGATCGCTGTTTGGCGAAAACCTGGTGCTTGAGTAAGGCAAAAATTCCATTTTTCGTTTGGCACTGATCCCTTTGATGCCTTTCAGCTCACCAAACAAATAAACCATTGCAGGAGCGTCAATGGGAATCAGTTTCCACTGATCTTCTTCCATGTTTCGGTCAATCCATCGCCAAATATGCATTCCCCACACCTGTTCACCCGCGTCGGCAAACCGCAGTTGGCTGAAGGGGATGCGCATTTCAATGGTCCACATCGAATCTTTTACAGCCGATTTGCCATCCCAAACAGCATTCCAGTTATAATCCCATTCATATTCACCCAGGTGCATCAGGTCAACCTTTTGCCCGGCCGCAGATACGTTAAATTCAAACGCGGTGCGTTTATCGGCATAAGAATCGATGGCGATACCTGCAATGTCGCCGCTCATTTCATCGCGGCGGCTCAAAATGGGCCGGATCAGTTCCGGTTCATTGTCGTAACACTTAAAACCTACATACAAGTTGTGTTCGTCGTATAAAATACAAATTTCTGTTTGCTGCGACGGAGCTTTGGCCTGCAAGGGCTGTTGTTGTGAAAAACCTCCGCTCCAAACCGCATTTTGCCAGGCAGTTTCGTCAAGTTCACCGTCGACTTTTATTTTTTCGGTCGTCCGGGCTGCATAATAAACCCGTTCCATACTGGCGACCTGGTTGACCAGCGAATCAGTAGAAAGTGTATATGTCAATGGATTTTGAGCCAACAAACTGGTGAAGCACAACAGGAATAGCAGAAGAAGTACAGGTTGCGATGCTGATTTTTGGAACATATTTTTTTTCATAAGGGCAAAACAAATATACCTAAAAATGAAAAAAGCAAAGGTCTTTAACAATATTTTTTTGATCGGAAAAATGAATTAATAGAAAATCAAGGAAACATTTTCATGCGAATATGGTTTTTAAGGTAGAATTTGGATCAAAAACCTTTTTATTAGAGTTATTCGAAGTTTTTAAAAGAAATTTATGAGGAAAATCAACAAAATCCTGGTGGCGAACCGGGGTGAAATTGCGGTCCGGATCATGCGAACATGTCGTGAAATGGGTATCGCAACCGTTGCTGTTTTTTCTGATGCCGACCGTACCTCCATGCATGTACTTTATGCAGACGAGGCTTATTATGTAGGCCCCGCCCCATCAAAAGACAGTTATCTGAAAGCCTCAAAAATTATTGAGGTGGCCATAAAATCAAAAGCAGACGCCATTCATCCCGGTTACGGCTTTTTATCTGAAAACGCAGAATTTGCAAGACTTTGTAAACAAAACAACATCATTTTTATCGGGCCTTCTCCCGAGGTAATCGACAAAATGGGCGACAAGATACAGGCCCGTAAAGCCATGATTGCTGCCGGGGTTCCCGTGGTTCCCGGAACAACCGAAGCCATTGCTTCAGAAGCCGGTGCAATCACCACCATCAAAGAAATTGGCTTGCCGGTGATGATCAAAGCTTCGGCTGGCGGGGGTGGCAAAGGAATGCGCCTGGTTGAAAAAGAAGCCGACATCATTCCATCGGTGCGCGCGGCCCGGTCCGAAGCGCTTTCCTCGTTTGGCGATGATGCCGTTTATATCGAAAAATACGTCACTTCGCCGCACCACATCGAATTTCAGGTGCTGGGCGACAGTCATGGAAACGTGATTCATTTATTCGAGCGCGAGTGCTCCATCCAGCGGCGGCACCAAAAAATGGTGGAGGAAACCCCTTCGACGTTGATGACGCCGGAATTGCGGGCGCAGATGGGCAAACACGCCGTTGATGCCGCCAAAGCAGTTAATTATTGCGGGGCTGGTACCATCGAATTTTTGGTCGATAATAACCTGAATTATTATTTCCTGGAAATGAACACGCGCCTCCAGGTTGAACACCCGATCACCGAACGGGTTACTGGTATTGATCTGGTGAAAAAGCAAATTTTGGTGGCCGAAGGTCAAGAACTGAATATCAGGCAGGAAGATCTGCAACAACGTGGCCATGCGATCGAATGCCGGATTTATGCCGAAGATTCGGATAATAATTTTATGCCGAGCGCCGGACGCATCCACACCATTACCGAGCCACTCGGGCTTGGCGTGCGCACCGACGGCTATGTTTATGAAGGATACGAAATTCCGATTCATTACGATCCGATGATTTCGAAGCTGATCGTTTGGGCTGAAACCCGGGCGGAAGCCATTCAACGTATGCGAAGGGCGCTCTACGAATACAAAATTACGGGAATCAGAACCTCGCTTAAATTTTTGGAACGAATCATGGATTCGGCTGATTTTGTAAACGGAAACTACGACACCAACTTCATTGAAAAAAACAGGCACATCCTGATGGCAGAAGACACTGTGGATGCTGTACTTCAGGACATGGTGATCATTGCTGCTTATTTCGACTTCATGAACAGAAAAAACAAGGTAATTCCGACAAAAGAACTAAACCCTGCAAAAAACCGCTGGAAAAAATATACTTACCAGAAAAATTTTGACCGTTTATAAAATAGAAAGTATGCCTATCGAAATTAAACTAGGTGACCGCATCGCATCAGTAAAAGTTTTAAACCAGAACGAGAACCTGCTGGAAATCATGGTGGACGATCAAGTTTATCATGTTGACCTGATGCACAACGATGAAGGCGCCTTCTCCATCCTGGAAAACAACCGTTCGCACAACATTTCATTGGTACCTTCGCAAAAACCAAAAGCTTACACCGCTTATACATTATACCACACTTACGACCTCGAGGTGATCGACGCCGAAGCTCGTTACATCCGTAACCGTGGCGACGGCGCCCTGGTGCAGTCCGAAAAACAGATTTCCTCGCCCATGCCGGGCAAAATTGTAAAAGTGCTGGTGCGCGAAGGCGATACCGTGACCAAAGGGCAAACCGCGATAATTATTTCAGCCATGAAAATGGAAAGCGAATATAAAGCAGCGGTTGACGGCGTGGTAAAAGCGGTGAATGTAAGTGATGGCGACACCGTAGAAGCAAACCAGGTATTGATTGAAATTGACTAACATTGAAGCTATGGACTTAAAGAGCAAATTTGAACAGTTCGAAAAAATAAATAATGAAGCCGAATTGGGCGGAGGCAAAGAACGGGTAGAAAAACAACACGCCAGCGGCAAAAAAACAGCCCGCGAACGTATTGAAGAACTGCTGGACCCGGGTACTTTCAATGAAATTGACAAGCTGGTCACCCACCGCGCCACCGATTTTGGCATCGATAAAACAAAAATTCCCGGCGACGGTGTCGTTACCGGTTACGGCAAAATACACGATCGCCTGGTCTATGTTTTTGCGCAGGATTTTACCGTTTTTGGAGGAACCATGAGCCGGGCCAATGCCGATAAAATTGTGAAAATACAGGAATTGGCCATTAAAATGGGAACACCGTTGATTGGTCTGAATGATTCAGGCGGCGCACGCATCCAGGAAGGGGTGCAAAGTTTGGCCGGTTATGCCGATATCTTTTATAACAATGTGCTCTCTTCAGGGGTCATCCCCCAGATCAGCGCTATTCTCGGGCCCTGCGCAGGGGGCGCAGTGTACTCCCCCGCCCTCACCGACTTTATTTTTATGGTGAACGAAACCAGCCACATGTTTGTCACCGGCCCCGAAGTCATCCGGACCGTCACCCACGAAAATGTGACCAAAGAAGACCTCGGCGGGGCTGTCACGCATAGTTCAAAAAGCGGTGTAGCTCATTTCACCGGCGATAATGAAGAACAAACCATCATGATGGTGCGCGAACTGGTCAGCTTCCTTCCTTCCAACAACATGGAAGACCCGCCGGTGCAAACAACCACCGATCCGTCGAACCGGAAAATTGATTCACTCAATGAAGTGGTTCCGGCCGACCCCAACAAACCTTACGACATGAAAGACATCATCTATAAAATTGTGGATGACGAGCATTTTATGGAAGTACAACCAAACTACGCCGCCAATATCATTATCGGGTTTGCCCGTTTTGCAGGAAGGTCGGTCGGCATTGTTGCCAACCAGCCGGCCAACCTGGCCGGCGTGCTCGATATCAATTCATCGGCAAAAGCTGCGCGTTTTGTGCGTTTTTGCGATGCCTTTAATATTCCGATAGTTACCCTGGTCGATGTTCCCGGATTTTTGCCCGGCACGCAGCAGGAGTTTGGCGGTATCATCAAACATGGTGCTAAATTGTTGTATGCTTTTGCTGAAGCCACCGTTGCCAAAATTACATTGATCACGCGAAAAGCCTATGGCGGCGCCTACGATGTGATGTCGAGCAAACACATTGGCGCTGATATCAATTATGCCTATCCAACCGCCGAAATCGCGGTGATGGGCCCCGAAGGCGCTATCAATATTCTGAAAAGGAACATTACCGATGCCGATGAAAAAGCCCGCGCTGTTGAAGAATACCGCGAAACCTTTGCAAACCCATACCGTGCGGCTGCACTGGGTTACATCGACGAAATTATCTATCCTGAAGATACCCGGCTCAAAATCATCAACGCGTTGGAAATGACGCACAACAAGCGAAAATCAAACCTACCCAGAAAGCACGGGAATATTCCTTTGTAAGAGAAGCCTCCCCCGGCCCCCTCCAAAGGAGGGGGAAAGGACGCTCGTTGATACTTTAGGTTTTCAATGCATACATTTTTATTAGTAGCACTATTATTGGGGAGGTGTTTTCTTGTCCCTCCCCTTTGGGGAGGCTAGGAGGGGCTTCCTTTGGAGAGGGTTTGGGAGAGGTCTCTCTTAAACAAAACAAAGGTGAGAACGTTTTTTTAATGGAATAAAATCAGACAAACAGGTCTTATAAGAAATAAAAACCAGCATATGCAATTAAAAGAAGCTGCAAAAGCGAAGACAGTTGATCAAATAACTGATGAAGTCCTGCATGATTATTATCTGGCTTACCTCAGCCGCCAGTTAAGCATTCTCGGTAAACGCGAAGTTCACAACGGAAGGGCACATTTCGGTATTTTTGGAGATGGGAAGGAAGTGGCGCAATTGGCTTATGCCAAAACATTCAGAAAAGGCGACTGGCGGTCGGGTTATTACCGCGATCAAACCTTTATGCTGGCGCTTGGCTTGTTGCAGCCCGAAGAATTTTTCGCCATGATTTACGGCGATACCGACGACCAGATCAACCCGTCAACGGGCGGGCGAAACTTTAACAACCACTTCAGCACTTCAAATATTGACGAAAAAGGTGACATAAAGAACCTGGCCGGACAGTTTAACTCGAGCTCCGATATTTCGTCAACCGGCGGGCAGATGCCGCGACTGCTGGGTTTGGCCCAGGCTTCAAAAATGGTCAGGCAAAACCCTTCCCTGAAAAAACACCTGAACAATAATGTAACCGGCAATGAAGTAGCTTTTGGCAGCATTGGTGACGCCAGCACTTCCGAAGGCATGTTCTTCGAAACCATTAATGCGGCCGGCGTAATGCAGGTTCCGCTTGCCGTGGCTGTATTCGACGACGGCTTTGGAATCAGCGTGCCGGTGGAACTGCAAACCACCAAAGCAAGCATTTCAAAAGCGCTGAAAGGTTTTCAAAAAACCAAAGACAGCAACGGAATCCAAATTTATACCTGCAAAGGATGGGATTATCCGGAACTGGTAAAAACTTTTGCTGAAGGAATCGCCAAATGCCGCGACACACATACGCCTGTCCTCTTTCATGTGCAGGAACTGACCCAACTATTGGGACATTCTACTTCGGGATCGCACGAACGCTATAAATCGAAAGAGCGGCTCGACTGGGAAAAGGAATACGATGCGCTCTACCAGTTTAAACTGTGGCTGATCGAAAGTGGGAAAGCCAGTTTTGAAACACTTACCAAAATTGAACAAAAGGCAGCAGAACGGGCAAAAGAAGCCCGCAAAAAAGCCTGGAAAAATTATACTGAAGGGTATGCCGGTGAATTCCGCAGCCTGAAAACACTTCTGCAAAAAATAAAAGAGCAGTCGAACGGCGAGGTAGACCATCTGGAAGAGCTGGATGACATCAAACACAAAACTTTCCCGACCAGGCGCAGGTTTTTGAGCTTTGCCCAGCGGATTTTTTACGAAACCCACCTTCATGGAAAGCTGAAAGACGAACGCGCTGCTTTGCACCAATGGATCAGGGATTTTAAGGAAAGAAGTGCCGGCTTTTACAGCAGTAAATTATATCGTGAAGGGGCCGACTCTGCTTTAAAAGTTGCTCCCGTTCCCGTAAAATACGAAGAAAATTCAGCAGAAGTGAACGGTTCGGAAATATTGAGCCGTAACTTTGATGCCCTGTTTCAAAAATACCCCAACCTGGTCACCTTTGGACAGGACACCGGAAAGCTGGGCGATGTTAACCAGGGCATGAAAGGCATGCAGGCGAAGTATGGCGCTCACCGGGTGGGCGATGCGGGCATCCGTGAAACCACGATTATCGGGCAGGGAATCGGACTTGCCATGCGTGGCTTCAGGCCCATTGCCGAAATTCAGTACCTCGATTACCTGATTTATGCTCACTCGACCTTGAGCGACGATTTGTCGAGCCTGCAATACCGGACCAAAGGAAGGCAGGCAGCACCGGTGATTGTGCGTACGCGCGGACATCAGTTGCAGGGCATGTGGCACGCGGGTTCGCCCATGCAGATGATTCTGGGATCGTTACGCGGAATGTATCTTTGTGTGCCGCGCAACCTCACGCAGGCGGCGGGTTTTTACAATACCCTGCTGGAGGCCAACGACCCGGCTTTGGTGATTGAACCGCTGAAAGCCTACAACATGAAGGAACCTTTACCTGCAAATCCCGGTGAATTTAAGGTACCGCTTGGCGTTCCCGAAGTAATCGTTGAAGGGACCGATGTTACCCTGGTCACCTATGCCTGGAATGTGAACCACGCGGTAAAAGCAGCTGATTTGCTCCATACCAAAGGCATCTCGGTGGAAGTGATTGATGTGCAGACTTTGATGCCTTTCGATGTCAACCACCTGATTTTGAAATCCATCAAAAAAACCGGCAAAGTCATTTTTGTTGACGAAGATGTTCCCGGCGGCGCAACGGCCTACATGATGCAAAAAGTGATCGACGAACAAAAAGCTTTCGATTACCTCGACACCGCGCCAAGGGCACTTTCAGCCAAAGAACACCGCCCGGCTTACGGCATCGACGGCGAATATTTCTCAAAACCGAATGTTGAACAGATTTTCGAAAATATTTACGAAATGATGCGCGAAGTAGATTTGAAAAAATTTCCGGATTTGACGGACTAAAATAGAAAATGCTGATTTGTGAGCGGTTGACTTGAGTCAGTCGTTCACTTTTATTTTCAACAAGGTTTGAACACTGATTTTGTGAAGGTGCGATTTTAAATTCTGGTTGCCTATTTACATCTTAACTCCGGTTTTCAATCGTTTTTTCCTGATCAAGCCATCCAGTTGCGTAACACGTGGAAGCTTTGAACGTAAAGGCAAAAATAAAACTTGCAAGCCATGAACAGTCCTTTAGTCAGCCTGTTTGAATTTCCTTCAAATCTGGGCCTCAAAAAAACAGATAAAGCCATTCAGCCGGGGGTAAGATTTCTGCCTTCCTGGCTGAAAAAACACGGGCTTTACGAACTGGTCAATCCACAAGAAGTTTTTACCTTATCGCCTCCCGAATATTCAATGGAACAGGATATGGAATCAGGGGTGAGAAATGCAGAAAAGATCATCAGCTACGCGACAAAACAAGCGAAACTTCTGACGCCCAGTCTTAAACAAGATTACTTTCAACTGATTATCGGCGGGGATTGCAGCATCCTGATCGGCACTGCCATTGCCTTGCGCCAAACCGGCAACTACGGCCTTTTTTATCTCGACGGGCACACCGATTTTATTTGGCCTGAACTTTCGAATACCGGCGGCGCTGCAGGCATGGACCTGGCCATTGTAACCGGACACGGGCATAACAAACTGACCAATATTCAGAACCTGAAGCCTTATTTGAATGAAGAATATGTTTGGTGCGTGGGAAACAGAGAATATGATCCTGCCTATGTACAACCAGTTCTGGATTCACCCATTCAGTATTTCGATTTAAACAGGCTTCGTGCTACCGGCATGGAAAATTGTGCCGCTCAATTTTTAAAAATGGTTGAAGACAAGCAGTTGGATGGTTTTTTCATCCATTTTGATGTTGACGTATTGAATGACCGGATTATGCCCGCGGTTGACAGCCGCGAACCTGACGGGCTTGAGTATCATGAAATGGTTGAATTGCTTGGAAAACTACTGTCGAGCCCCAAAGCGATCGGGATTGAGATAACCATTCTTGACCCTGATCTGGACAAAAATGGCATTTATACCCGGGAATTTATCTCGAATTTTGTAAAAGCTTTTGAACTTGGTAAAATCTCAACGATCGCAAAGTAGGTGAATGACAGTCCGATTCACAAAAACAGGATGGAAACAGCACTTGTTTTCGCCTACTCAGATGCTCGCAACCATGTGAACCGTACTTTTTCACTTCCTTCTCAAATCTCCCTCATAATTTTTTTGATGCGGTCCCATGATTGGTCGCGGGCTTTTTTGTTGTCGTCCGAAACAGCCGGATCGTCACCCTGGCGCATGTAGGCATGTCCTGCCCCATCGTAAATTTTATAATCAAAAGTTTTGTCGGCTTCTTTCATCATTTTTTCAGTAGCGGGAATTCCGGCGTTGATTCGTGCGTCGTTTCCGCCGTAAAAACCATAAACAGGCGCGCTGATTTTGGCTATTTCGTCCGCCGATTCAGGTGAGCTACCATAAAAAACCATGGCGGCTTTCAGCCTCTTGTTGTAGGTGACAAAACGAAAACTTTGCATGCCTCCCCAGCAAAAGCCGATGGATACTGTCTTTCCGTTGCCGGCCTGCATTTCTTCAGCATAGGCCTGCACGGCATTCAGGTCATTTTTGACCTGGTCCGGGTTCAGCTCGTAAATGGCGTTCCGAGCATCATCAGAATTGGGAAAATCACTCGTCTTTTTATATTCCGAAGAAAAACCCGAAAGTAAATCGGGTGCTACGGCGATGTAGCCTGCTTCGGCCAACTGATCGCAAAAACTCCTTACCCAGTCGGTCATGCCGCGGTTTTCGTGAATGACAATGGCCACGGTCGCCTTGCCCGAAACTTCAGGAAAAACTACAAAACAATGGACCTCGCGCCCGCCCGATTTAACTTTTATCCATTCGTGGTGACGAGGTGAGTTTTCAAGCTGCTTCAATGCAAAATCCTGCGCCTGCAGGCCCGACAAAGCAAAAACGGAGACAAACGAAACTATCAGCTTTTTCATAAGGTTTTATTATTTGATTACCAAAACTTTAACAAGAAATGGATTGTACTTGTTTGATCAGCTGTAGAAAAAACAATTGATCTCAGGGTGATGATCATTTGCAAAAAAAATCAACCTGCCATTCCGCGATGGAACCGACAGGTTGATTTGATGCTATTTTATATGATCTGCTAAAATAAAGGCAACCGTTTATTTGATGGTAATGGCCGCCCTTCGCGCCAATTGGTAAGCCTGTGGCGAACCTTTTTTGATGTTGGTATCTTCGCCTTTGCCCTGGCTTTGCAGCCTGTTTTTTTCGATTCCGGCTTCAACCAGCAGGTTTACAAGCGCGTTGGCCCTGCTTTCAGAAAGTTTAAGGTTGTATTGGTCGGTGCCACGTTCGTCGGCATAGCCGGTAATGTTGATACTGCGCGACGGGTTGTTTTTCAGGTAGGTAACCAGAAAACTGACCGCCCCGGTTGAAGCTTTATCGATTTTGGTGCTGTTGAAGTCGAAGTAAACGTTCACAAAACCATCATTGATCAACCTTCTGACAAATTCATCGTAATCGCCGGCGGGTTGTTTGCCTTGTTGATTAAGCTGGTCGATTTGTCCTTGCAGGCCTTCATACTCTTTCCGGTTTTTTTCCGCACCTTCAGCATTCAGCCGGTCACTTTCTTTGATGGCTGTTTCCAAGGCATTCAACCTTGAAGACAACACATCATACTTTTTGTCGCCACGGATATACCAGTCTGCATGACTGCTGCGTTTTCCAAAGTAGTATGAAAGGCCGATGGTGCCATTAACTACGTATCCTTTGGTATCGCCGGGATTGCTACCGCCATCGAACGCAAGATTTTGACGGACGTTGATCAACCCGGAGAAATCCATGTTCAAAGACATTCTTGGAGAAATTTTTAGCTGACCGGTGATCCCGGCAATGGCGTTGCCAACATAATCATCCGATGGCGATCGGTCGAAAGTTAATTTTCCAGCGCCAATACCACCATGTGCCAATAAATTGACAGACTTTGTCCAGTCTTCAAATTTCAACAACCTGCCAAGGTTGATAACCCCCTGAAGGTCCAACCGGGAAAAGTCAGAGCCAAATCCGGCACTGTTATCAGCATCTTGAAAATGGTTGTAGCCATAGCCAAACCTCAGTCCAAAAAATTCGTTGAACATGTACCTTACGCCTAATTCACCGGAAAAAAAGTCTGGTGTTGCGGAACGGTACCCACGCGAAAACATTTGATAGGGTTTGGTCACGCCAATGCCCCCGTCAATTGACCACCTGTTAAAATCGGCCGCCACCGGAATACTATCCTGTGCATAAGCCGTTGAAATAAAAAACGCGGAAAAAATAATAAGTAAACTTTTCATATCTCCTGATTTTAGTTATGTCACTCAGATAATTTTTTTTCAATTTTGTTAACGATAACATCCAAATAACGCAGCTAGTTCAACTCGTCTTAAAATTTTATGCTAAAAACACTTTGTTGACAAACCAAAGCTCTTTAACATACGCACTTACGGCTTTTATTATTTTTGAGGTGGTGTCGGCATTTTTTCATTCCTTTGTGACTGATTGCCTGTCTAAGAAATTTAGTGCCTAATGAAGAACTTACTGGCTCACATCAATAAGCAGTTTACTGTCAACAGCGGCAAAAACCTTTTTTATGAACCACAACAACTTCAGTTTATCACTGGAACAACCAACCAATTGGATGCCTTGCAACAATTGGATGCTGAACAGGAAAATCTGCTGCTGAATTATCTGGTTGAAAAAGCCATATCCACATTTTGTGAAGCAAACCAGTATTATTCTTTTAATGAAATTGCAGTTTCAGATTTAAAAGAGGCGTACCGTCATTTGATAGCTGATTTAAAGATGCCCGGAGGAAAAAGCCAGGAACAAATCAAAAAAGTTGCAGAGAAACATTACCAAAGACTGGCCGTGTGGCTGAAAAACAGTAATCCATTCGCCGAAAAGGTTTACCGACCGCTCAAACCTGTCATTGAGCAGGTGGTTTGTGGCGAATATTCGGCTGAACTGCAGCTTTCCATTCTGCAGCTTGATATAAAAACTTTAAAAGAACCTGTACTGGATGTTGGTTGTGGAAAAAAGGCCGGTTTGGTGCACCATTTAAGGGAAAATGGCATAGAAGCGTTTGGGCTTGACCGTTTTGCTCCCAAAAGCAATTTTCTGATTCGGGGAGATTGGATGAATTATCAGTTTGAAAAAGAAAGTTGGGGGAGCCTGATCAGCAACCTGGGTTTTTCAAATCACTTCCGGCACCACCATTTGCGTGACGATGGCGATTATGTCGCATATGCGAAAAAATACCTGGAGATGCTCCAGTCGCTGTTGCCCGGAGGTTCTTTTTATTATGCACCGGATTTGCCGTTTATCGAAGAGTGGCTTCCGGGAGAAAGCTACCAGCTAACCAAAACCAGCTTTGACGTGGAGACCTATCGGGCCAGCCGGGTCAAAAAATTGTAGAGACTAATATTGATGACGCAATTCTTTACAACAATCGTTTTAACCGTTCAATTTCTTCATCTCTTTTGGTCAATTCCTGATGAAATACAACGGGGATATTTTTTATTTTCGAAATATAAAAAGCGGCAAAATCTTTGATCCGATACCCATATGTATTTCCGATAGTCGCCTCCTGGCTTCCTTCATAGATAATTTTGGCATTGTCATCCAGCAATTTTTTCAGATGTGGAATAGCCGCTTCGCCCAATTCAACCAATTGTTTGCCAAGATGGCCTGCATCATCCATTTCGTAGAGAAAACCCCATAAACTTCCATTCAGAAACCAATAATCTTCCTTTTCAATGCTTGAATGCGCCAAAGCATACGCATATGCTTCCGCCAGCATGGGGGCATGTTTTGAGTTTGAATGCACCTGGAAATGCCTTAAAACTTCGGCCGATAAAAATTTTGCCTCAGGCGGGCTGTCCGCTTTTTCAATTATATTTTCGAAGGAA
>OBJA01001922.1_pt1 | contig 12989 bp, 11 predicted proteins | sample 1519751 | NCBI WGS metagenome assembly OBJA01 (sample SAMEA3881238, study PRJEB22517) | soil metagenome | biome: lake sediment; feature: soda lake sediment; material: sediment, water from around vicinity | place: India | collected 2013-12-23 | depth 3 m | reverse complement strand
CGGTCAACCGGCAGATGACCCGCTACAGCGTCCCCCGCATCGCCTTCATCAACAAGTGCGACCGGACCGGGGCCAATCCGGAGAAAGTCACCAAACAGCTGCGCGAGAAGCTCGAACTGAACGCCCATCTGCTGCAGATCCCGATCGGCCTGGAAAGCGACCTGCAGGGCATGATCGACCTGGTCACCATGAGGGCCATCTATTTCGAAGGCCCGAACGGCGACACCGTGGTCGAAAGGGACATCCCGGCGGAATACATGGAAGAGGCGCAAGAGAAGCGGGATGCCCTGCTCGAAGAGATCTCCATGTTCTCCGAGGAACTCATGGAAGCCCTGCTGGAGGGCGGCGATGTCGATGTCGAGACCATCTATGCGGCGATCCGCAAAGGGACGCTGGCGCTGGAGTTCACCCCGGTCATGGTCGGCTCCGCCTACAAGAACAAGGGCATCCAGACCCTGCTCGACGCGGTCGGCCGTTACCTGCCCTGTCCGACCGATGTCACCAACATGGCGCTTGACCTGAAGAACGACGAGAAGGAGTTCCCGGTCACCAACAACCCGGACGATCCGCTCGTCATGCTCGCCTTCAAGCTGGAGGACGGCCGTTACGGCCAGCTCACCTATATCCGCACCTACCAGGGCAAAGTCGCCAAGGGCGATACCGTGTTCAACAGCAGGACCGGCAAGAAGGTGAAGATCGGCCGTCTCTGCCGCATGCACTCCAACGAGATGGAGGAGATCGATGAATGCGGCTCCGGCGACATCGTCGCCCTGTTCGGCATCGACTGCGCCTCCGGCGATACCTTCACCTCCGAGGCAATCAGCTGCTCCATGACCTCCATGCATATTCCGGAGCCGGTCATATCGCTTGCGGTCATCCCGAAAGACAACAAGGCCCAGATCAACATGTCGAAGGCCCTCAACCGCTTCACCAAGGAGGACCCGACCTTCAAGTCCTACGTGGATCACGAGACCGGCGAGACCATCATCTCCGGCATGGGCGAGCTGCACCTGGAGGTCTATGTCGAGCGGATGAAGCGCGAGTACAACGCGCTGGTCGAGGTCGGCGCACCCCAGGTCGCCTACCGCGAGACCATCACCCAGCGGGCCGAGTTCAACTACACCCACAAGAAGCAGACCGGCGGTTCCGGCCAGTACGGCCGGGTGGCGGGCTACATGGAGCCGTTTGCCGAGGGCGACTACGAATTCGTCGACAATATCGTCGGCGGCGTCATTCCCCGCGAGTTCATTCCCTCCTGCGACAAGGGCTTCCGGAAGAGCCTGGAAAAAGGCCCCCTCTGCGGGGCGACCATCACCGGCGTGCGCTGCGTCATCAACGACGGCGCCTTCCACGCGGTGGACTCCTCCGACATCGCCTTCCAGCTGGCGGCGATCGGCGGCTTCAAGGAAGGCTACCTCAAGGCGAAAGCGGCCATCCTCGAACCCATCATGAAGGTGGCGGTGGAAGGCCCCACCGAATTCCAGGGCGCGGTCATGGGCTCCATCAACCAGCGCCGCGGCATGATCATCGGCACCACCGAGGAAGGCACCTATTCGGTGGTCGAGGCGGAAGTCCCGCTCTCCGAGATGTTCGGCTACTCCACCACGCTCCGCTCCCTCACCCAGGGCAAGGCCGAGTTCACCATGGAGTTCGCGACCTTCAAACCGGTGCCGAAAGGCGTGAGCGAGCAATTGATCAAGAAGTATCAGGAAGAGAAGAAGAACTCTTGATCTCGGCAAAGATACGGAATACAACTAGAAAAAAGCCCGCCTCGCCAGGGCGGGCCGGTGGCTGCACCCCCTGCACGCCGATGAGATGAATAAAGGTGGAAACCATGACAAACAGTGAGTTGATCTTGAACAATCCTCTCCGGGCCCTCGGCCTCGAGAAAGAGGAAAGCGGCGGGATCCGGCCCATGATGGGACTGGTGATGGCCAGGGCCGGGCTGGGTAAGACCGCCATTCTGGTGCAGTTCGCCCTCGACTGCATGCTCCTGGGCAACAAGGTGCTGCATGTGTCCATCGGCCAGGGGATCGACAAGACCCGGACCTGGTATGACGACATCCTCTCCCTGCTGACGGACGGCGAGAAGATCGGGTCGATTCCCGAGATCATGAAGAACCGCCTGATCATGACCTTCAAGGAGAGTTCCTTCAGCAAGGTCTTGCTCGAAGAGCGGCTGGACGATCTGGTCAAGCAGAACATCTACAAGCCCGAGTGCCTGATCATCGACGGCTACGATTTCGCCAACAACGACAAGGAGTCGCTCGAAGACCTGCGCGATTTCATGAACGACCGCGGCCTCAAGATGATCTGGTTCTCGGCGGTCAGCCACCGGGAGGATCCTCGGGTCAGCCTGGACGGCGTGCCGGCGCCTTGTCACGAGGTGGACAGCCTGTTCGAGACCGTGCTGCTGATCAAGCCGGTGGGGGATCTCATGAAGCTGGAAATAGTGAAATGCGATACCTGCAAGCTCGACCCGGGGACCATCCTCACGCTCGACCCCAATACGATGCTGATCAAGAAGGGCTGATGTCGCCTGCGCCGGCTGCGGCGGGCAATGAGGTTTATGAATCGAAAGCGGGATGCTTGCATGGGCATCCCGCTTTTTTCGTCTCGGCGTAATAGAAAACGAAAAATTATTGCTAAACATGGGTGAGATGGAAAGGCAGGAGTGCGCCAATGTCATTAACCTTAGCTTTTTCTCCAAATCGGTATCGGTATCGGTATCGATATCGAATACAACGCGCTGAAGTTCTATTTCGATACCGATACCGATACCGATAGCGATAGCGATACCGATAGCGAGCAATAACTCCCCCCAAAGTTAATGACATTGATCGTTCCCACGCTCCAGCGTCCCGAGTTGACGGAGAGAGTACATGAAATGGAGGATAAATGAAGTTCAGACCGTGTATTGATCTCCATGAGGGCGTGGTCAAACAGATCGTCGGCTCGACGCTCAAAGACGGCGAACCCCAGGCCGTCCGCACCAATTTCGTCGCGGAGAAACCGCCGTCCTGGTTCGCCGCACTCTACCGCGCCGACAATCTCACGGGCGGCCATATCATCAAGCTCGGTCCGGGCAACGACGCCGCGGCCGAGGAGGCCCTCGCCGCCTGGCCGGGCGGAATGCAGCTCGGCGGCGGCATCATCGCGGAGAACGCCGGCGGCTGGCTCGACCTGGGCGCATCCCATGTCATCGTCACCTCCTACGTCTTCCGCGACGGGATGATCGATCGGGCCAGGCTCGACAGACTGGTCAAGGCGGTCGGCAAGTCCCGCCTCGTACTGGATCTCAGCTGCCGCAAGCGGGGGGAGGAGTACTTCATCGTCACTGACCGCTGGCAGAAGTTCACCAGCGTGGCCATCACGCCGGAGGTCCTGGACGACCTCGCCCGCTGCTGCGACGAGTTCCTGATCCATGCCGCCGACGTGGAAGGCAAGTGCGCCGGGATCGAGGTGGAACTGGTGGAAAAACTCGCCCGGTGGACGCCGATCGCCACCACGTACGCCGGCGGGATCAGGGATCTCGCGGATCTCGAGCTGCTCGATACGGCCGGCCGCGGCCGCCTCGACTGCACCGTCGGCAGCGCCCTCGACATCTTCGGCGGCAGCACGCTCAGTTATCGGGAGGCGGTCCGCTTCTGCCGCGGGACTGAAAAAAAGTCCGGGTAAAAATGGCGGGGGGCGGCCGCGGCGTCAGTCGCAAAACCGCTGGAGGCCTCTTGAGGAGTCTTGACCGGAAGAGTTTCTTCCTATACAATACCCTGTGCGGGAAACACCCTGGAAATGTTGTTTAACCATTTGAATATTCAAGAAATGCATGACAATAGAGAAGGATAGGCAGCGAAGGGATATCGAGAGATTCATCGAGAAGATGCCGAGCCTGTCGACCACCGTCGGCAAGGTCATGGAAATCTGCAGTCGCACCGATGCCTCTCCCAATGAACTCAACAAGGTGATCTCCCTCGATCCGGTTCTGACCGGCCAGGTCCTGAAGCTCATCAATTCGGCCTACTATTCCCTGGTCAATAAAGTGACCTCGCTCACCCGGGCCATCACCATGCTGGGGATGAATACCGTCAAGAACATGGCGCTCAGTACCGCCATCATCCGCACCGTGGCGGGGGTGAAGAAGTCCAAGGCCCTGCCCACCACCAAGTTCTGGGCCCACTCCATCGGGGCCGGGGTGGCCGCGAAACTTCTCGGGGAGGCCAAGGGGCTGCCGATCATGGAACGGGAAGAACTGTTCCTGGCGGGGCTGCTCCACGATCTCGGCAAGGTCCCCTTCGGCGACGAGTATATCGAGGCCTTGAATATCGCCCGCTTCGAGCAGCTGCCGCTCAGGGAAGTGGAGGCGGACGTGATGGGCATCGACCACCAGGAGGTCGGCCTGATGATCGCCGACAAGTGGAAGCTCAATCCGGTGATCACCCGGTGCATCGGTTATCACCATGAGACCGGCGAGATCCTCAAGGGGGAATTCGGTCAGCAGCTGGCCCTGGTCGCCCTGGGCAATATCTACACCAACATCCTCGATCACGGGTATGCCGGCGATCCGTTTCCCAAGATCGATCACGTCGATTTCCTCCTCGAGTCCGTAGGCCTCACCTGGAAGGACTACGGCAGCATCGGCCAACAGGTGGTCGAGGAAATCGAAAAGGCGGAAATATTCCTGAAGATCTGATTCCTGCGGAGAGGGTATGAAGATACGTTTTTGGGGAGTGCGCGGCTCGATCCCCAGCCCGGGGCCGAAAACCCAGAAGTACGGCGGCAACACGTCCTGCATCGAGCTGCGGGTGGGGCCGGAGGGCCGCCTCGTCATCATCGATGCCGGTTCGGGCATCAGGACGCTCGGCAATTACCTCATGGCCAACGACCTGCCGAAGGGCCCGATCAAGGCCGATATCTTCCTCTCCCACACCCACTGGGACCACATCATGGGCTATCCCTTCTTCACGCCCATCTACATACCCGGCACGAAGCTGAAGGTCCACGGCCCGGTGTCCTTCGAGGAGGACCCCCTGGAAGAGGTGGTCGGCGGGCAGATGAAGTACCGCTACTTCCCGGTAAACTTGGGCGAACTGGCCTCGGAGATCGAGTATGTCCGGCTGAAGGAGGATCCGCAGATCGACCTGGGCGAGGGGCTCATCCTCAGGACAAAGCTGCTCAACCACCCCATCACCGCCCTCGGCTACCGGTTCGAATTCAACGGCAAGTCGGTCTGCACCTGCTACGATACCGAGCCCTTCCGCAACCTGTTCATCACCGATCCCGGCCACCCGGCCTACGACGAGGCGATGGCCGTCGAGGGCGAGGAGGTGGCGATCGAGCAGAATATGGCCGTGGAAAAATTCTTCGCCGACACGGACCTCCTCATCTGCGACGCCCAGTACACCGCCGCCGAGTACGGCGGGCGGCTCAACTGGGGCCACACCTCCATGGAGTATGCCATCGAGTCCGCCAACCGGGCGGGGGTGAAGCGGCTCGCCCTCTTCCATCACGATCCGGACCGGACCGACGCCGCGCTGGACGAGCTGGCGGAGATCTACTGCCAGCCGGGGAAATACGGGAACACCGAAGTGTTTTTCGCCCGGGAAGGGATGGAAATCGAATTCTGAGTGACAAATCGAGTACTGAGTACTGACAAAAAAAGAGGACTGAGTAAAAAAACTTGCATGGCTGATTACTTGTCAGCTACTACTCCCTCAGTCCTCAGTCCTCAGTCCTCAGTCCTCAGTACTCATCACTCTTTTCCTGATCCTTTGGACGCAGTCGTGGTCGGCCAGGTAGGGATTGGCCGGCGGCTCGGGGAAGGGCAGGAAAAGGTTGTCGTAGAAGGGCGTGGACAGGATGTTGCGGTTGTAGGCTTCCACCATCAGCCTCTCCAGGTTCACCGTATCCTCGACGTTGTAGGCGATGAGCGTTTCCAGGGCCCGGGTGTCGTGGCAGGTGCGGTAGCGGTGCCAGAGCAGCACGGCGAAGTAGCCGTCCACCCCGTCCAGGGCGCCGCGGTTCATGCCGAGCTGCTTTTCGCAACCCTTGAGCCCCCCCTTGAACCCCAGGCGCCCGAGCACGTGGCGGAGGTCGATCTGGGCTTGATTCAGCCGGATCCGGAAATACCTCTCCAGGAAAGGGATGTCGAAGCTCTTGCCGTTGTAGGTGACGATCACCTGGTAGCGCAGGATATCGTCGACAAAGACCTCGAGGTTGATACCGTTGACATAGGTGAAGATCTCCCGGCCGTCGTAGATGGCGATGCAAGTGACCTCGGCGCCTTCGTCGAGGCCGGTGGTCTCGATGTCGAGATAGACCGTCTTCTCCCGGAAGTGCGGAAAGATCCGCCAGGGCTCGGTGCTGGCGAGATTACCGGTGAAAAAGGCGGGGTCGCCGGCCAGCGCTTCCCGTGACCGATCGAGGAACCTCGAGGCTTCGTTCCGGACGACGGCGGAAAGCCGGAGGGGGCAGGGGTCTCGCCAGGCGTCCCAGGTGGTGACACCCGCCTCCCACAGCTTTTGCTCCGTTTTCCGCCCGATTCCGGGAATGTGGCAGAAGGTGTGATGGAGCATGGACCTCAGGCGGCCGGCTTGTACTGGGCCTTTTTCCGGCCCTTGCCGTTCGGCTTGCCGGCTGCGTCGCCGCCGTGCCTTCCCGGCTTCCTTCCCGGCCGGGCATTCCCGCGCCTGGGTTCCCGTGCCGGATCCCCGTCGCCGTCGCCCGCTTCCGCCATCCGCTGCAGCTTGAGCATTCTGTTGCCCACCCGGCTCCGGTGGAGCACCCGCAGGATCTCGTCCGGCATGCCATAGGGCAGGTCCACAGTGCTGTAGGTGTCGAAGATGGCGATTCGGCCGATGTGGCGGCTGTTGAGGTCCGCCTCGTTGGCGATGGCCCCGACGATGTTGCCGGGCTTGATGCCGTGCTCGCTGCCCAGCTCCATAAGGAAGCGCTCCATGCCCTCTTCCGGCGGCACCTGGATCGGCCGCGGTTGCCGGTTCGAGGCTTTCTTCGCTGCCGGACGCCGCTCGGCGGATGGCACGGGTTCCCTCTTCTCCTCCGGCAGGAGCAACGGCCGGTTGCCCTGGGCGAGCAGGGAGAGTGCCGCGGCGAGCTGCTCCGGGGCCACTTCATGTTCAGCCAGGTATTCGCCGACCAACTTCTGGTGAAAGGCCGTATCTCCGGCCAGGGTCTCGGTGATCCTCGCCTTGAAGGCCGCGATGCGCCGCCGGTTGATGTCGGCGGCGGTGGGCAGTTCCATCAGGGCGATCTTCTGCCGGGTGGCCTGCTCGATGGTGCGCAGCATCGACCGCTCCCGGCCGTTGATGAAGAGGATCGCCTCGCCGCTCCTGCCGGCCCGGCCGGTCCGGCCGATCCGGTGGATGTAGGCCTCGGCGTCGAAGGGGACGTCGAAGTTGATGACGTGGCTGATCCGCTCCACGTCCAGGCCCCGGGCGGCCACATCGGTGGCCACCAGGATGTCGATCTTTTTCGCCTTGAGCTGCTCGATGGTGCGCAGCCGCTGGCTCTGCTGGATATCGCCGTTCAGGGCCGCGACGGAGTGGCCGAGCGCCGCGAGATGCTCGGCGATCTCCACGGTCTGCAGCTTGGTGCGGACGAAGACCAGCATGCCGTCGAAGTCCTCGGCCTCGAGGATCCGCGGGAGCGCAGTCATCTTGCCGGCCATGCCGCCGGTGAGGAGGTAGCGCTGGTTGACCGTCTGGGCTGAGACTGTCTTGGTCTTTATGGTTATCTCGACCGGGTCGGTCAGGTAGGTATGGGCGATTTCCCGGATCGTCTGCGGCATGGTGGCGGAGAAGAGCGCGGTCTGCCGCCTGCCCGGCAGCTGGTCGAGGATCCACTGGACATCGTCCAGAAAGCCCATCTTCAGCATCTCGTCGGCCTCGTCCAGAACCAGGCTGTGGATGGTTTGCGGGTTAAGGCTGCCGCGGCGAATGTGGTCCATGACTCGGCCAGGCGTGCCGACGATCACCTGGACCCCATAGTGGAGCTGCTTGAGCTGGACGTTGTAGTCCTGGCCGCCGAAAATCGGCAGGATCCGCAGGTTTTTCAGGTGTTTCCCGTAGGTCTCGAAGGATTCCGCCACCTGGATGGCCAGCTCCCGGGTGGGGGCGAGCACCAGGATCTGCGGCACCCTGGGGTTCTCCGCCCGCAGCCGGGTGAGCAGCGGCAGGGCGAAGGCGGCGGTCTTGCCGGTGCCGGTCTGGGCCTGGCCGACGACATCGCGCCCCGCCAGGACGTGGGGGATCATTTCCCGCTGGATGGGGGTCGGGCTTTCATAGCCCGCGTCGTTGATGGCCTGGAGGAGGGGACCGGAAAAGCCCAACTCGGCGAAGGTGAGCGTCGCCGCGTCGTCAGAAAAAGACATGGTAATTCCTTGAAGAGGGGGGTTGATTCCAAAAGAAGAACTTGTGCAAAGCCTGCCCAGGAAAGAGAAATCGGCCTCCCGTACGAGAATCCCCAAATGATTCTCCCGGCCGATCGGTCGTGTCTGTCCAGTTTTGCGCAATTCACTCGAAATCCCATGTTCTGGTCTGACACTAAGAAGCAGCTTTAATACCAGGCCCGCCGGAAAGATGCAAGGGTTTAATGAAAGCGATCAGCTTTCAGCCATCAGCTGACCCCGATAGGAGGTATAAGTACCTTCATGAAATTCGTCTAATCGTCTCGAAGAAAGAAACGAGTCTAAGGTATCCTAAAGTCTCCATCTCGCAGTCGAATGCTGATCGCTGACCGCTGATAGCTTACTCCGTGCCGTAGCAGGCGACGATCTCGCCGAAGTACAGGGTGTGGTAATCCTTCTTCGGGTACAGCCGCTCGAGGTCGGCGTCGAGGAATGCCGGATCCATGGCCGAGCGATAGACGATGCGGCATTCGTAATGGGTGCCGGCGGTGGCGATGATCGGCGACCGGACCTGCCGGGCGGCTGCGGTGGCCAGGCCGCATTCCCTGAACTTGTCGATGTCCCTGCCCGATTTGGTCCCGCAGATCTTCAGCGCCTCCCGGCAGCCGTCGCCCGAGGGAATGCTCACCGTGAAGTTGTCGGTCTTCTCCAGCAGGCCGAAGGTATGGCGGGAGTCCCGCACGGCGATCATGAAGATCGGCTTCTGCCAGATGAAGCCGATGGTGGCCCAGCCTATGGTCATGGTGTTGACGGCGCCGTCCGCCGCCACGGTGAGGAAGGCCCCCCTCTGGATCTGCTGCATGAGCTGATCGGCGTTTTCCAGATACTGTCGTTGTTGCATGCTCTCTCCTTCTGCACGGGTTTATCGGGTTAGGGTTTCGAAGAAATATGGATACTCCGGAGTTTTCCGCCGGGACCATCATCCGAGGATCTCATTCGAGGATCTTCTTGCGCTGGGCTTTCACCCTGCCGCGCTGGGTCTTCCGGTCGATCCGTCTCTCCCGGGAGGCAAGGGTGGGGCGGGTCGGGGTGCGCTTCTTGGGGACGGCGGTAAGCCTTCTGATCAGCCAGGCGAGGCGCTCCAGGGCGTCTTCCCGGTTTTTTTCCTGGGTGCGGAACTGCTGGGCCTTCAGAACGATGACGCCTTCGGCGGTGATCCGCTGGTCACTTTGGGCAAGGATTCGCTCCTTGTAGAAGTCGGGCAGGGATGAGCTGCGGATGTCGAAACGCAGGTGGATGGCGCTCGATACCTTGTTGACGTTCTGGCCACCGGCCCCCTGGGCCCGGATCGGCACCAGGACGATTTCGCTGTCGGGGATGGAGATCTTATGATTGATAATGAGGGGCATGGCGGCCGATGCTGGGGTGATCGAAAAAGTTCTTCAGGAAAACCGTATAATTGAATAAAGTAGAGTGTGCTGCTATGATAACCACAGGCGTCGGAGAAGTCGAGAGCCATAACCTCAATCGATGGGTATAAAGATGCAGTGCCCGAAATGTAAACACGTCCAGCGCAATTCCGTCGAGTGCGAAGCCTGCGGGCTGATCTTCGCCAAGTACCAGAGGGCTCAGGAAAGGCTGAAGGAGGCGGAGGAGAAAAAGGCGCAGAAAGCCGCCGATAACAACAAGCTGGTCATGAAGGCGCTGCAGGTTCTGCTCCTGGTGGTGGTCGTGGCCGGCGTCACCTACTATTTCACCGCCCCGCGCGGCCCGGTTCCCTCGGCCGTCCCGCTGCAGGTCGAGACTGCCGGGGCCCCGGAGCGCCCGGCTGCTCCGGACAGGCCGGAAGTCTGGCCGGCGACCGCCCAGTCGCCGCAGCCGATTGCCGCAGAGTCGGCTCCCCCACCGCGCGGAAATACCGTCGAACGGGCCAGGAATGCCACGGTTTCCATCGAGGCCCCCTGGGGCACCGGAGCAGGCTTCTTCGTCACCAGGAATTACATCGTCACCAATCGGCACGTGGTCACCCTGGATGAGAAGAAGCTCGCCGAACTGCGCGAACAGGTGGAGACCGGCCGCAAACTCATCGATCTTGAAATACAGAAGATCGAGGAGATGAAGGCAGACTATCAGCGCATGCCGAAAGGCCCGTCACGGAGCCAGCTGGCCATCCTCATCCAGAAGTACGAGGAGAACCTGCAGAAGATCCTGCCGAAGCAGGAGCAGATCGAGCAGCGGCTGGCCAAAATGGATCGCAGGATCCAGCCTGGAGACATCAAGATCGTCCTGGCCGACGGCAGTCAGCACAACGCCAATTATCTGCTGGTGAGCGACACGTACGATCTGGCGCTGTTGACCTTGTTCTCCGGAGAATATCCTTTTCTGGAAAAGGCCCCGGGGGCGGCGATGCGGCAGGGCGACAAGGTCTTTGCCATCGGCAGCCCCGTGGGTCTGCGGCATACCGTGACCGCCGGGATCTTTTCCGGCTTCCAGATGCAGATGGGGCAGGTCTACCTGCAGACCGACGCGGCCATCAATCCCGGCAACAGCGGCGGCCCGCTCATCGACGAGAACGGCTACGTGCGCGGAGTGAATACCATGATCCTGCGCGACACCCAGGGCATCGGCTTTGCCATCCCGATCGAGAAGGTCTTCGAGGAATTCCATTCGACCCTTTTATGAGTCTTCCGATCCGGATTTGCCCCCACGCTCCTGCAGGGTGCATTCAGGGCGCACCCTGCAATGAGACGGAAGATCCGGCGACCCAGCCGGTGGAGAAGGCGGCCTGGAGGTTGTAGCCGCCGGTGTCGGCCTGCAGGTCGAGGAGTTCCCCCGCGATAAAGAGCCCGCCCACCAGCTTCGAAGCCATGGTGCGGGGATCGATTTCCTTCAGGCTAACGCCCCCGGCGGTGACGATGGCCTCATCGAAGGAGCGGTAGCCGCCGATCTCGATGCGATAGTCTTTCAGCCACTGGACCAGGCGCCTGCGAGCCTTGCCGGGGAAGCGGGCGGTGTCGAGGTCCGCGGACAGCTCGCAGGCGGCCAGGCACACCGGCACCATCTCCTTGGGAAGCAGCCCGCGGAGGATGCTCTCGACGGGTTCGCCGCCGCGGCTCCCCAGATCGCGGAGCAGCCGGTCGTCAAGCTTCCCGTGGTCGAGGGCCGGTTTCAGGTCGAGGGAGAGCTGCACCGGGAATCCCTGGTCGAGGGCATCCACCGCCATCCCGCTGAGGCCGAGGATAACCGGGCCGGAGAGGCCGAAACCGGTGAAGGAGAGTTCGCCGAACTCCTCGGCCCGGCGCTTGCCGGCGATGATGAGGCGGACCTGGACGTTGCGCAGTTCGAGGCCGTTCAGACGATGGACCTGCGGGTCCGGGCTGACCAGCGGGACCAGGGCCGGCCGCAGGGGCTCGCCGCCAGCCGGTAGCCGTCGCCGGTCGAGCCGGTACGGGGGTAGGACTTGCCGCCGGTGGCCAAAATGACATTGTCGCAGGCTGACTCGCCCCCCTGCCATTGCACGCCCCGCACCCGGCCGTCCCTGACCAGGATGTCCTTCGCCGCGGCCCCGGTGAGCACGGTCGCGCCGGCAGCCTTCACCCAATTGTCCATGACCCGCACCACGTCCAGGGCCCGGCCGCTCGCCGGAAAGATCCGTCCGCCCCGTTCCGTCACCAGGGGCAGCTTGCGACCCTCGAGGAAGGCGATCATCTCGGGAGTGAAAAACTGTTGAAAGGCCTGGCGCAGGAACTGGCCGTTCTTGCCGAAATGATCAAGGAACTCGGGCAGCGGCGCCGTGTTGCCGAGATTGCAGCGGCCCTTGCCGGAAATCCCGATCTTGCGCCCGGTCCGCTCCATCTTCTCTAGGAGGATCACCTCGGCCCCCCGTTCCGCAGCCCGGCCGGCGGCCATGAGGCCGGCCGCGCCGCCGCCGATGACGATTGTTTTGCCTGGTTTCATTTCGGGTTCGCCTGAGGAGGAAAATTTCGCAAGAGGATTCATGGTCGCGGGATGTGGTGGTTTCACGTCCCGAGGAAAACGTACAGCGGAAACCTACCCCTTTCTTTGCGAAAGAAAAAGAAGAAAGACAAAAGGATGGCTTCGCTCCGCTCCTCGCCGCCCGGGATTTTCCGGTTGAATATTCCCCCGGGGATGTTAATAGTAGCGGTGTCCGTAAACTAGCTATCAGCGATCAGCCGTCAGCTAGAGGCAACAAGGCAATCCATTGCGGGAGTCAGCCCGCATCAACTGACAAGTTGTCCGCACCCTGCCAACGGTCAGTGAGAAAAAGCAGAGAAATGACAGAAGCCGTCTGGCTTGGAGGAACGATATGACGCAGGTAAAAAAAGGCGATTACGTCAAGGTGCATTACAAGGGAACCCTCGATGACGGGACGGTTTTCGACAGTTCAGAGGGCCGCGAGCCCTTGGGTTTCGATGTCGGCAGCGGCCAGGTGATCCAGGGCTTCGACGAGGCCGTGCTGGGCATGGCGGTCGGGGAGTCGAAGCAGGTCCATATTCCGGCGGAGAAGGCCTACGGCACGCGGAACGAGGAACTGGTGATCGAGGTGCCCGCGGCTCAGGTACCGCCCGACCTCAACCCGGAGGTGGGCATGCGTCTGGAGATGGGC
>OBJA01001921.1_pt1 | contig 12997 bp, 12 predicted proteins | sample 1519751 | NCBI WGS metagenome assembly OBJA01 (sample SAMEA3881238, study PRJEB22517) | soil metagenome | biome: lake sediment; feature: soda lake sediment; material: sediment, water from around vicinity | place: India | collected 2013-12-23 | depth 3 m | reverse complement strand
CAATCATGGCATCGTCGATCCGGCCTTCCTTCTTGAGCATCGCCATGACCTTGGCCCGGAACATTTCGGCCAATGGCGCGAGGTCAACTTTCGGCCCTCTCGATTGCTCTTAGAACCTGCCGATGCTCCTGTAATGCCGGCAAATCGCGCGTAAATTCCGGTTCGGGAAAAACCGTCGTTGTCGGCGACCAGGGTTTACGTTATATTCTCATGACCATGTTGGTCATGAATCAAATGAGGTGAACTTATGGAGCAGGTACAAATCGCTTCGGCCAAGGCGCATTTTTCGGCCCTGCTGGCCAGGGTGGAGGCTGGTGAGGAGATTGAGATCGCCCGGCGTGGTAAAACCATTGCCCGGCTGGTGCCCGCTGCTGAAAGCGGGCGTAATGCGGCCGAAGCTTTGCGCGAGGCCTGGGAGTTGGGAGGATTCGACCTGGAAGCCCCCGAGGAGTTGCCCATGGACAAGAAAGTAATCAACTTGGATTGAAACTAATGGGCTGCTACCTGCTGGATACCAACATTCTCATCGCCATCAGCAAAGAAAAACCGGGGTTGGCCCAACGCCTGCAGCAGTACGCCGCCAAAGATATCCTGATCCCGGCGGTGGTGCTGGCGGAAATTGAATATGGCATTGCCAAAAGCCTGCGCCAAAAACAAAATCGGCTGGTTTATGACGCCATTGTCCGCAATTTCCAAATTGTTCGGTTCGATGCCGAGGCCGCCCGCTGTTACGGACCCATCCGGGCTGATCTGGAAAAAGAAGGTCGCCTGATCGGACCTTACGACCTTCTGATAGCCGCCCAGGCGGTGGCCATCGGGGCAACCCTGGTAACCGACAACACCGGCGAATTTTCCCGGATTAAGGTACTCAAGCTGGAAAACTGGTTGGCCGCACGAGGGTGACAGGACGCCACTTGTTTGCGGTTGCTGAAATCACGGTACCCCGTAGCCCCCCTGGGCTACATATTCGAGTCGTCCCTGTTGCCTGAGTCTGCTGGTGACGGCGTAGGTTTTGCTGCGGGTAAAGCCGGTTGCCTCTTCCAGCATCCACGGTGGCGACGCCGGGGTGGTCGCAGAGTTGCCTGAACTTGATCGGCGCCGCCAGAATCAGGCCTCTGCGCTGAATGCCTTCCGTCCGGTCCAGGGCCTCCTTGGATGTCGGCAAACATCTCGGAGTAAAAAGAACGGCCTGTTTCTTGCTCATGGCGGCCCAGGTCTTGCTTTCCACCTTGTCCGGCAGATCGGTAACGGCACAGGTTGTGTTTTGGTTACCTGTCGGTTGTGGCGTGGCGCACTTTGCCGCCGAGTACGAAGGCCGCGCTTATCAGCAGAAGATTTTTGATGATGTACTGTCCTCCCAGGCTCACTCCGAACGGGAATTGGGTGAAGCAGACGTCCGGCAGCAGCAGAAGGGGCAGCATTGTCCCTGGTATTTGCAAAACCAGCAGCAACAGGGCTGGAGAGTCTTGTTTGCCCCCGGCTTATTTGCGGCGGGGACGGCGCGGGGCTCCGCTGCGGGGGCGGTGGCCGCCGGGGCGGCTGCCGCTGCCGCTTCTGCTTCTGGCGCCGCCTCCCTTGCTTTCCTCGGACACCGGTGCCTTGCGGAGAGGCGGCGGCAGCGGGGCCAGCAGATCTTCCGGCGGGTAGACGCAGGAGAGCTTGCGCCCCATGTATTCCTCGATGGCCGGCAGGTAGAAGGATTCCTCCTCGTCGGCGAAGCTCACCGAAATACCGCTGGCCCCCGCCCGGCCGGTGCGGCCGATCCGGTGGACGTAATCTTCGGCGTCTTCGGGCAGGTTGTAGTTGATCACATGGCTGATCCCCTCGATGTGCAACCCCCGGCCGGCCACGTCGGTGGCCACCAGCACCCTGATGCCGCCGGCCTTGAATTTCTCCAGGGTGTTCATTCGCTGCTGTTGGCCCACCTCGCCCGAGAGCATGGCACAGGAAATTTCGTAGCGGTAGAGCCGGTCCCGCAAGCGCCGGGTAACATCGCGGCGGTTGCAGAAAACGATGACTCGATCCAGATTCTTGCCCACCACCAGGTTGTAGAGGATGGTGAATTTTTCCTCGCTGGTGGCCAGGTAAACCAACTGCTCCACATTGTCCGAGGCCACCTGTTCCGGCTCGATTTCCACGGTCACCGGCTTGCTGGTCCACTGGTCAGCCAGGTTGCTGATATAGGAGGTGAGGGTGGCGGAGAAGAACAGGGTCTGACGCTTGCCCTTCTCCGGGGTCTGCTGGATGATCCTGCGGACATCGGGGATGAAGCCCATGTCCAGGAGGCGGTCGGCCTCGTCGATCACCAGCACCTCCACCTCTTTTAGGGAAACCACTTTTTGGCGGGCGAAATCCAGCAGCCGGCCGGGGGTGGCGATCAGCAGGTCCACCGGGCCTTCTTCGAAAATCCGCCGCTGCTTGTCGTAATCGACCCCGCCGAAGATCGCGGCACAGTTCAGGCCGCTGAAGCGGGCCAGCCCTTCGGCATCCTGGTGAATCTGGATGGCCAGCTCGCGGGTGGGGGCCAGCACCAGGGCGCGGGGTTGGGCCTTGGGCTGGTCTTCCCTGTCGCGCAGCAGCCTGGTGATGATGGTGATCAGAAAGGCGGCGCTCTTGCCGGTGCCGGTCTGGGCCTTACCGAAGGCGTCGTGGCCGGCCAGGGTGGAGGGCAGAATTTCGGCCTGGATCGGGGTGCAGTAGGAAAAACCCAGGGCCTGGATGGCCCGCATCAGCTCCGGGGGCAGGTCGAAGTCGTGGAAGCGGTGTTTGCCTTCCGTCGGCGGCACCTGGAATAACTCGGGACTCCAGGTTGCGTCTTCCTGCTCAGGTGCCGGTTCCTGGCCGGCGGCGGAGGCCAGGGACTCGCTGGCCACCTTTTTGGGCTTGCGCCGCCGCCGGCGTTTGGGTTTGGCGGGGAGATCGCCGGCTGCCGCTTCCGGGGAGGCTAATGCCGAGGCGGAATCTTGAGCCGGGGAAAGCTGGTCGGCGGGGGCGGTGACGGGGGCTTGCTCGCCCTTGAGATGGCGGCGGATACGGTTGATGATTTTACGAAACAAAGGAACCTCTCGCTATTATTTTGGTGTCGATTTGATTTGGGCGGCACTTTAGACGATTTGCCGCCAAAAAAGAAGGGGTAAGTGACCGCCATTCGTCGCCGGGTCAGGGCGATAAAGAATGGTTGTATTTTCGATAAAATACGGTATTCTGCCGCTTTTTCTTCTCTCCTCGGCGGGGATATGGGTATGGAAAAACAACCTGATAATCAGTGGAGTGTTGAGCAGGCCCGCGATCTTTACGGGATCGAGCGCTGGGGCCTGCGCTATTTTGATGTCAATCCGGCCGGCCAGGTTACGGTGGCCCCCCTCAAGGACGAGGGGGCCAGTATCGCCATTGTCGATGTGATCGAGCAGGCCAGGGAGCAGGGACTCCACTTTCCCATGCTGGTCCGCTTCCACGACCTGCTGCGCAATCGGGTGGAACGGATCAACCGGGCCTTCTCCGAGGCCATCGCCGAAGCCGGTTTCCGCAACCGCTACAGCGGGGTCTATCCCATCAAGGTCAACCAGTTGCGGGAGGTGGTGGAGGAGATCCTCGATGCCGGCCGCCCCTTTCATCACGGCCTGGAGGTGGGCTCCAAACCCGAACTGCATGCCGCCCTGGCCCTCCACGAAGATCCGGAAAGCCTGATCGTTTGCAACGGCTACAAGGACCGCGACTATATCCGGATGGCCCTGCTGGGCCGCAAGCTGGGCAAGAAAGTGATCCTGGTGGTGGAGAAGGTGGAGGAGGTGCGCCAGATCATCGCCGCCGTCAAGAAGATGAAGGTGGTTCCCCTCATCGGCTTCCGGGTGCGGCTGATGAGCGGCGGTAAGGGCAAGTGGGAGAAGAGCGGGGGGGAGAACGCCAAGTTCGGTCTTTCCACCATGGATATCCTGCGGGCCTCCCGCCTGCTCCATGAAGCCGAACTGGCCGATTGCCTCAAGCTGATCCATTTTCACATCGGCTCCCAGGTGCCCGATATTCTCACCATCAAGAAGGCGGTGCGGGAAGGGGCCATGTTCTACGCCAAGCTGGCCAAGATGGGTCACGGGCTGGAGTATATCGACGTGGGCGGCGGCCTGGGGGTGGACTATGACGGCAGCCGCACCACCTTCCATTCCTCCATCAATTATTCTTTGAACGAGTACGCTCGGGACGTGATCTACAACATCATGGATGTTTGCGACGCCGAAGGGGTGGAGCATCCGGTGGTGATCAGCGAGTCGGGCCGGGCCCTGGTGGCTCATCACTCCCTGCTGGTGGTTCAGACCTTCGGCAACATCAAGAAGGCCCAGGTGGAGGAAGAGCCGCTGGCACCCACCATCAAGCACAAGCTGATCGAAGACGCCTGGTATGCCTACGAAAATATCAGCGAAAACAACCCCTTGGAGGCCTATCACGACGCCCAGCAGTACAAGCTGGAGGCCCAGACCCGTTTTGAGCTGGGGCTGATCGACCTGGAAGTCAAGGCCGAGGTGGAGCGGATTTTCTGGCTGGTGGGGGCCCGGGTGCTGGAGTTTTTCCGTGATGCCGAATACGTGCCCGATGAAATCGTCGAGCTGGAAAGCAAGTACAGCGATCAGTACCTGTGCAATTTCAGCGTGTTCCAGTCATTGCTGGATCATTGGGGATTCGGCCAGCTTTTCCCCATCATGCCCCTGCATCGGCTGAACGAGGAGCCCCGCCGCCGGGGCACCCTGGCCGATATCACCTGCGACTCCGACGGGGTGGTCAGCAAGTTCATCAACCTCTTCGAGGAAGGGGTGGACACTCTGCCGCTCCACGAGCTCAACGGCGAGCCTTACTACCTGGGGATTTTCATGACCGGAGCCTACCAGGACATCATGGGCGACCTGCACAACCTCTTCGGCCGGGTCAATGAGGCCCACGTCTTCCTCGACGAGGACGAGGAAGAGGGGTACTACATTGAAGAGACCATCCCCGGCACCACCATGGAAAAAGTGCTGGCCCTGGTCCAGTACAGCGACAACGACCTGGCCCGCAAACTTAAACGCCAGTTCGACCGGGCCATCAAGGAGGACCGCCTGCGCCCCAACGAGGCCATGCGCCTGCTAAACGAGTACACCAAGGGGCTTAAGGGATACACCTACCTTAATCTGGACGGTTAGGATGGTGGGCGGATGGCGCCCAGGACTGAGTCCACCACCTGGTAGATTTCCAGGTCGTCGCCGAAAATATCCTGAATCTTGGCATGATTGATCAGGTCTTCGGCGATGTACTGGGTGACGTAAAGGCTGACGAAGTTGGGATCGTTGGCCACCAGGCCGCGCAGGGGAGCGGTTTTGTACTGGATGTCGAAATCCTCCATCTCCGACAGCTTCTGGAAGAGGCCGGTGAAAACCTCGCGGATGGCTTCCGCCGAGGTGGTTTCGATGATATGTTTGTCCAATAGCCGCTGAACCAGCCTGGTGGCCAGTTCGGGGGCGTTGCGGTAGAGGTTCTGCAGCATCTGCTGCCGCTCCCGCTCCCGCTTGCGATCGATGGCCCCGGCGGTTTTATCGTTGAAAGGTCTGCTTTGGCTGCCCATAATTTTTCCCGGTTATAAATTGAACTTAAATGCTGTTTTTGGTCTGGTTTACGGTTAATTTCAAGCCCGTCGGCAAGCCCGCTGGGGCTGCTCTCAGCATAGTTACCGGAAAAAGTGGCAAAGAGAAAGAAAAATTAAGCGTTTTTCGTGAAGCGAGGTTGATTTATGACTGACAACAAGAGTGAAAAGACCAGATTGACCATTTTGCTGCCGGCCGGCCGGCTGCCCTTGCCGGTGATGGCCAAGGCCCATGAGCTGGCTCAGCGCTACGGGCTGGAGGTTTACCTCTCCACCGCCCAGAACCTGCGCCTGATGGGGTTAAGCGAGGAACAACTGGCGGCGGCCAGGGCCGAACTGGCTCCCTTGGGGGTGGAGTTCAAAGGGCCGGGCAAGTTTCCCATACCCCGGGTTTGCATCGGGAACCGGGACTGCAATTTGGGGGTTCAGGATCCCGAGGAGCTTTCCCGGCGGATTCTGGAACACTTCCTGGGGCGGGGCCCTTTCAAGCCCAAAATCAAAATTGCCATCTCCGGCTGTCCTTTCTGTTGCTCGGGAGTAAAGACCACCGATATCGGCATCATGGGCACCAAAAAAGGCTTTGAGGTTTACGCCGGCGGCAAGGGCGGCCCCAATCCCACGGTGGGCCGGCGGATCGCCCGCGAGGCCAACGCCGCCAAGGTGGTTGAGATCGTCGAGGCCCTGATGGCCTACCACGATCGCAAAACCCCGAAAAAACAAAGAATGGCCCGCCTGCTGGACGAGCCGGACTTCCCCTTCCCTGAAGTGTAGATCAGCGGCTGCCCTGGAGCAGATCCATGATCCCCGTCTTATTGAGGTTCATGCCCTGGGTCAGGGCGAAGATGCCGGTCTGGCGGAGGACGTTCATCTGGTTGAGAATCATGACCTCCTCGGCCAGGTCGGCGTCCTCAACCCGCGACTGAGCAGCCGTGGTGTTGAGGGCGGCGGTGGCCAGGGTACTCATCTCGGAAACCAGCTGATTCTGGCGGGAACCAAGGTCGCTGCGCCGGGCGGCGATATCGCTTAAGCCCCGGTCAATGGCCTCGATGGCCGCCTGGGCACCTTCGGTGGTGGTTACGTCGATGCCGGCGGCCAGGCCGCCGGGGGGCTCGGTCTCAGTGCCCGTCGTTCCATCCTGGCCGGTCTGCCCGGTCCCGCTGCCAATCCGCAGTTCATCTCCCAACAGCCGCTGCCCCCCGTAGGTGGTGTTGTCGACCACGGTGTTGTAGGCCCTGGTCAGGCTGTCGATTTCCGCCTGGAGCGCCTGGCGTGATTCCGCCGACTGGCCGGGGCCGGCGGCCTGAATCGCCTTTTCCCGGATGGTTTGTAGAATTTCAGTGCCCTGACCCAGGGAGCTGTCGGCAATCTGGACGCCGGCGATGGAATCGGCGGTGTTGCGAATTTCCTGGGCAAAGCCCCGAGCCTGGCTGCTCAACAGGTTGGCGATCTGCATCCCGGCGGCGTCATCGGCCGCCTGGTTGATCCGCTTGCCGGAAGCGATTTTAGCCAGGGCCGAAGCCTGGGCCTGCTGGGTTTTCCGCATACTGCCCAAGGTGAACATACTGCTGATATCGCTATTGATGTTCAAGCTCATGGTTTCTCCTCCTTCAGAGTCAGGTCGGCGGATCGGGTCGGATTGAAGTATGATTTATCCCTTGATATCTTCACTTTAAGGTTTTGAGATTGGCTGTGTCAAGGGAATAACGCTACCAGGAAAAGCATTGTTGCCCGGCGGTTGCGCGGGTTTGTCATTTTCGGTTGACCTTTGTTTGTCTCCTGTAGTAAAAGCGGGCATTCCGTTAGCCTTGGGTTAGCGAACTGTTAAGAAGAGGCCGGGGCGTTTGACCTATGGACGCGCCGGGCCGGGCTCGGCGAGGTTGCATGTCATACGGTTTTTTTGATTTTCTTCAACTGATCGGCTCCCTGGGTATTTTCATCTTCGGGATGAAGGTGTTCAGCGACGGCCTGCAGAAGGTGGCGGGCAACAAGCTGCGGGCTATCCTCAAGGGGATGACCCGCAACCGGCTGATGGGGATCTTCACCGGTTTCGGCACCACCGCCATTACCCAATCCTCCACCACCACCACCGTCATGGTGGTGGGTTTTGTCAATGCCGGCCTGCTCACCTTCATCGAGTCCACCGGGGTGATCATGGGGGCCAATATCGGCACCACCATCACCGCCTGGATGGTGGCCGTCTTCGGCTTCAAGTTTCAGATCACCCCCGTTGCCATCGCCATGATCGGGATTTTCTTCCCGTTCCTCTTCGTGGGCAATCAGCGGCTGCGCAACCTGGCCGAGGCCATGATCGGTTTCGGTATTCTCTTTATCGGCCTGGATTTTATTAAAAATTCTGTACCCGGCATCAACGAAAACCCGGAGATGTTCGTCTTCCTGGACGGTCTGACCGACTTCGGCTTTGCCTCCACCCTGCTTTTCGTGCTGGTGGGCACCATCCTGACCCTGCTGACCCAATCATCGTCGGCGGCCACCGCCATCACCCTGGTCATGCTTTCCCAGGGCTGGATCACCTTTCCCATCGCCGCCGCCATGGTACTGGGCGAAAATATCGGCACCACCGTCACCGCCAATATCGCCGCCTTGATCGGCAACACCCAGGCCAAACGGGCGGCTCGGTTCCATTTCTTCTTTAACGTCATCGGGGTCTGTTGGATGCTGTTAGTCATGACTCCCTTTCTGCTGGGCATCGACTGGGTGATCCAGTTCTTTTCCGCCAGCGACATTTCGGTGTTGTCCGACGATCCCGCCGCCCGCACCAACGCCACCCTGGCCCTCTCCCTGTTTCATACCTCGTTCAACGTTTTCAATGTTCTGTTGCTCTTTGCCTTTGTGCCGTTGCTGGTCAAACTGGTGGAGTGGATTCAGCCGGAAAAGCCGGGGGCCCGGGAAGGTTATCAGCTCCGCTATATCCACTCTGGTCTGATGTCCTCCGCCGAGTTGTCGTTGGAACAGGCCCAGAAGGAGATCCAGCATTTTGCCGCCATCATCGTCAAGATGCACTACTCCTTTAACGGTCTGCTGTTTAAGGACAGCCAACTGCGGCAGAAATTTCTCGACAAGATCGAGGAGCGGGAGCAGGTCACCGACCGTTTGGAGTTGGAAATTGCCGAATATCTGGTCCAGATTCTGGAAAACGCCAACTTAAGCCTTTCCTCCATCAACCAGATTCGCTACATGCAGAACATGATCCATGACCTGGAGCGGATGGGTGATATTTATTACGAAATGTCACGCACCTATTCTCGGACCATTGAGGAGGGCCAGAGCGTTCCCGGCGATGTGATGGATGAGCTGCAGGAGATGTTGAGCACCGTCCACGAGGCGCTGGTTTTCATGGCCCAGAACCTCAAGGACAGCATGGTGAAGGTTGACCTGAAAAAGGCCATGGAGCTGGAAAACGGGATTAATAACCTGCGCAACTGCCTGCGCGACCGTCATTACGGTCGGCTGGAGCAGGGTGCCTATTCGCCGCGCATCGGGGTGATGTATCTTGATCTTCTCAATCGGCTGGAAAAGGTGGGTGACCACATCTTAAACGTTCAGGAAGCTTTGGCCGGCCGTAAGATGAAGACGGTGGCCCTGGGCTCCGCCCCTCCCAAAGCTCAACCTCGCCCCGCCGCCTCCTGATCCGTAACCATTGAGCAGTGCCGCAGATTTGGGCAAGCCGGGCCGATCGCCCAAAGATCTGGTGTTGCTCAACGGTTACGCGGAGGCCAGGAGGATGGTGCGGCAGGGTGCCGGATAGCCCTCCATGGTGCGGCCGGGGTCGGCGGGGTCGAGGAAATCGGCGTAGGACTCGAAGGTCATCCAGGCGGTGCGGCGCTGTTCGCCGGGGTCCATGGCCAGATGGGAGATCAACTCCACCTTTTTGAAGCCTGCTCTTTGCAGCCAGTTGCCCAAGCAGGTGGCGGTGGGTACGAAATAGACCCCCGGCGCTTTGGCATAGGTGGCGGCCGGGGTCAGGGCCACCGGCTCTTCGCCGGGAATGGTCAGGGATTCCATTACCAGAGTGCCGCCCGGTGCCAGGGCCTCCCGCACCTCACGCAGCACGGTGAGGGGGTTGGGCCGGTGGTAGATCACCCCCATCAGAAAAATCACGTCGAATGATTGGGGGTAGAGGGCAATTTGCTCCACCCCCAGAGGCTCGATAAAAAGTTGCCGCCCGCCGGCCAGATGATTGAGGGCCTGAAAGCAGTACAGATGCTGGAGAACCGGCTCAAACCCCACCACCGCCGCCGGCTGGTGGGCCAGCATCCGGAACATGTAATAGCCGTTGTTGCAGCCGATATCGGCCACCCGTTTGCCTTTGAGGTCGGGGAGGGCGGGCAGCAGTCGCTGCCACTTGCGGAAGCTTTGCCACTCGGCGTCGATCTCGATGCCGAAAATATTGAAAGGGCCTTTGCGCCAGGGCATAAAGGCCCGCAGGTCCAACTCCAGCTCCTCCAGTTGCCGACTGTTCAGCTCTTCCGGTCGACCGATCACCACCGTATCGCCGGAAAAATCCCGGTGGACGGCCGGCGGTAGGGCGCGGATGCGCTGCCAGGGCTCCCGGAAGCGCAAAAAACCTTTCTTGGGCAGACGCTGCCGTTCCTCATGGTCCGCCCGCAAACGGTGAATCTCCCCGGCCGCCGCCCGCGGCATCAAGGCCAGATAATCCCCGCTTGAATCTTCCATAACTACTTGACGGCGACCCAGGAGGCGAAGTTGAACCACTGGTAAAAACACTCCACCCGGGCAAAGCCCGCCTGGCGGAGCAGTTGGCGGTTTTCTTCGGCGGAGAAGGGGATCAGCACGTTTTCCAGGGCCTCCCGCTTCTTGCTGATCTCGATTTCGGAATAACCCTGGCCGCGTTTGAAGTCCAGATGCAAGTCGATGTAATGGCGGTTGAGTTCGGGGTCGTGGAGAATGATTTTTTCGCTCAGGATCAGCACCCCGCCGGGGCGCAGGGCCTGATAAAGGTTTGCGGCGAAGGCGGCTCGCTTCAGGGGGCGGAGAAACTGCATGGTGTAGTTGAGCAGGATCCCCCCGGCCGCCTGGCAGCGGTGGTTGGTGATATCGGCCTCGATAAAATCGATTTGTTCCTTAAGCGAGAAATTCTCCGCCTTGCGCCGGGCCTTGGCGATCATGGCCGGGGAGTTGTCCAGGCCGATCAGGCGCAGTTGGGGGACGGTGAGCCGGCGGGCCAGCAGCAGCAGGGCGTTGCCGGTGGAACAGCCCAGGTCGTAAAGGGTGTCCCCCGGCTGGAGCAGGCGGTCCAGCAGTTGGGCGCTCATCTCCATCACCTGGCGGTAGTTGGGGACGGAGCGTTCCAGCATGTCATCGAAGACTTCGGCTACCCGCTCGGTGAACTGAAAGTCGCCGACAATCCGGGGAGCCTGGAAGATTTGATCCCGCGGCTCCCGGCTCATCGCTGCTTGCTGATACTGCGAATCTTGGGTCCGGTGGAATCACGGCCCCGACCACCACTCCTGCCTCCGGTGCGTTTGCCGCCGCCGCTGCCCCGCCGCCCTCCGGCAGCCTTGTCGGCCTCATCACCTCCTCGTCGGCTCCGAGTAGCAGCCGCGGAACGGCCCTTGGTCGGTGGTTTGGGGCTGGGCGAACGTTTACCGGCTCTGGCCGGTCGTTGCTTTGCGGGTTCGGCGGCCTCTGTCGGATTTTCCCGGTAAAGCAGAATCATGCGGCCGATCAACTGGGCAATGGCCGCCCCGCAGGCAGCGGCCAACTTCTCAGCCACCTCATCCGCTACCGCCGGACAGCCTTCCTGGACTTTGATCTTGACCAGCTCATGGGCGGTTAAGACCGCCTCCAGCGCCTCCAGCACCGCCGGGGTGACGCCTTCGCGGCCCACCATCACCGTCGGTTTGAGATGGTGGCCCTGTCCCCGCAACTCGCGGGCCTGGCTTCCCTTCAGATAAAGATTTTCCCGATTCATCTTTGTGGTCTCGCTCGTTAAAAAATATTGGAAATTATTTCAAATCCACCGATCCAGGTACCCAGCATGCTGCCCAGGCCCGGCAGCAGGAAGGCCAGAAAGACCCGCAGCAGACGGTTGCGCCACCAGCCCCGCAGGTTGCCCATATCTTCCAGAACCCGTTCAAATTCATTGACCAGGGGCGGGCGGAGCATGGCCTGGATAAAGGCGGTGACATAGCCGGTGCCGATTACCGGGGTCAGGCTGGCCACCGGGGCCACCACGAAGGCGGCGGCGATGGTCAGGGGATGGGCCAGGGCCAGGGCGGCCCCCAGGGAGGCGGGAATGCCGTTGGCCAGCGTCCAGTAAAGCAGGTTCTGGCCGGCTACCTCCATGCCTTTGGTCACGGCGATATAGGCCAGGGCGCCGAGGATCAGCGCCGGTACCCCCCAGGCCAGCATTTTGCCGATGGGGGCCACCGGGGGGATGGTGTTGAGCGCCGCCAGCTCCCGACTCCGGTCTTCCTTGAGGGCGGCGATAATGCCGGCCACATGGCCGGCCCCCACCACCGCCACCAGCTTTTGGCCGGGGGTGGCTTTGATCTTTTCCGCCAGGAAGGTGTCCCGCTCGTCGATCAGTACGCTTTTCAACTCCGGCAGATCCCGGCCCAGGCCGGCCAGCATTTCCGAGAGCAGATCCGAATCCCGTAACTGGCGCAGTCTTTCCTCGCTGACTTCGCTGCGGTCGAACATGCTCGCCAGCAGGGCGCCCAGCAGCATGGCCTTGCGGTGCCAGGGGGTGGCCCGCCAGGCCCGGCGCATGGTAACCCGGACATCGCGGTCGCAGAGCGAGATGGGGATATTCAGTTTTTTGGCACTGGCCACCGCCGCCAGCATTTCGCTGCCGGGCCGCACTCCCAGCTTGTCGCCCAGCCGCTTCTGGTAAGAGGCCAGCAGCAGGTTGATCAGCAGGGTGGCCAGTTGCCGGCGGCGAAAGATTTCCCTTAAGTCAAGCAACTCCCAGCGCTTGCGATTGGCCAGGGCGTCGTAACGTTTTTCGTCCAACTCGATACAAACCCCGTCGGGATGCAGCTCGGCGATTACCCTTTGGGCCAGTTCCGCCGACTCCCGCGAGATATGGGCGGTACCCACCAGGATAATCCGGCGGCCCGCCATCTCCACCAGATGGATGTCGGGGGAATCGAGGGTTGCAGGCTGGTGCTGATCGGTTGGCGGTTGCGGCACGGGTTTCCTGTTGGGCCGACAATGTTTAGAGCCCGTTAACTCAAAGATTGGCGGCTTTGGTAAAAGTTTGTTGCGGGGCGGCCTTGCTCGCTGTTCTTCTTTACTTGAAACCCCGGTTTTCATCAATCCCAATGTAACAGTTGCCAGGTCAAGGGTTCGGTGTAACCGTTCAGCAGCACCGCATCTTCGGGCGATCAGCCAGGCTTAAGTACACGG
>OBJA01001920.1_pt1 | contig 13002 bp, 11 predicted proteins | sample 1519751 | NCBI WGS metagenome assembly OBJA01 (sample SAMEA3881238, study PRJEB22517) | soil metagenome | biome: lake sediment; feature: soda lake sediment; material: sediment, water from around vicinity | place: India | collected 2013-12-23 | depth 3 m | reverse complement strand
CCAACTCCTACAAGCGTCTGGTGCCCGGCTTCGAGGCCCCGGTGATGCTGGCCTACTCGGCCCGCAACCGCTCCGCCTCGATCCGCATTCCCTACGTCACCAACCCGAAGGGCCGCCGTATTGAGGTGCGCTTCGGTGACCCGACCGCCAACCCCTACCTGATGTTTGCGGCCTTCCTGATGGCCGGTCTGGACGGGATCATCAACAAGATCCACCCCGGTGACCCGATGGACAAGGATCTCTACGACCTGCCGGCCGAAGAGGCCAAGTCCATCCCCACCGTCTGCCACAGCCTCGACATGGCGATCGATGAATTGAACAAGGATCGCGAGTTCCTGACCCAGGGCGGGGTCTTCACCGACGACATGATCGATGCCTTCATCAAGATCAAGATGGACGATGTCACACGTATCCGTATGACCACCCATCCGGTTGAGTTCGACATGTACTACAGCCTGTAAGTGATTCAGGTCACGTTGTGACGCAAACGCCTCCCCCACGGGAGGCGTTTTGCGTTGTGCCCGATTGCAGCCCGGGAAAAACTCTCCTATCATCAAGCGGATGAAATGGATAACCACAATCGTTGTGCTGCTGCTACCGTTGGCGGTGGGCGCAAGCGATGGCACGGCCTATCGCATCGTCCACCCGGACGGCACGGTGGAGTTCACAGATGACCCGCGCCGGGGTGGTGAACCTATCGAATTGCAGGAGGTACCGGCGGTGCCGGCCTTTGTCGCCCCGCTAACCACCCGGGTGGAGTCCATTCCTGCCCCCACACAGCCGCAGGTCAAGGAGGTGGTGCCTTACCGTCGCCTGGCCATCAGCGCCCCGCAAGCGGATGAAAATCTCTGGTTCACCGGCCGTGGGGTCGATGTGATGGTGAATCTTGAGCCGGGGCTACAGGCCGATCATCAAATCGTGATTGAACTGGATGGCGAGCCTGTGGCACATGGCCAGCAAACCCGCTTCAATCTCACCGACATCCCGGTCGGCCAACGCACCCTGCAAAGCAAGGTGCTGGATGGGCAGGGCAAGACCCTGATCCGTTCCGAGCCGGTCGATTTTTATTTTCGCCGTCGCGCCCGCCGGGATTGATAATGCACTATAATGGTGCATAGCCCCACCCCAAATCGACCTTACCGCCCGCCAAAGCCCGCAGAGATTCAGGGCCGCAAGGTAACCAGCTGTTTAGTCAAGGGTTTTTTCTGTTTCTCTGGAGTGGCGCGAATCTTGCCACAAACCGGGCATGAGCATGACGATACCCACATACGAGCCGTTGCACACCCGCATCCTGGAAAACATGCACACCGCTGTGCTGTTGCTGGATCGGGAGTTGCGCCTGCGCTACATCAATCCAGCCGGGGAGATGCTGTTCGCCCTCAGCGCGCAGCGTTTTCTCGATCAGGTGATCCACCACACCCTGTTCGATCATGAGGTGGCGCGGGCGCTGGAACAGGTACGGATCAGCGGCACCCCCTTCACCGAGCGTGAACTGGTGCTCGATCTGGGGTATCGCAACCGGGTAACCGTCGATCTGACCACCCTGCCGCTCTACGAGGAGAGTGGCGAGGTGGAATTGCTGGTCGAGCTCAAGCAGGTCGACCGGCAGTTGCGCATCAGCCGTGAAGAGGGGCTGTTGGCGCAGAGCAGCGCCACACGCGCGCTGGTACGCGGCCTGGCCCATGAGATCAAGAACCCGCTGGGTGGCCTGCGTGGCGCCGCGCAACTGCTGGAGCGTGAACTGCACAACGAAGAACTCAAGGAATACACCCACATCATCATCAGCGAGGCCGATCGCCTCCAGGCGCTGATGGATCGGATGCTTGGCCCCAGCGCGCTTCCGCACAAGCGCCGCATCAATATCCACGAGGCCCTGGAACGGGTGCGTCAGGTGGTGGCCGCCGAACTGCCCGCCACGATTACCCTGGTACGTGATTATGACCCCAGTATCCCGGAGCTGTACGGTGATCTGGATCAGCTGATCCAGGCGTTGATGAACCTGGTGCGCAATGCCGCCCAGGCGGTCGGCGAACGGGGGCGGATCACCCTGCGTAGCCGCACCCTGCGCCAATACACGATCGGCCATACCCTGCACAAACTGGTGGCCCGTATCGACGTGATCGATGATGGCCCGGGGATCGCGCCGGCGATGCGCGAGAGCCTGTTTCTGCCGATGGTCACCGGGCGCGCCGACGGCACCGGCCTGGGCCTGCCGATCGCCCAATCGCTGATCAATGCCAACGGCGGCTTGATCGAATGGGAGAGCCGCCCCGGGCAGACCGTCTTTACCGTCCTGTTGCCACTGGATAACGCCATGCTCGATGGGGACAACACGCCATGAAGCAAGTGCAGCATATCTGGATTATCGACGACGACCGCTCGATCCGCTGGGTGCTGGAAAAGGCCCTCAAGCATGAAGGTATGGCGGTGCAAAGCTTCGACAGCGCCGACAAGGCGCTGGCCAGGCTGGCCGATGAGGAGCCGGATGCGCTGATCACCGACATCCGCATGCCTGGCATGAGCGGCCTGGAGTTGCTGGAGGCGATCAACCGCCAGCGCCCGCTGCTGCCGGTGATCATCATGACCGCGCATTCCGATCTGGAGAGCGCAGTGTCGGCCTATCAGGGCGGCGCCTTCGAATACCTGCCCAAGCCCTTCGATGTGGACGAGGCGGTGGAACTGGTGAACCGCGCCGTCGCACACCGCCATGAAAACGGCAGCCAGCAGCTGGCGTGGCAACCGGAAAACCGCGAGATCATCGGCGAGGCCCCGTCGATGCAGGAGGTCTTTCGCGCCATCGGGCGGCTGGCCAATTCCAATATCACGGTGCTGATCAACGGTGAATCCGGCTCCGGCAAGGAGCTGGTGGCCCACGCGCTGCACCGCCACAGCCCGCGTCGTGGCAAGCCGTTTATCGCTATCAATACCGCCGCGATCCCGCGCGACCTACTCGAATCGGAACTGTTCGGCCATGAGCGTGGCGCCTTTACCGGCGCGCAGTCCAGCCGTGAAGGGCGCTTTGAACAGGCCGATGGCGGTACGCTGTTTCTGGACGAGATCGGCGACATGCCCGCCGAGTTACAAACCCGCCTGCTGCGCGTGCTGGCTGACGGGGAGTTTTACCGGGTCGGCGGACGCGCCCCGATCAAGGTGGATGTACGCATCATCGCCGCCACCCACCAGGATCTGGAGAAACGGGTGCGTGAGGGGCTGTTTCGCGAGGATCTGTTCCACCGCCTGAACGTGATCCGCATCCATGTCCCGGCGTTGCGCGAGCGCCGTGAGGACATCCCCCGCCTGCTCAACTACTTCCTGCACAAGGCCGCCCGTGAGATCGGCGGGGAGAGCAAGTGGCTGGACAAGGCCAGCGAGGCGTATCTGAGCCAACTGGATTGGCCGGGCAACGTGCGGCAACTGGAGAATACCTGCCGCTGGCTGACCGTAATGTCGCCCGGGCAGGAGATCCACCTGGAGGATCTCCCCCTGGAACTGCGCGGGCAAAGCCCACAGGCCTCGGCGGACAATGACTGGCAAACCCCGCTCCGGCGCTGGGCTGAGCAGCGTCTGGAGGCCGGCGCCAGCGCGATCCTTGATGAGGCGGGGCCGCAATTCGAACGGGTGATGATCGAGGTGGCCCTGCGCAAGAGCGCCGGACAACGCCAGGAGGCGGCCCAACTGCTGGGCTGGGGGCGCAACACCATCACCCGCAAGATCAAGGAACTCGGGCCATTTAATGGAGAATAGCGCGTTTCCTCTGAATTAATGAAATATCCGGACTAGACTCTTTGATACTGCAATATGTCAAAAGACCATGAGGCGGGTATGTCGACAGATGATCAGCATTCGGATGACTATTGGCGCGCCAGGCTCAGCCCGGAGCAATTTCGGATCTGCCGGCTCAAGGGTACCGAGCCGCCGTTCAGTGGCAAGTGGCTGCGCAACCGCCTACCAGGCACCTATCATTGTGCCTGCTGCCAGGCACCTCTCTTTGCCTCCGAGCATAAATTCGAATCCCAATGTGGTTGGCCGGCCTTCAGCGAAGCGATAGCGCCGGGGCAGGTCAGCTACCGCGAGGATACTTCACATGGCATGGTGCGTACCGAGGTAGTGTGCACTCACTGCCAGGCCCACCTCGGGCATGTCTTCGACGATGGCCCACCCCCAACCGGCAAGCGCTATTGCATCAATTCGCTGGCGCTGGAGTTTCATCCCGAAGAGCGGCGCAAGCCAGCCTGAACCTAGGCGCGCTTGCCGGATCCAGGCTGGCTGGCTACAGTTGCAGTAATGGCGCTTTCGTGTTGCCTGAGTGAACGAACAACAAGAAATGCAGCTTGGCCAGAGAGACGGCAAGCGTGCGGGCACCCAACCGAGATCAATAATCTGGATGATGCAAGCAGCCATTAGCAGACAGTGGCGCATGGGATTGGCAATGATCTACTGCCTGTCCGGTTTGCTATTGTTCACCCTGCCAGCCTGGGCGCAGCAGCTGGTACGTGTCGGCGTCTATCAAAACAGCCCAAAGATCGCCTATACCGAGGCCGGCCAGGCAGAGGGGATCTTTATTGATCTCATCGAGGCGATCGCCGAGCGGGAGGGCTGGCGGCTGGAGTATGTTCCCGGCACCTGGAGCGAGGGACTGGAGCGGCTGGCGACGGGCCAGCTCGACCTGATGCCCGATGTGGCCTTGACCACCGAACGCGAGGATGCCTTCGCCTTCCACAACGAGCCGGTGCTCTCCAGCTGGCACCAGATCTACGCCCGCCGTGACAGCGGCATACGCTCGCTGCTCGACCTGGAAGATCGGGTGGTGGCGGTGCTGGAGGGCTCGATCCAGCAACAGCAGTTCAATAGCATGGTGGAAGGGTTTGGCCTGAACGTGCAATTGCAACCCTACCCGGATTTTGAGCAGGCCTTTCAGGCCGTGGCGGACAACCGTGCCGATGCGGTGATCACCAACCGCTTCTACGGGATGCGCCACGCCGCGGCGCTGGGCTTGCAGGATACCGCAATCATCTTCAGCCCCTCCCGGCTGTATTACGCAGCACCCCGGCAGGGAGATCCGGCCCGCCTGGCGGCCATCGACCGGCACCTGCTCGCCTTCAAGGCCGATTCCGGCTCGATCTACTACCGCTCCCTACAACGCTGGACTGGTGAGGCGGTGCAGTTGCGTTGGCCGCCGTGGCTGGGCTGGGCGGTGTTGGCGGCCATCGCATTACTGCTCAGCGCAGCGGCGTGGGTGGTGGTGTTGCGCCGACAGGTGGCGGCGCGAACCCGTGAGATTGCCCGGCGCAATGACGAGATCAGCAGCATCAACCGCACCCTGCGCACCACCGGGGCCAGCCTGGATCTGCCGACCGTGCTGAATGAGGCCTTGCACGGCGCCCTGGCGCTGAGCGGCTTCGATGGCGGGATCCTCTGTTACCGCCAGAGTGTTGATGGGGCGCTACAGCTGGGCGCCAGGGTGGACAGACAGGGTCGCGAGGATCCAGCCGAGGTGGTGTGTCCCACCCAACTGGAGGGGTTGGCCCAGGCCGGTCGCTACCTGCTGCTCTCGCCCGAGCGGCCAGTGGCGGGGCAGGAATGCCCCATTCAACTGGACAAAAGCATCCGCTGGAATGCCTTCTTCCCGCTATCGGTGCATGGTCAGGTGATCGGGGTGTTGTGTCTGTATACCCGACAGCTGGCGCCGCCGCGGCAGCGCAAGCTCGATCTGGTACAGGAGTTGTGCGTGCCGGTGGCGCTGGCGATGGAGAATGTCCACCTCTACCAGCAGGCCCGGCAACATGCCCATGAACTGGAGCAGCGCGTCGAGGAGCGCACCGCCGAACTATTGCAGGCCAACCAGCAACTGAGCGAGGCCAAGTATGCCGCCGAGGCGGCTGATCGCCTTAAGTCCGCTTTTCTCGCCACGATGAGCCATGAACTGCGCACCCCGCTCAATTCGATCATCGGCTTTACCGGGATCTTGTTGCAGGAGCTGGCCGGGCCGCTGAACCCTGAGCAGCACAAGCAGTTGGGCATGGTGCGCGACAGCGCGCGCCATCTGTTGGCGATGATCAATGACGTGCTGGACATCTCCAAGATCGAGGCCGGAGAATTAGCCTTGGCCGAAGAGGTGTTCGACCTGCGGGCCTCGATCAAAAAGGTCATGGCGATCATGCAGCCCCTGGCGGACAAGAAGAGCCTATCCCTGTCGGCGCGGCTTGCCGAGGGGGTTGGTGAGATGCGCGGTGATTCCCGCCGCGTCGAACAGATTATGCTAAACCTGCTGGGAAATGCGGTTAAATTCACCGAAAATGGGGGGATTTCACTGTCGGTGGAGGGTGTTGAGGGCATTCCAGACGATACCAACGGCACCCCCTGCCCCGGCCTGCTACTCAGCGTGGCGGATACCGGGATCGGCATCCAGCCGGAGGATTTGCAACAGCTTTTTATCCCTTTCCGGCAGATCGACTCGAAGCTCTCGCGCCAGCATGAGGGCACCGGGCTGGGCCTGGCGATCTGCCAACGGCTGATCGAATTGATGGGCGGCACCATCAAGGCAGAGAGCCGCTGGGGCGAGGGCAGCTGCTTCCGGGTATTTTTGCCATTGCGAGCGTGTTCCGGGGAGAGCCGATGAACAAGCGTATCCTGCTGATTGAGGACAATGAACAAAACCGCTATCTGGTCACCTACCTGATGCAGGCGCGTGGCTGGGAGGTGGTTCATGCCGAGGACGGCCCGAGCGGCTTGCGTCTGGCCGAGGAAACGGCCCCGGCGCTGATCCTGCTGGACATCCAACTGCCCGGCATGGATGGCTACGAGGTTGCCCGGGCCTTGCGCCAGATGCCCTCGCTGGGTGAGTTGCCGATCATCGCGGTGACCTCCTACGCGATGCCCGGGGATCGCGAGCGCTGCCTGGCGGCAGGCTGTACCGGCTATATCGAAAAACCCATCGACCCGCAGCATTTTGCCGCGGAGGTGGAGCAATTCATGGAACCCGACTGATGACGCACATCCTGATCGTTGACGACAAGGTGGAGAATCGCTATCTGCTACAGGCGCTGTTGCAGGGGCATGACCATACCGTCAGCGAGGCGGCCAATGGCGAGGAGGCCCTGAGCGAGGCAGCGCGCCAGCGCCCTGATCTGGTGATCAGCGATCTGCTGATGCCGGTGATGGACGGCTACACCCTGCTGCGCAAGTGGAAGGCCGATCCCGTACTCAACGCCATCCCCTTTATCGTCTATACCGCCACTTACACCTCGGCCAATGATGAACGGCTCGCCCGCGAACTGGGCGCCGATGCCTTCATCATCAAACCCAGCGAGCCGGAGGACTTCATTCAGCAGATAGATCAGGTGCTGGATAGCAGCCGTCAGGGCGCCGCCCCGGCACGCACCCCGTCCATCGACGAGGAGGCCGCGCTGACCCTGTACAACGAGGTGCTGGTGCGCAAGCTGGAGAAGAAAAGTGAGCAGCTTGAACAGCGCGTCCAGGAACTGACCGAATCGCAGCAGCGCATCAAGCGGCTCAACCGTCTATATGCCGCCCTGAGCGAGACCAACCAGGCCATCGTGCATAGCACCGATCGGCAGGTGTTGTTCGAGACGATTTGCCGTATCGCCGTCGAGCGTGGTGGTTTTGTGCTGGCCTGGATTGGCTTGCTGAATGCCAAGACGGGCGAAGTCGAGCCGGTGGCCTGGGATGGCCGGGCCGAGGAGTGGCTTGCCCGGGTTCGGCCGTTTACCCTGGAGGGTGCCCGGCAAACCCCCACCAGTATCGCCATCAACGAGGGGCGTATCTATCTCTCCAATGACGTGGCCGCCGAGCCGCTGCTGGCGGCCATCCACGAACACCTGCTGGCCCTCCAGCTCGGGGCCGTCGCCGCCTGCCCGCTGTGGGTGGAGGGCAAGGTGATCGGGATCCTGAACCTGTTTGCCGATGAACAGGGTTTTTTTGATGAAACGCTCAAAGACCTGGTCGCCGAGATGGCCTCCGATATCTCCTTCGCCCTGGAAGGCTTTGCCAGGGAGCAGCGGCGCCGGGAGGTCGAGGAACAACTGCGCTGCAGCGAGGAGGCCTCCCGGCTGAACAGCCGGGCGGTGGAGGCCTCGCCGAATGGCATTGCGATCATGCGCATTGCGGGCGCGCAGGCCCCGCTCAGTTATGTCAACCCGGCTTTCGAGCGGATTACCGGCTACCGCCGCGACGAGGTGGTCGGGCAGGAGTTGTCGCTGTTATTGCGGGAGGATACCGAGCAATTTGGCATGGCCGAGATCGACACTGCGCTTCGGGAGCGACGCGTGGCCGAGGTGGTAGTGAGAAGCTACCGCAAGGACGGCTCGATGTTCTGGAACGAGCTGACCATCGCCCCGGTGCTCGACCCCGACGGCCAGGCCACCCATTTTGTCGGTATCCTCAACGATATCACCGAGCGGGTGCGCTACGAGGAGCAACTGGAACGCCAGACCAACGAGGATGCCCTGACCGGCCTAGCCAGCCGCCACCTGCTTAAGGATCGCACCCGCCAGGCGCTCGCCTATGCCGAGCGACACGACCGCGCGGTGGCGATGTTCTTTCTCGACCTGGACAACTTCAAGCGCATCAATGACAGCCTCGGCCACGGGGTGGGTGATGCGATCCTGTGCGCGGTGGCCAGACGGATCGAACGCTGTCTCAGCGATCAGGACACCCTGGCCCGTTTCGGCGGGGATGATTTTGTGATCATCCTCACCGATCTGGACAGCCCGCAACAGGCGCGCCTGATGGCCAACCGAATCCTGCACGCCATCGACCAGCCATTGATGATCGCCAAGCGCGAGATGGATATCACCGCGAGTATCGGGGTCAGTATCTATCCACAGGATGGCGGCAATTACGAAACCCTGCTGCGCAATGCCGACACGGCGATGTATCGCGCCAAGGCGACGGGCCACAACAGCTTCTGCTTCTACACTGCGGATATGAATACTGAGGCCCTGCAACGCCTCGATCTGGAGGCCCGATTGCGCCGCGCCCTGGCCCGGGAGGAGTTGTTGCTGCACTACCAGCCGGTGGTCGAGGCCGGTAATGGCTCCCTCATGGATGCCGAGGCGCTGCTGCGTTGGCGTATCGGCGCCGACTCCCTGATCCCGCCCGACGAATTCATTCCGCTGGCCGAGGAAACCGGCCTGATCGTGCCGATCGGCGAATGGGTGTTGCGCACTGCCTGCCGGCAGGCCCGTGCCTGGCAACAGGCGGGCAAGAATCTTCGCATCGCCGTCAATCTGTCGGCACGGCAGTTTCGCGATCACAATCTGGTCGGGGTGGTGCGCAATGCCCTGCTCGACAGCCAGCTGCCACCCCACCAGTTGAAGCTAGAGATCACCGAGGGCACCATCATGGACAATGCCCAGCAGACCATCGCCATCCTCGGCGAGCTGAAGGCGCTGGGCGTGAGCATCTCGATCGATGACTTTGGCACCGGCTACTCCTCGCTGGCCTATCTGCGGCGCTTCCCGCTCGACCAGCTGAAGATCGACCGCTCCTTCGTGCACGACATGGATGAACACCCCGACAGCCAGGCCATCATCCATGCGATCATCGGCCTGGCCCGCAGCCTGCGTTTGGAAACGGTCGCCGAGGGTGTGGAAACCGAGGCGCAACGCGCCTTTCTTGAGGCGGCCGGATGTGATCGGATGCAGGGCTACTTGTTCAGCAGGCCCCTGCCGGTGGAAGAGTTCAGTGCGCTGCTGGGTGTGCCGGGTTAACGCGGGCTGGGGCAACCGGCCTGCGGAGTGTGATAAAGTCCGCCGATGACAAGCGAACCGGGATCCTGTAGACATGGCACAAAACACCCTCTATTGGCACGACTATGAGACCTCCGGGATCGACGTGCAACGCGACCGGCCGGTACAGTTTGCCGGGTTGCGCACCGACGAGGATCTGAATATCATCGGCGAGCCGCTGAATATCTTCTGCCGTCCCGCCCCCGACACCCTGCCCCACCCGATGTCTGCGCTGATCACCGGCATCACCCCGCAGCAGGCCCTGGAACAGGGCTTGCCCGAGGATGAATTCATTGCCCGCATCCTGGCCGAACTGGCCGAGCCCGGCACCTGCGGGGTGGGCTACAACTCGCTGCGCTTCGACGACGAGGTGACGCGCAACACCCTGTATCGCAACCTCTACGACCCCTACGCCCGCGAGTGGCAAAATGGCAATTCGCGCTGGGACATCATCGACATGGTGCGGGCCTGCCGCGACCTGCGCCCCGAGGGGATCGTCTGGCCGCAGAAGGAAGAAAATGGCCGCAGCAGCTTTCGCCTCGAGGAGCTGACCGCCGCCAACGGCATCGGCCACGAGCAGGCGCACGATGCCCTCTCGGATGTCTACGCCACCATCGCGCTGGCCCGGCTGATCAAGGAAAAACAGCCCCGGCTGTATGAGTTCTGTTATGCCCTGCGGCGCAAACAGGAGGCGGGGAAATATATCGATCTAAAGGGAATGTCGCCGATCCTGCATACTTCCGGCATGTACGGCAGCGATCATGGCAATACCCGCATGGTCGTGCCGCTGGCCATGCACCCGACCAATAAGAACAGCGTGATCGTCTTCGATCTGGCCCAGGATCCGGCCATGTTGCTGGAGCTGGGCGCCAAAAAGCTGCGTGAACGACTGTATACCCCGGCGACTGAACTGCCGGAAGGGGTGGAACGCCCGGCCCTCAAGCAGATCCTGCTCAATAAGTGCCCGGTGATCGCCCCACTCGCCACGCTGGATGGCACCGCAGCCAAGCGGCTACAGATCGATCTGGTGCGCTGCAACCAAAATCGCCAGGCCTTGCTGGCGGCACGCAAGGCGATCACCGAAAAGATGGCGCAGGTGTTCGCGCCGCAGACCTTCGAGCCAATCAGTGAGCCGGATCTGATGATCTATGCCGGGGGATTTTTTAGTGAGCAGGATCGACGCCGGATGGAGCAGATCCACGCCACTGCGCCGGCCCAACTGGGGGAGCAAACCTGGGCCTTTGACGATCCGCGTCTGGGCGAATTGTTGTTTCGCTTCCGTGCCCGCAGCTATCCGCAAACCCTCAGCGGTGAGGATCAGGCCCGCTGGCTGGAGCACTGCCGCCAGCGTCTGCTGCACGGCGAGCACGGCCACCGTGGCTTTGCCGAATTCGATAGTGAGCTGGCCCGCATCCGCGCCGAGGAGTCCCTGAACGAGCAGCAGCAGTTTATCCTCTCCGAGCTGGAGGACTTTGCCACCGAGCTGCGTAGCTGGCTGGAAGCGCGTGAGGGGTAGATAGGCAAGGCGGTACTGGCGGGCAGGCATGGCTTGCCACGCCAGCGTTGTTGCGATGAGGCCCGGCCGGCCGCTATTGGGCCTGTTCCACCATATACGCCACCGCCTGGGCGACATCGTCATCGCTCAGATCGGTGCGCCCGCCCTTCGGAGGCATCACGCCGCTATTGCCCTGAAAGCCGTTAATCGCATGGCTGACCAGGATCTCCATCCCCTGCGCGATGCGCGGTGCCCAGGCGGCCTTGTCATCCAGCTTGGGCGCCCCGGCAATCCCCATGGCATGACAGACAAAGCAGGCCGTGTCATACACCTCCTTGCCGCGATTGCCGCTGGTCGGTGCGGCCGCACTCACCTGCTCGGCCGCCGAATCAACCAGCGCCTCCACCTCACCGCGAACCTCCTGCTTAACCACCGGGGCGGTCGGGGCCGCCGGAGCGGTTGCCGGTGCTTGCGCCACGGCCGGCCGGTCGGGTTGGGTTCGCGGCGCCTCTTCCTCTTTGCCGCAGCCGCTGAGCAGGATCGAGCAGGCTGCCGCGATCACCAGATATCTGTTCATTTACCACTCCTTTCACACGTTTAGTTATTTGAGAATGATCAGCATAGACGTTTTTTTGCATTCTGCCGCCCTGTTTGGCACGAAACGTTACGTTGGGTAAATACCACGGTAGGTGAAAAGACAAAAAAGGGGGGCGGGGAGCCCCCCCATGCCTTGACAGGCAAGGTTTGTGTGTCCCAGGACACACAGGAGGATTTTTTAAAGGTCAGGAATGGTTCGCTACGGGTTCTGGGGAAGGCCCTTGCCATGAGATGGCTGCTCTACATAGGGAGTCGGTTTAAAGCCGTAGGCCTTCTCCCAGGGAGAGCGGGTTGTTTCACCATGCATCTCGCCGCGTCTGAGCAACTCCTCATAGGGAGCCGGTTTGAAGCCATAGGCCTTCTCCCAGGCCGTGCTGCTGTCGGCGTATACCGGCGAGATGAAAAGGACACCCAGTACAGCGATGGATCCCAGAGTGAATCTCATGTGGCACCTCCTTGTTAACGCACCAGGCAACTGCTGGACGGCTTAGTGAATCACCGCGATGCGTGGCAAGCTCGCACAGGAGAGGTTGGCGCGCGCCTGTTGCAGATAGCGTTCATTCACCGCATCGCAGTCCAATGAGGCGAGTCGGTTGGCCTCCTGAAGGGTTTCCGCCTCGTTGCAACAGGCCAGTTGCAGGCGGGCGGTTTGCTGGTAATGGGCATTGGGAACATCGCAGCTCTCTGAGGACAGCGCCAGGGTGCGCGCGGTCAGAGACGGCTGCGTGCAAAGCGCGGTGGTTCCTTCCTGCGCCAGGGCGAGCCCCCAGCCTGAGCCAGCGATTAAGACAACGACGGATAGGACAGCCATGGGAATGGTTTTCATGATGATCTCCTTATGCGGGCCTGCCCCGGGTGCCTTGGGCGCGGCGGCAGGTATTCCGTTTCGTTACTGTGGTGTGGTGTTGCACGGCTGGAGCCGTACACCGCTATTAAATACCGAGCGGTGAGATAGGTCTATTGGTGTAATTACACCAATCGGGGGATGGTGGGTGCGTTTCTGGCCCGAATGGGGGGTGGTTTATTCATCGCCCTTGCGTATTTCCATGCGCTCCATGTCGGAAAGGCCGGAGAGCGTCGGTTCCGCGACAATCAGCACCAGATCGACGCCGCTGACCGAGGCGATCACCGGGCAGCCGATGCCGGGCGAGCCGTCGATCA
>OBJA01001919.1_pt1 | contig 13011 bp, 7 predicted proteins | sample 1519751 | NCBI WGS metagenome assembly OBJA01 (sample SAMEA3881238, study PRJEB22517) | soil metagenome | biome: lake sediment; feature: soda lake sediment; material: sediment, water from around vicinity | place: India | collected 2013-12-23 | depth 3 m | reverse complement strand
CCTTGGGAACAAACCGCATTAGGTCATAACCTGGAATATGCCGAATTGGCCATGATTGTATCGGGAATTTCCCTGAGAAATGCAAAAAAAAGGACACGTTTTTTACAACAAAATGCTGTGGATAAAAAGTTCGGAAATGCTTGACAGATAAGGAATGCAAATCATATTTTTGTGTCATGACAAGCACAGAAATGATACAGATTTCACAAGCAGATTACCAGGCTTTGCTGGCATCAAAATCTGATTATGAAAAACTGCAAAGAGACTACGAAAGTGTTCGTTTCGAGCTTGATCAGTTGAAGAGAATGATCTTCGGGTCGAAAAGTGAGCGTTTCAAATCGGCTATTGATCCCCAACAGCTTGCCCTGTTTGACATTCCTGCAGAGGACGTAGAGCCAAAAAAAGAGCAGATTACCTATACCCGCAACAAACCCTCCGAAGAGAAGAAACAGCCAGTACGCAGTGAGCTTCCTGCACATCTGCCCAGGGTTGAGCATATGATTGAAATCGAGGATTTGCCGGAAGGGGCTAAAAAGATTGGCGAGGAAACTTCTGAATATCTTGAGTATGAAAGCCCGAAGCTGTTTGTTGTAAAGATTATCCGCCCCAAGTATATTGTAGCTTCTGATGATGAGTCCACTACCATTGTAATAGCACCAAAGCTTGAGCTGCCACTGCCTAAAAGCAATGCCGGTGCTGGCCTGCTGAGCAATTTAATGATCAGCAAATTTGTGGATCATCTTCCGTTCTACCGCCAGGTGCAGATGTTCAAAAGACTTGGCGTGGAATTGTCAGAATCTACCATCAGTGGATGGTTCAGAGGTACATGTGAGCTTCTGGAACCTCTGTACCACGAACTCAGAAAACAATTACTGGCCGATGATTATTTGATGGCAGATGAAACACCGATTCCGGTGCTGACCAAGGACAAACCCGGGTCAACACATAAGGGTTACCACTGGGTTTACAATAACCCTGTTCGAAAAATGGCAGTTTTTGACTACCGGTCTTCCCGGGGAAGAGAAGGGCCAAAAGCTTTCTTGAAAGATTATTCAGGATACCTGCAAACTGACGGCTACACAGGTTACAACGACTTATCCAATCCCAACATCCAGCTGCTGGCCTGTATGGCACATGCCCGCCGGAAATTTGACCAGGCAAAAGGAAATGATCCTGCCCGTGCCGAACATGCACTGGGGTTATTCCAGGAACTCTATGCAATAGAGCGCAAAGCCCGGGATGCACAGATGGATAACGAACAAACACGCTTAATCAGGCTGAAAGAGGCACAGCCGGTACTGAAGAAAATAAAGGCATGGCTTGATGAAGAAATCATGCTTGTGGCACCTGCAAGTGGCATTGGGAAAGCAATAGCCTACACACTAAACCTATGGCCACGATTGATACGTTATCTTGATCAAGGTCGCTTCCATATTGACAACAACATGATCGAAAATGTCATACGACCGGTTGCCCTTGGACGCAAAAACTACCTGTTTGCCGGCTCACATGATGCTGCCCACAATGCCGCCATGTTCTATTCATTCATGGCCACCTGCAAACTGAATGACAAAAACTCTGAAGAGTGGCTCCGCAAAACCCTATCAGTAATCAGAACCCAACCCGAAGAAAAACTGCACGAACTATTACCCTGCTTTGCCGAAAACCCGTAATTCAAAACCGCAATATTCCTAAATTACAAAGTGTGGTTTGCCGAAGGGATACTACCGTACAGGGACGCTTGCGGTATAATCATTTACCTCACCACAAACTTAATCATCTTACTGGCCTTCCCGGTAAGGATTTGCGTAAAATAGATCCCGGGTTTCAGATCCAGATCGAAATATCGTGTGCCAGGATCTTTTAACACAACGATTTCCTGCCCCATGTTGTTCAGTATCCTCACTTCCGATGCTCTGAGATCGCCCAGATCTAAGAAGAATTTCCCCTGGTTTGGATTGGGATAAAGCCTGATTGTGCTCCCTGCCATTTCTTCAATGCCAACATTGCCGATATGTACACAAGCAGATGTGTCAATACAGCCGTTTTGGGTGATCTCCACAGCATAATCGCCATTTACAGTTGGAATGAAAGTTTGCATTGTGTCTCCCGGAAGGGGGGAATAGCCGTTGTTGCAGTCGAGCCACTGATAGGCAGCATTTAGGGCATGGGCAAAAAGGGTATCCATGGATTTCGACACGCCTGTATCAACCGTATATATGGTCAGGTGGAGTGTTACAACAGAATCACAGCCATGGCTTGTTGTAAGTGTATGGGTCGTCGAAGAAGTATTCGAATAATAGGTAATTCCGTCAATCCACGTATAGCTGTTGCAGGCGGTGATCACATCTGTTCCGGTATTACTGAAATGCATAGTAAGATTGAGGGTTATGATACTATCACAACCGGACGCATTGGGAAGGGTGTATGTGGCAGTGTTGTTGCCTGCATAGTAGGTTATGCCGTCAATCCAGGTCAGGCTATCGCAGGCAACCAGTTGGTCTGTGGCATAGGAACTTTGAAGGATGGTCAGGTTCAGGGTAACGATGCTGTCGCCCCCCAGGGAGTTGGTCAGGGTGAAAGTAGCAGATGCATTATTGCTGTTATAGGTAATCCCATCCATCCAGACAAAGGAGTCGCACGCGATTTGGTAATCGGTGCCAAACGTGGTGGTACCATAGGGACCTGATCCATATTCGTAGCAACCGATATCAATGGCATTTCCTACCACGCGATAGTTGTAATCGAGGTCAAACGGTGGCAGATTCAAGCCTGCAGTGTCCCCGGCATTTATAGCCGGTGAATTGGCCATCAAGTGCATGTCAAAGCTAACCGTATCGACAAACACAGGGAAAGAGTCGAGGTTATTACCACCATTGGTGCCAATGGCCGGATTCCAGTTGGCACTTCCACTGTTTTGGATGATGCAGTTTTTAAAAATCGGATTGCTGTTTCCTCCGCTAAAGACCTCCACTGTGTCTTTACCCCAAAGAATACAGTTGGTTATCACAGGATTACAACCATCATTGGTAATGGATCCACTCCTTTTATACCACGAACTGTTGTTGAAAAAAGTACAATTGGTAATTATAGGGTTACACACTCCCGTACTGTATTGATCATTGGCAATTGCTCCTCCATAATTGCCTGAATAGTTGTCGATAAAACTACAATTGACTATTTCAGGGTTACACACCCCATTGCTACTGGCATAATTGACCATTGCACCACCCACGTAAGTGTTGGTGTTACCTTGAAACACGCAATTCATTATCAATGGATTACACTCCGAGTGAAAGAAAGAGGAGTTTACCAGTATGCCGGTATTTGTGCTTTGATTGTCGATGAACTTACAATCGATCAGAGAGGGGTTGGTTTTTCCAAAATAATAGGCATAATTATAAAAGACCCCATAGGTAACCTGATTGTTTCTGAATGTGCAATTTCGGATAACCGGGGAGGACTCTACTCCTGTTCCTTCGCCCCTGTTGTGCCAGCTGTAAACCCGCCCGGCGGTGATAACCAACCCGTCTATTTCTGTCTGATTGCTCACCCCTTTGGTGTTAACAATGGTCTCAGCATTGTTTGATTGGAGCGTATCTTGTTGAATTTCACCAGAAAGAATGGTTATAAAAACATCAGGATCCCGTTGTCCGCCACCTGTGGGATAGCCACCCAGTACGGTTACACTGTCATGAATGTTAAAGCTTGCCTGTTGATCATCATCGGTTACATCAAAGCCCAAATCCGGGAAATATGTTCCTTTGGCAACATGCACGGTATTACCCGGTTTTGCATGGTACAATGCATCTTGCAAGTTGGTGTAGGCATTGGCCCAGTTGCACCCGGAGTTCTCACCCGTGGCGGCAGAATCAACAAAAATATGGCCTGCAAAATACTTGTTAATGGAAAACTCCAGCGAATCGCTGCAACCACTGGTATTTGAGACAATCACTTTATGATGAATATTTTGAAGGGAAACTGCCGGGTTGGTGGTTTCGCTGTTGTCCCAGTAAAATGAAGCAGCGCCACCCGGCGAGGCGAGGCCCAGCAATGCTGTGGCGGTGGTATCTGAACATGAATAGTGTTCAATGATCGTTAGGGTATCGATGGAGATATAGCTTGGATTTCCAATATATTCCGCTGCACCCACATCAACCACCTGGTTATTGTAAATCCTTGGATTTCCATAAATATCAAATTGAATTCCGGCGGGCAGGCTGTCATTTCTGCCGGCGTTAATGGCCGGAGAACAGGTCGTGAGGCTGTAGTCTCCCGACAAAGCATTGGCAAAGAGCGGATCTTTAAAGCGGTTTCCTCCACCATTTGTCCCAAATTGTTCGTCCCAATCGAGACGGTATGGATCGTTTGATATAATGCTGTTGGAAATAATGATCGTGCTGTTGGTATCCAATCCTATCTGGCCATAAAGGTTGTTCCATACGATGCAGTTGGTGACATTCACGTCAGCATAACTGGCGTATAGAGCCAGACCATCGTTATCAGCAAACGTACAGTTGACGTAGGAGACCTGGCAACTGGAATTGAAACAGCCGGCACCCTGGAAGGAAGAGGAGTTTCTGTCAAAGATACAATTGATGACATCAGCACCGTAGTTTCCCTGGTATCCGTTAAAGGCGATGCCTCCACCATAGGTGCTGGCTTCGTTTTCGGTAAATCGGCAATTCATAAAAGTTGCCCTGCCATTCCCCAGATAGGCGTTCAGGTATATGGCTCCACCTCTGTTCAGATTGGTTTCGTTGTAGTTGAAGGTACAGTTTTTAAAAACCGGGTTGCTTGTTCCGGTAGTGGATGCGAAGTAAACAGCCCCTCCATTGTTATAAGAATAGCTGCTGTCAAACACACAGGAGTCGAAAACCGGGGCGGCAAGCGAGTAGCTGCCATTGCCAACATATACAGCTCCACCGGCACCATTGCTTTTGGAGTTAATAAAATGGCAGTTTAAAACCTGCGGCGTACTTTCTCCGTGGTGGTGAGCATCAAAATAGATAGCACCGCCCCAGTCATCAGCCAGGTTGTCAACAAAAGTACAGTTCTCGATCTTCATAGCCGTGGCACCATATGTTCTGGCATCATCATAAATGGCTCCACCCCCATCAGCCCGGTTATTCCTAAACACAGTGTTTCTCACCTGCGGCGATGATGAATTTCCGCTTCCGGAACCTATATTACACCACCCGGCTCCCATTCGGGCGGGAGTACTGGAACCATATGCATAACCCAAAGTCACGATGAAGCCATCAACCACCAACTGGTCTGAAACATATTCGGTATAGATCACATGGGCAGTGTTTCCGGAGTGGTATCCATTCTGGTCGATATCACCAGAGAGGATGGTTGGGTTTTGACTCCAGTCGCGCACCCCGCCACCATTAGGGTAGCCGCCATAGAGCACCACACTGTCGGGTATCTCAAAATATTGCAGCCGGTTGTTGTTGATGTAACCCACACCTTCATCAGGGTAATAGGTACCTTTTGCCACAAAAACAGTGTCGCCGGCAGAGGCCACACCAAGTGCATCCTGAAGCTTATTAAAAGCAGTGCCCCATGATGTTCCGTTGCAGGAGGAGAGGCAGCTGCTGGCGGAATCGACGTAGATGTTTTGTGAAAAGGCGGAAATGGAGATGAAAAAACACGTTAGTAAAAGGAAGAATCGTTTCATGAAAGATTTTTATGCTGTTTTGGAGCAGATTTCTCAACAAAGATTGAGCCAGTATACCCCAACCCATTTCAACAACATCAACATCTCAAAAATTCATCAAAACGGCAAGCTTAACACCAGTGATTCCAGGTTCTCTTTTTGGCGCAAGGCTGCTTGAATTCCGAAATCTGCTGGCTAAACCGAATTGTTTGATCAGCATGAGCTCCAGCGAGACCGATCTCATGTTTTTTAAGGCGATGGACAAGCCCTGCCCCACATTCACTTCCAAAGCGTTGATGGAGACTTCAGTATCCACATATGAAGGACAGGTCCAACTCAAAGGATCAATAAAGAGTGGTATCGCTCGTCTCGTATTGCGTGTCGAATTGATACCCCCTCCCCAACCACTCAGGTAATAATTGTCTGTTTATAATGATGATGAAGCCAATCCCGCCTCCGTGGGAAAGCCCGGGCACATGTAAGCTATTCTGGACAATCCATCGTAAAGTCGTACCTTTGCCCGGGCTTTCCCACGGAGGCGGGATTCAGTGCCATCTGGCAATGACCATAAGCAACAGTAAACAAGAAAAACACTCCAGGACAATGAAACCAGCATTACTCTTCTTATTTTTACTTACACTCTCTTTGATGCCGTTGAAGGCACAAAACTCCCGCGTTTGGGCTACTTATTACGGAGGAGCAATATACGATGTGGGAAACTGTGTTGCGACCGATGCCTCCGGCAATGTCTATCTTGCCGGATATACAAACAGTACCACAGGAATTGCCTCCGGAGGATTCCAGAATGCTTACGGTGGCGGAACGTATGATGCTTTCCTGGTGAAGTTTGATGCTGCCGGCAATCGTCTTTGGGCTACGTATTTCGGATACAACAACAATGATCATGCTTACGCCATTGCCACCGATAATGCAGGGAATGTGTATCTGGCCGGAGGTACATCGAGTGTTTCAGGAATTGCTTCAGGCGGATTTCAAAACACGTATGGCGGAGGCAATTATGATGCTTTTCTTGTAAAGTTTGATGCTTCCGGCAATCGTCTCTGGTCTACCTATTACGGTGGTGCAGGTTGGGAGGAGGCTTACGGTGTGGCAACCGATACAGCGGGAAATGTCTTCCTGGCAGGTTTTACCAACAGTTCCGGTGGAATTGCCTCCGGTGGATTCCAGAATTCGTATGGTGGTGGCAGTTATGACTCCTTTCTTGTGAAGTTTGATTCTGCGGGAAGCAGAATCTGGGCTACATACTATGGTGGGGCAGGAGATGAAGGTTATGATGGCAACAGCGTTTGTACCGATCATTCAGGAAACATCTATCTTACTGGGTGGACTTCGAGCACGACAGGCATTGCTTCCGGTGGTTTTCAAAACACTCCCGGAGGGGCAAAAGATGCTTTTCTGGCAAAGTTTAACACCAGCGGCAATCGTGTCTGGGCTACCTACTATGGAGGAACAGGGGATGAAGGAGGAATTTCGAATATCCTGTTTGGGAAAAATGTTGCCACAGATTTTTCCGGCAATGTGTATTTGTCAGGAACTTCAGCAAGCACATCGGGTATAGCATCCAATGGTTTTCAGAACAGTTACGGTGGTGGAACCTATGACTGTTATCTATCAAAATTTGACAGCACCGGCAACCGGCTTTGGTCTACTTACTATGGAGGCACCGGCGATGAGAGAGGGTGGGGTGTAGCCACGGATGCCCTGGGTAATGCCTACCTGACCGGAAGAACGAACAGCACTTCAGGCATTGCTTCAGGCGGTTTTCAAAACACCAACTTTGGAAATTATGACGCCTTTCTGGTAACATTCTCTCCCTCGGGCAATCGTCTTGGCGCAACTTATTTTGGTGGAACCAATGGCGAATGGGCATACAGCCCGGCAATAGATGCTTCAGGAATGATTTATCTGCCAGGATTTACTTTCAGCACATCCGGAATGGCATCCGGAGGATTTCAAAACACTTTTGCGGGTGGAACCTATGACGCCTATCTGGCAAAGTTTACTTCACCCTTCTGTTCAGTCACCGGCACGGATGTGCAAACAGCCTGCAATTCATTCACCTGGATAGACGGGATTACCTACACCTCCAGCAACAGTACCGCAACATACAACATCGCTGGTGGCGCTTCAAACGGTTGCGACAGTCTTGTGACGCTGAACCTGACCATCAACACCGTTTCAGATATCGGTACCACAACATCGGGCATTACGATCACAGCAAATAACACGATGGCAGGTTACCAATGGTTGGACTGCAATAATGGCTTTGCGGTTATTCCCGGGGCAATCAGTCAATCATTCACACCATCAGCCAATGGAAGTTTTGCCGTCGAACTGACACAAAACGGTTGTACAGATACCTCAGCCTGTGTGCCTGTTACCTCGGTTGGTATGATTGAAAACACCTTCAACGGTCAGATCACTCTCTATCCGAACCCAACCTATGGACCTCTGCGCATTGTTTCGGGGAATGAATTTGGAAATACCCTGTTAATTGTACGCAACCTATTGGGGCAGGAAGTTTATCGTAAGAACCACACGGTGACCGATTGTTTAGACCTGACATTGGATGGAGCTGCCGGTGTATATTCTGTAGAGATAGCTGACGGAGAAAAAAGGGCCATACTCAAAGTGATCAAGAAGTAACCGGATACACCGGAGCATGCTGCCCCCCTTTAAAGATTGCAGATTGGAGGTCCCTGAGCTTGTCGAAAGGAAGGGCAGAAGTGCCTGATAGAACACGGATCTTTATGATCTTTATGATTTTAATGATTTCAATTGGATAACCAGGCTTCAACTCATGCGCATCTGTAGAATCCGAGTGTTCCGTGTTCTTTTTCAGGCTCGATAGTATTGAAGCTTGCATAAATCGTCGGGTCAAGAACCAATCATGTCACCCATTCGACAAGCTCAGGGCGTCACCTATCATGGTTCTGTTTAGTATAGCGGGGCTCAGTATGGAAGAGGCGATTTTAGTAATCGGAGTGCCTCTGCTATGATTCTCGACCGGGTGCCTTCGAGAGCCTCAGGCACCGGGTCGAGAGCCTCAGGCACCCCGCCGGAGGCGTCCAACCTCTCAATAACCCGGGGTGAGAACCCCGGGAGCGGGTGCCACTCTCCACCCCCAGGACGCCGGAGGCGTCCAACCTCTCAAAACCCGGGGTGAGAACCCCGGGAGCGGGTGCCACTCCCCTACTCCCAGGACGCCGGAGGCGTCCAACCTCTCAATAACCCGGGGTGAAGGAGCGCCCCTGGCGTCCACCAACTCCGGAAGGGTTGAATATCGGACAGCCCTTCCGTTTTTCGGATGTGGATGCATATATACCTGAACCTGATACATCCAATCAAGGAAGGGGGAATCATAAACAAGAAACCATGGGTTACCCTGAAGCGGGGCAATAAGCGCAGCCGTGAGGTGATCATCATCCGGTTATACTACAATCAGGAGATTGTTGAACATCTGAGAGCGATGGGAATTGCACGGTACAATCCCGATGGGAAACACTGGTATGCCGAAGCCGGCTGATCAGTTGCCGGATGAATTTGATGTTGAATTCATCGAGAAAGATTTCCCGAACCTTGAGCGCCTGTAACCTTCTGCAAAAATATCCGGTATCCGGAAGAAACTGGTAAGAGTTCGAAACACTTTTGATTTACTTTGAAAAACACCCATAAACATCACGCAGGCTTGCTTTCAGGCGGGTGTAGCTTCGTGGAAAGTAGCAAACGAAAACCTTAATAGCATGGCTATCAACCCGCAGAATCCGAAACTTAATTACCTTATCCACCTTCATCCATAAAATAATTATACTGCCGGAATCAACTTGTCGGAAACCTGCTTATATTTGGCCGGAAAACTGATGGGACGAAAGTTTTCAGACAGACTGACGTTACCGCCAGGTGTAGTAATAAGAAATGAAAATAAATCATTCAAAAAATACAAATTAAAGACTATGAAAAAAAGAATCATTCTTCCACTCATACTAACCATTGGGTTGGTTGTACTTTTCATGACAGCCTGTAAGAAAGATAATGCATCAAAAACGTATTCGGTTAGTGGAAAGGTTCAGAAAGGGCCCTTTGTATCGGGTGCTAACATTACCATAAATGAATTGAACAGCGATCTGGAACAAACAGGAAAGTCATTTAGCACAACTATTGGAAATGATGATGGAAATTTTACTTTAAACAGCGTTGAACTGGGATCTGAAATTGCCTTGCTTACAGTAAATGGGTATTATTTTGATGAAGTGAACAACAACACTTCCACAGGAACGCTTAATTTACAGGCATATGCGAATATTTCCGGCAAAAACATTGTAAATATTAATGTAATGACCCATGTAATCAAAGAAAGGGTTGAAAAGCTCTACGCTACAGGGCTTACTTTTGAACAAGCCAATGCTCAGGCAAAAGAAGAACTTCTTCAATGTCTTTTTGGCATCAGCGCATCAGGAGTAAATGACTTTGACCAGATGGATATCTCATTATCGGGAGATGACAATGCAATACTTTTGGCTTTTTCAGTAATGATGCTAAGATACAATTATACTACTCCTGCAATTCTTACAGAATTTTTAACTAAACTGAGAAGCGATTTCGGCGAAGATGGAGATATAAACGATGTGCAACTCATTGAGAAAATTTATGACAACGTAAGATATCTTAATATTATTAAAACACGACACAACCTCGAGAATAAGTATCAGTCATTGGGTGTGAATAGCGACCTGCCTGATTATGAGAAGTACATTAACAAATTTACAGAGAAATATAGCGACACCTTGTATGCCGATTTCTATTATCCGGAGTTTGCAAGTAATGCACAGTACAATGATAATCCGAATTTAAACATCAATGCACTTTACTTAGCAAATACAAATTTCAGTAATCCAAATCCAGGTTTAACTTTCGCCGTCATAACTCCACTCAACAGAACCTTAACGGTAAAATTTAAACCAGTACCGGGCTATCCTTTCAATTTGAGCTCTTTGTGTTATATGGATTTAATAAGTCTTGAACAAGGCGGCTGGTATTTGGAAAAACAAGCAGCAGATGAAGTTATCATAAAATCAGCCAGGCAAAACGTTCTGATCTCATATTACTTTTGCAGATGGGTGCCCAGCGGAGGGCAAATGATCATAGAATACTATGAGGACGATGTGACCACACCTACGTTCACTAAAACTGTAAATTTTTAGTTAACATTCACTTTCTTTCACAGGAACGGTAACACATGTTGTGGGCAATTTAAGAATAGAAACTTGCGTCCATTTGACAAATTTGACGTCTTTAAAATGACATGTAGAAATATTTAATATGCAAAACAGACTTGAGCTTATTTGGAAAGAATTTCACAAAGAATTAGACGGATTTATTTTCAGTCATATTAAGGATAGAGAAATCACTAATGACATACTGCAGGATATTTTTGTTAAAATTCAAAATAATATTGGTACGCTTAAAGACGAATCCAAATTAAGTTCGTGGATTTACCGAATAGCAAGAAATGCTATTAATGACTATTTTAGAAAGTTAAAACCTCATTTTGAATTTACAGATTATGACCCGATTGATGAAGAACAAACTGTTGACAATGGTGAATTTGAGAGGTGTTTAATACCATTTATTAATCAACTTGATGACAAATATAAAGAAGCCATAATCCTCACAGAATTCAATGGATTAACGCAAAAGCAATTAGCTCAAAAATTAAACATGTCCTATTCAGGTGCAAAATCAAGAGTACAACGAGCAAAAGAGTATCTGAAAAATCTTTTTGCAGACTGTTGTACTATACAATCTGACAGATACGGTAATGTAGTGGATTATGAGCAAAAAAAGAAATGTAAAAAATGTTGTAATTAATCCTGCGTCCTTTTTTTAAATTCTGCGTCTATTGTATTTAACTTAATAAACAAATACAATGACAAACAATAAAGAAGCTGTAAAACAAACTTATACAGCAGCAGTAAAAAACGGAAGCGGTTGTGGTTGTGGGCCATCTTGCTGCAGTCCGGACCATTCAGCCTCATTCTTAGATGAGGACTACAAAAATGTAGAAGGCTATCAGGACATTGCAGACTATGGTTTAGGTTGTGGTTTACCTACAGAAATGGCAGACATAAAAAAAGGGGACACAGTTTTGGACCTTGGTTCGGGTGCAGGCAATGATGTTTTTATCGCAAGAAATCAAGTTGGAGAATCAGGAAAAGTAATCGGTATAGATTTTACCGAAGCAATGGTAGAAAAGGCAAATGAAAACAAGGATAAATTGGGTTTTCATAATGTGGAATTCATTTCAGGAGACATTGAAGAACTACCTGTTACATCAAAATCCGTTGATGTTGTAATAAGTAACTGTGTATTGAATTTAGTTCCTGATAAAAACAAAGCGTATCAGGAAGTTTATCGTGTGTTGAAATCGGGAGGGCATTTTAGTATTTCGGATGTTGTACTGCTCTCTGATTTACCAAAAGGAATTTTAGATGCTGCTGAAATGTATGCTGGATGCATATCAGGAGCGTTAGAGAAAAATGAATATTTACAAGTAATTAAAAATGCAGGTTTTGAGAAGTTAGAAGTTCGAAAGGAACACGAAATTTATTTACCCGACGGTTTGCTCTTACAATATATCTGCAAAAAAGAACTCGAAGCCTATAGAAAGAAAAAAAGTGCAATCATCAGCATAACTATTAACGCTAAAAAACCTTAAACAATGAAAACTATCAAATCCAGGTTTGTAGCACTATTTTCAAGTATTGGGGCATTCTTCGGAAGTTGTGGTGGTGCCTGCGGTGTTGCTTGTGCGGCAAGTGGTTGTTGTGGCAGTTATGCTCTTTTTGGCTTTATTGGACTATCAGGTTCAAGTATAAAATTCTTTGAAAAACTAATGCCATTTTTTTTGGCACTCACTATTCTCAGTTTATCCTATGCGTTTTATAAGGCATACAAACCAAAAGAAGCGAATTGTTGTGATTCTGAAAATAACAATCGCAGTTCAGATTGTTGCGATACACCTAAAAAGACAAATTTTTTTCAATCAAAATCATTTCTTTGGGCAATCACAATTATGAGTGCTCTAATGTGGACTTATCCGTATATTTCAAAACTCAACGACAATAAAAATAGTTGTAATTCAAATATTGAAACGGTTGACAGTTTCACAACAGATGACAATTCATCAAAAAAAGAGTGTTGCCCACAGACGACTGACTGTTCATCAGAATGTGATACAAAAGATGAAAAGGATAAATAAAAAACAGCACACAATAAATAGGACTCTGAGCGGTGCGAAGCACCTAGCGATGAGTCCATGTTGAACTACA
>OBJA01001917.1_pt1 | contig 13034 bp, 9 predicted proteins | sample 1519751 | NCBI WGS metagenome assembly OBJA01 (sample SAMEA3881238, study PRJEB22517) | soil metagenome | biome: lake sediment; feature: soda lake sediment; material: sediment, water from around vicinity | place: India | collected 2013-12-23 | depth 3 m | reverse complement strand
TATATTTCCGGGCATAATAATATAACCTTCTGCATTGGCAGAAATAAAAAAACCGTCTCAGAATCATCTTCTGAGACGGCTGGAAAATTATCAGGATCCCGGTTTACAGTTCCAGGTTCAAAGCCAGCCCGGGCTGCTTTTTGAAGGGCTGCAGCTTCAAATAGGTAAGGCTTCTCCACAACCATTCCATGGGTCCGTAATGAAAACGCTTCAGCCAGAAATGGCTGAGGGGAATCTGCAGGCCAAAGATCAGCAGGGTGATCAGTATGCCTTCGAAGGAGGATATTTTGCCAAAAAGCCCGAATCCGTACCCGTAGAACAGGGTTGTACAGATAACCGACTGCAGCAGGTAATTTGTAAGGGCCATTCTGCCCACGGGGGCCAGCAGCCACTGCAGGCGGGTGGTTTTGTTTCGCGCACTAAGCAATACCAGCCCCGAGATATAAAACAGGCTTAGGAAAAAGCCTCCGAAGGTACTTCCCACAGTTGTCAGGAAAGCATATACATCAGGCACCTGCCGTAGGCCATTCAGGAAACCCAGCACAAACAGCAGGTTGAGGATGATCCCAACACCAAGGCCCCACCAGGCAGCCCGGCGAAAGAAAGGCAGGTGATCCTGGTAATTGCGGATCAGCTGCTTGCGGCCTGCCCAGTACCCCAGCAAAAACATGGCCAACACCATGGGATAAAAGAAGATCATTCCAGGCAGCATGGTCTGGTATTCCCACATACGGGCACGCAGAATTTCAGTGAAGCTTCCCGTTGCATAAACAGCTGCAACTTGTTCAACACGAAGCTGGGTCTGTTCTACCCCTTCCATCATCCCGGCCTGTATCTGGGCGCCCGCCTCCGGATTCAAACTTGCCAATCCCAGCATCAGGGCAAAGAACCCCACCAGCACCGAAGGAATAACACCCAGCCAGATGGCCCATTTCACCAGGCTGGCATCCTTCTTCCCTCGAAACAATATGAGTATCAGACCAAACAGGGCATAGAACACCAGGATATCTCCCGGCCAAAGCAGGATAACATGAAGAAGCCCGAACAGCAGCAAAAACAATACCCTTCGCCGGTAAAAGGGCATGATGCTGCTTCCCTCATCGGTTTTTTTGTTCATGAATATATAAAAACCATACCCGAACAGCAGGGAGAACATCACATAGAACTTGCCTTCGAAAACAAATTTGATGAACACGTCGGAAAACAGGTTGATGGCAGCATCAGGCCTTTGATAGCCCAGCACCATATTGGTCATTGGCTGGTAAAAGATCTGCATGTTGACCATCAGTATCCCAAAGATGGCCAGGCCACGGAGCATGTCAAGGATCTTGATACGGCCGGCTGCAGAAACGGGATGAGAATGTGCTGTCATGATTGTTTTATTTTGAGGTCAAATAAAATGATGGTTTCAAACAAATGGCTTGTCAAAGCGCTTTTCAAATGCCTTGTGCTTCTTCAGGTTCATATCCCAGTAGAAGTTGGTAAGCCCGGTATAACTTAGCAGGCGCATGAAGGCCTGCCTGCCCCGGCTCATCCTGTAGGGCTTTCGCATGGTGTGAAGGATAAGGGGATCGAACTGCTGCTGCTGGGCAAAATAAGCTCCCAGCTTCCGGAAATCAGCAAACAACTTACGGGTCATTGCTGCAGGCATGATCTGAATGCCCTCCACCCCAGCCTTTACCACCGTGCCCAGGTACTGGCACTTCAGCCTAAGGGCAAGCTTGCCAAGGTAGGGTTCAAGCGATAAGGCATGCACCGTTTCGGGAAACCCTGACTGTACTACAAAACCAAGCTTCCTGCCTGGCCTGGCATCAAGTTGCGAGACTTTTTCAAAAAAAAGCTTCACAATACCTGGCATGCTGTCGCAGTAAAGCGGAAAGAATATCAGCACAATATCCGCCTGATGGTAAGCTTCAACATGTTCTTCCATTCGCAGGGTATCAGCCAGTTGAAATACGGGCAACACATCCCCATATCCGAGCAGAAACTGCCTGGCAAGGATCAGTGAATTGCTTTTCTCAGCCCTCGGGGAGCCTATGAAGATGATGGTTTTCATGGATGATTTCACTTGCCTGTATGCTGTAAATGCTTTTGCAAAAAACCAGCCGGCTGTGAAAATTCAGCACCAGCCGGTTAAAATAATTTTCAATGATCTGAAGATCTTCCTCATCTGTATCGGCAGCAGGCTGCAGAAGCACCCCCGTTGCGGGGTAGCTGTCGTAGCGCCTGCGGTGATGGCTTTCCCTGTGGTGGTATTCCATGTAGGGATGGATCAGTACAATCAGCCGGTCGATCAGCATCTTCAGTGTTGAGCTGATAAAGCCGGTCAGAACGGGAGAACAATAGATCACCAGATCGGAATGCACCATCGCCCGGAATATTTCTTCAGCATCATCCTTTATGGCACACAAACCCGGGCTCTTCCACCAGCAGCTCCAGCACCCCATGCAGGAGCGGATGTTCATTTCATGTAATTTGAAAACACGAAAATCTGCATCCTGGCCGCTGCTGCTAATCAGCTGCTCCAGAAACAGGGTAAAATCCCTGTGGCTGCCTTGCGGACTGCCATAAAGGACGCAGATACGCTTCATGGGAATAGTTTTGTAATCAGAAAGTACCTTTTTTGGATTTGATCGCACTTTTTGCAAAGGTAATCAGTTGCAATTAATCTGCTAAATAAACAAGGCATCAAAGAAAATATATTTCAGCAACCAACAGGTTTAAAATTTCATTCCAACTACAAAAGGAATCCTTATTTTTGAAGGCTTTTATAAATTGCCAGGAATAAAACCAAAACAACCAGATCATGCAAAAAATAAGTTACCATTCGGGCAGGATCCTGTTCATCTTCCTGCTGATTGTTCTACCCGGGATTTCATCAGCTACCGAAAAAAGGCCCATGACCTTTGAAGATGTGATGAACTTCCATCATCTTCATGTACCCACCATCAGCCATAACGGGCAGTGGATAGCATACCATGCCTGGCCCGACCGTGGGGATGGTTATGGGATATTGGTATCGGCCAATGGAAAGACTGAATACCGCTTTGAGCGGGCCCAGCATCCCAGGTTCTCCTCCAGGGGCAATTGGGTGATTTTCAACCAGCTGCCTCCTTTTTCCCAGACTGAGGATGTAAAACCGGCCGATCGTCCCAAAGACTCCCTGTTACTGGTACAGGTTGGCAACGGGCGTTCCGAAGGGTTTGCACAACTGCGCAGGGCAGCCCTTAGCCAAAGGGGCGAGTTTTTGTTTGTTCATCAGCACCGCCCTGAGGACAAGACCCTGACGCGTGCCCAGAACGAGAAGCTGAAAAAGGCAGGCACCCCCCTTATTGTGCGAAACCTTGGCAACAACCAGCAGATTGAACTGCCTTTTGTTGACTCCTGGAGTGTCGACAGCCTTACCACCACCCTGATCTTCAACCTGAAGGATACCCTTGAACATGGCAACGGCCTGTACCAGATAAGGCTTGACAAGCTAGCTGCCACCCCCCTGCCAGTGGATACTACTGCCAATTCGAGGTTCAACCTTTTTACCTGGCATGAAGAAACATCTACACTGGCTTACGTAAGGGGCTGCGAGCTAAGCAAAGATACCACAGAAACCGCTGCGCTTTTCATCTGGAAAAACGGGCAGGATGCCCCGCGTTTGCTGATTGCCAACGGGCAGGCACCCGAGGGCCACTTTATCCCTTTCGACAACCGCCTGACATGGAGCCAGGACGGCAAAAGATTGTTCTTTGGCCTAAGGCCTGAATTCCTGGCTGCAAAGCCCAAACTGATACAAACATCAGAATGCGTTTTGGAAGCCCTGCTTGAAAAGGCAGAAATTGACATCTGGCATTTTGAGGACCCCCTGATCAAAACCCAGGAAAAGGTGCTGTGGAACCAGCTTCGCCGCCAGAACCTGATGGCCGTTTACCACCTTGACCAGAACCGGATGCTGCAGCTGGCCACAGAAGAAATACCCGATGTACAGCTCTCCAGGACAGGCAATTATGTTGTGGCAACCTCCACTTTGCCCCATGCCCGCAGGATCACCTGGGAAGGCCGCTTCAGGGATATATATACCATTGACCTGAATACGGGTGAGAAACAGCTTGTGCTGGAGGAATTTGGGGATATGAGCCTGCTCTCGCCCAACGGTCGCTACATATTATATTTCGACAATGTACACTGGAACAGCTACGACATATTGCGCGAGGAGCACCGCAGCCTCACCGCCGGGCTGGAGGTTCCCTTTTACGACGAGACCAATGACCGCCCGGCACCTCCTTCAAGCTACAGGCTGGCCGGATGGCTTGAGGACGGGCAAACAGCCCTGATCTATGATCGCTACGACATCTGGGCTGCCGATTTGGGCTCCGGGGCTATAAGGAATATCACCGGCAGCTTTGGCCGAAACAACAAGATACAGCTGCGCGTCAGCCGCCTGCAAAGCGGAGCTTTTAAGCCCAGGCAGCAACTTTTCCTTGAAGGATTCAACGAAAACACAAAGGTAACTGCCATATACTCGGCACGCGTGGATAGATCAGGGGTCAATCTTTTGATGGATACCAGCCAGAACCTGAAGCTGCGCGAAATGTCGGGCGACGGGAAGGCCATACTGTTCACCCGCGAATCCTTCGATGTGTTTCCTGATGTGTGGGTCAGCAATACCAGCTTTCAGAAGCCGGTGATGGTATCCAACCTCAACAGCCAGCTTAAGCCCTTCAACTGGGGGACGGCCGAGCTGATCAGCTTTGAGTCCACCGAGGGCGTTCCCCTTCAGGCAATCCTGGTAAAGCCAGGTGATTATGACCCCTCAAAAAAATATCCAGTTTTTGTTTATTATTATGAACAATACTCCCAGCGTCTGCACGACTTCAACCAGACGGTGATCAACCACCGCCCGGGATTTGGATTATACTCAAGCAACGGGTATGTGATGCTTCTGCCCGACATTCATTTTGAACAGGGACGCCCGGGAATGTCGGCAGTGAATTCGCTGGTGCCGGCAGCTCAGAAGCTCATCGATATGGGCATTGCCGACCCCAATGCCATAGGCCTTCACGGACACTCCTGGAGCGGTTACCAGACAGCCTACGTGGTAACCCAGACCGATATGTTCAGGGCGGCCATTGCCGGTGCTCCCGTGGGCAACATGACCAGCGCCTACAGCGGCATCCGCTGGGGTTCGGGCCAGGCCAGGCAGTTTCAGTACGAAACAGGCCAGAGCCGCATTGGATCTTCCATGTTCGAAAACCGGAACCTGTACATTGAAAATTCTCCTGTTTTCTTTGCCGACCGCATCAACACCCCCCTGCTGCTGATGCACGGCGATGTGGATGAGGCCGTTCCATGGGAGCAGTCCATCGAGATCTACCTTGCCATGCGCAGGCTGAATAAAGATGTCATCTTCCTGCAGTACCGCCAGGAGCTGCACCACCCACAGAAATACCCCAACAAGCTTGACTACTCCATCCGCATGAAGGAATATTTTGATTATCACCTCAAGGGGCTTCCTCCGGCCGAATGGATCATCCGCTCAACACCCTTCCGGGGGAAATAATTTCAGGTTCTTCAAACCTTTCTATATAGCACATGGTTATTGATTATGATGATATTCATTAAAATCAATAACCATGGATGCTATTTTACAAAGGCTGAAAATAGAACCCCTGAATGCCGGTGTATGTACCGGCACGCGCTGGCTCAGCTCGGGGGAGCAGGAAACGGTATCTGTTTCGCCCATCAACAATGTTGAGATAGCCCGGGTTCGCAATGCCAGCTCTCAGGAATACGAGCAGGTAATACAGGGGGCTTCCGAAGCCTTTAAGGTCTGGCGCGAGCTTCCTGCTCCCCGCCGGGGTGAGGTTGTCAGGCAGATAGGCAATGCCCTTCGCGCCAACAAGGAAGACCTGGGTTACCTGGTGACCCTTGAGATGGGCAAGAGCCTGGAGGAGGGCCTGGGTGAGGTCCAGGAGATGATCGACATCTGCGACTTTGCCGTGGGCCAGAGCCGCCTGCTCAATGGGTTTACCATGCATTCCGAACGCCCCGCCCACCGCATGTACGACCAGTACCATCCCCTGGGAATTGTGGGGCTGATCACCTCCTTTAACTTCCCGGTGGCCGTATGGGCCTGGAACGCCATGGTAGCAGCCGTTTGCGGAGATGTGGTGGTGTGGAAGCCCAGCTCACAAACTCCCCTTTGCGCCATTGCCGTGCATCACATCATTGCCGATGTGCTGCTCCAAAACAAGGTGCCCGAGGGGGTATTCAACCTGGTGGTAGCCCGATCTTCTGTTCTTGGCGACAACTTTGTGGCCGACCGCCGAATCCCGCTGTTTTCCATTACCGGGTCCACAGCTGTAGGCAAACGCCTTAGCGGCATCATTGCTTCCCGCCTGGGGCGGTCTATACTGGAGCTGGGGGGCAACAACGCGGTGATCATCACCCCTTCTGCCAACCTGGAAATGGCTGTTAAGGCAGTAGTGTTCGGGGCAGTAGGAACTGCCGGGCAGCGCTGCACCTCCACCCGAAGGCTCATTGTCCATGAAAGCCTCTACGATCAGGTGGTTGAAAAACTAACCACCGCATATAAAAGCGTATCCGGCAAAATTGGCAACCCCCTTGAGAAAGACACCCTCATGGGCCCGCTCATCAGTGAGGATGCGGTGAACAATTTCCTGAAGGCCATCGAAGGCGTACAGCAGCAGGGAGGCAAGCTCCTTTTCGGGGGAACTTCCTACGACTGCCACAACCGCAGCTTCTGCCATTACGTGGTGCCCGCCCTGGTGGAGGTGCACGAACAATACCCCATTGTGAAAGAGGAAACTTTTGCCCCTATTTTGTACATCATACGCTACAAGGACATTCACCAGGCAATTGCCCTCAACAACGATGTCCCCCAGGGATTGTCGTCCTCCATTTTCACCAACGACCTGCGCGAGGCCGAGCTGTTTGTGTCGGAAGCCGGCTCCGACTGCGGCATTGCCAACGTGAATATCGGCACCTCGGGGGCTGAGATCGGCGGTGCCTTCGGAGGAGAAAAAGACACCGGCGGAGGACGCGAATCAGGCTCCGACTCCTGGAAATATTACATGCGCCGGCAAACCAATACCATCAACTACAGCCAGGAGTTACCCCTGGCGCAAGGTATACAGTTCGGTTTCTGAATTTGAGAATGTGATGATGTGATAATGGGATAATGCTATAATTTTATTCTTGGGTAACAATTTTTAACAGGTTCATCAGTGGAAAAAGAAAACGGTTAAAATGAACAATTATGGAAAATTCTGCAGAAAACACCGGCCTTATCCTTGTTTCCGATGTTTATCCTGACAATATTACTGTTTTACCCCTTGAGAGCCGCCCCATTTTCCCGGGGCTTGCCCTGCCCCTGGCCTTTGCCAACCAGGAGTTGTTGCGTCGCATTGATTTTGCCCTTGAGCACAACGAAGGCTTTATAGGGGTATCATTGATCAAAGACCTGAATGAAACCCAGGTTGCAGAATCGGAGCTTTATTCAACAGGTACGCTTCTGAAGATCATCCGGGTGATGCAAAAATCCGATGAGGGGGTACAGTTCTTTGCCCAGGCCCTTGCCCGGGTGCAGCTGGGCAAAAGGTTCACCCGCAAGCAGATACCCCACTGGCATGCTCGCTACGAACGCGATGACAAGCAACCCAGCTCCGAGGAGATCAAAGCCTACACCCTTGCAGTGATCAACTCGGTGAAGGAACTCATCAAGCTAAACCCCATGTTCCAGGAGCAGATGCGACTGACCCTCTCCCAGGTAGGCCTCGACAAACCAGGCCTGCTCATGGACCTGGTGGCATCGTTTCTGACCGTGGAGGGACAAAAACTGCAAGACCTGCTGGAAACCACCGACCTTTTTGAAAGAAGCGAGAAACTGCTGCTGTTGCTACGGGAAGAAATTGAGCTTAGTCAGCTCCAGCAGGACATACAGCAACAGATCGACAAAAGGGTTTCAAAACAGCAGCGCGAGTTTTTCCTGCGCGAGCAGCTCAGGGTGATCAAAAAGGAGCTGGGGCTTGAAAAGGACGACAAGACCAGCGAGCTGGAAAGGCTGCAAAAGAAGATCGAAAAACTGGTCCTTTCTGAGGAGGCAGCCAAAGTGGTGGACGAGGAGATGGAAAAGCTGCGCACCCTTGAAAATGTATCGCCCGAGTACCAGGTATCGCGCACATATGTCAACTGGCTAACCGACCTTCCCTGGGGCATTTATTCGGAAGACAACCACCAGCTGGGCCGCGCCCGGCAGGTACTCGACGAAGACCATTACGGGCTGCAGGATGTGAAGCAGCGAATCCTGGAGTTCATTGGCACCATTGTCAAGCGCCAGAAGGTTTCGGGCACCATCATCTGCCTGGTAGGCCCTCCGGGGGTGGGCAAAACCTCCATCGGAAAATCCATAGCCGCTGCCCTGAACCGCAAGTTTTACCGCTTCTCACTGGGTGGCATGCGCGATGAAGCCGAGATCAAAGGCCACCGACGCACATATATCGGTGCAATGCCCGGCAAGTTCATCCAGAGCCTGAAGCGTACCGGGGTGTCAAACCCGGTGATCATGCTCGATGAAATCGACAAGATCGGCATCAGCTTCCAGGGCGACCCCGCTTCAGCCCTGCTTGAAGTGCTGGATCCCGAACAAAACGACAACTTCCTGGATCATTACCTGGATGTAAGGTTCGATCTTTCCAATATCCTGTTTGTTACAACGGCCAATCAGCTGGATACAATCCCCCGGCCCCTGCTCGACCGGATGGAGGTGATCAAGCTGCCGGGTTATATCCTGGAGGAAAAAATGGAGATCGCTAAGCGATACCTGATCCCCAACCAGCGGCGCGAACATGGGCTCAAGGCAAATGAAGTGAATATTACCGATTCGGCCCTGTCCACCATGATCGATGGTTACGCCCGGGAAGCCGGGGTAAGAAGCCTGGAAAACCAGATCAAAAAGATCATGCGTAAGTCCACCTTGATACAGGCAGAAAAGGGGATCAGCAAAGTAAACGTGAGCAGTAAGAACCTGAAGGAATTCCTGGGAGAGCCGGTTTTTGCCACCGAAGAACTTTACAAAAAACCCATTGCGGGTGTGGCCCTTGGTCTTGCCTGGACAGCTCTTGGTGGTACAACCTTGTACATTGAGGCATCGGGTATAAAATCAAAAAGCCCGGGCATGAAACAAACCGGGCAACTGGGCAAGGTGATGCAGGAGTCGGTAGATATTGCCTGGTCATACGTCCGCTCTTTGCTTTCCAGGCAAAAGCCCCCCATTGATTATTTCGACAACCACTTTATTCATCTGCATGTTCCGGCAGGTGCCACCCCGAAGGACGGCCCCTCGGCAGGCATCACAATGGCCCTTGCACTGTTTTCGCTTTCCCGAAACAAGCCCGTGAAAAAAGGCCTGGCCATGACAGGGGAACTCACCCTCACCGGAAGGGTGCTGCCCATTGGCGGAGTGCGCGAAAAAACAATTGCCGCCCGAAGGGTGAAAGTATACGAGCTGATCCTGCCGGCCGAGAACCGCAAGGACTTCCAGGAGCTGCCCGATTACCTCCGAGAGGGAATGCAGGTGCATTACGTGGATTACTTCCATGATATATTGAAAATTGCCTTCTGAGGATTATCGGGTATTTTTCCAGTCATTGGCTTTGATACAGATCTTCTACTCCAATGGCCAAAATCCGGAAGTTTCTAATCAGTATCCCAGGTCAAAGGGTACAACGACATTCACATGCACCCTGACCGGGTCTCCCCGGATCCTTCCCGGATTCCACCGGGTTGTTTGAATCAGGCGGATGGCTTCCTGGTTCAGCAAGGGATCTACCATCAGTGGAGCGATCACATTGCTGACACTACCATCGGGCTCAACCACAAAGTTAACTACTACCCTTCCATAGGCTCCCCTTTGGCGGGCAGCCTCAGGATAAACCAGATTATCCCTGATAAACTTTTCCAGATCGCCCTGAAAAGCAGGAGGGTCCTCCACCAGGATGTAAATAACATCCCCATCGTTCTCAGATAAAACCCGGCTGCCTTCCTGGAAAATGGAAAACCTGACCTTAAACATCCTTCTGAGCTTTCCCGGGTATCTGAAGCGATGAACCACCCGCTCCATCTCCAGGACCAGGTCCCGATCGTTAATTCCTATCACCATCGGGCAGCGGATCACCCCTGAGGGATCAATGATGAAGTCGATATAGGCAAAAAATCCATCGGAGCGGTCAAGGGTCCGGGCCGGCAGAACCATCTCCTGGTTAAAAAAATCCCGCAGTGCATTCCCAACTTTTATTCGCTGATCATCATCCCTGCGTTGCTCTTTCATCTCTTCCAGAAGGGTGAGGCAGCCTTCTTCCGGAGAAATATGTTTGTGGAAGTCATAATCCACCACATGTCTTTCCTTGCCAATCAAATAAACCCATTCTCCGGCCAGATTGCCCAATTCATATTTGCCATAGGAATAAAGAATGCCGGGCTCCACGTAGTGCTCTGCCATGCCGTGCTCAACCCAGGGATTAAATGAGATGTAAGTGCCATAGTGCAGCATCTCCCCATCAGGAGTCTGATCTTTAAGAACATACCGTCCATCTTCAAAAACAATTGTTCTTTTTATGCTGGCATTTACACTGTCTGTTTTTTGGTAATTCTGATCCAGGAATACAGAAACCGATTCCTGTGCTGAAACACAAGGGTACAATACCATGATCAGCATTAAAATTGAAAATTGTTTTATCATCTTTGGTTGTTTTAAAAGCCCTTGAATCAGAACCCCTGATGCCAGCATAATACATCATTTCATGCCACTGATGTTTGTTGTTTGTTGGGTAAATGTAATGAAAAAGCTAATCTCAGAACACTACAGCCAAACTTGAAATAATTTGTAGTATCTGCTGTCTGAAGGAAATGGTGGTTGGGAATTTGCAATATAAGGGGAAAGGGCGTTTTTTATTACCTGAATTTTATTCTATGCCTTTATTGAAAAAGACATATATTGTGTGGCAAAATATTTTCAGGACAATGATCAACAATTAACCTGGTATTACAACTCAAAATCCCGCCTGAAAAAAATGAAAAAATTCTGCATTCCTTTCCTCTTCCTGATCTTTTCTGCCTGTTCGGAGAGCCCCAGGCAGGTGATAAAAAATGCCGGAAACCTTTTAATCAAGATCAGGATGGAAGAGTTGAATCTGAAACAGCTTGACCTGGTTCCCGTTATTGGAGGAAAGGGCCGGGTTTCGGAGATTCTGAACCGCAAACGAAAACTCACCCTGGGCATGATCCGAAGACTGGCTGAAAAACTGGATCTCTCAGCCGATATGCTCATCAGGGATTATCAGCTGGCAGAAGAATAAATCTGAATCAGTGGAAGGCGGCATCCGATCTTTTTTACGTTTGCAGTAGTTTTTTCCTTCATTTCAAGGCTTACCTTTGCATTCGATTAAAAATTCCAGGTTCTATGCGCTGGTATATATATTTTTTGCTGGTTTTTGTTTTGCTGCTAACGGCTTGCACTTCGGGAAGCCGCAACCGGTCAGAAGCAGGCAACAGCCTTCACATCATTCATGCAGGCAGCCTGAGCTACCCGGTGCGTTTGCTGGTTGAGGCCTTCCAGCAGCAGCACCCCGATGTTGTGATCCGCACCGAGGCCTGGGGTAGCAAGGCGGGTGCAAGGCGGGTGATGGAAATTGAAACCCCTGCTGATGTGTTCCTTTCGGCCGACTACATGGTCATTGAGCACATGCTCATCCCGGATCACGCCTCCTGGTACCTGGCGTTTGCCTCCAACGAGATGGCCATTGTGTATACAGAAAAATCAAGGTATGCCTCTGAGATCAGCCAGGACAACTGGCAGCAGATCCTGCTAAGGCCCGATGTTCGTATCGGGCGCAGCGATCCCGACCATGATCCCTGCGGGGTGCGGGCAGTGTTCACCTGCAAGCTGGCTTCCATTTTGTATGATGACCCCGCCCTGGCCAACCAGCTCCTGGAAAAGGACACCCGCAACATCCGCCCCAAGGAAACCGACCTGATCGCACTGCTGGAAAGCAACCACATCGACTACATCTTCCTTTACCGCAGTGTGGCACAGCAGCACAAGCTGCCCTACCTGCCCCTGCCCGCTGAGCTGAACCTGGGAGACCCCTCACTTGCCGGATGGTACCAGCAGGTAAGCACAACCACCCTGGGGGCAAGACCCGGGCAGACAATCACCGAAACCGGCCAGCCTATGGTTTACGGGGCAACCATCCCGCTGAAAACCACCAACCCCGCCCTGGCAGAAGCCTTCCTTGTTTTCCTGGCTTCACCTGCAGGTTTGGAAATCATGGAATCCCTGGGGCAGCCCGGGGTGGTGCCTTCCCAAAATCCATATTTCGATCATCTTCCAGGGGCACTGAAAACCTTTGCCCTGCCTGCCGACTAAAAAATTAAGAATTAAGAATTAAGAATTAAGGGTTATTGGGTTATTGGGTTAACAAAAACTTCAGCGGAATTACTTCAATAAGAAAAGTTACACGGAGGTTTACGGAGGTTAAGAAGGAGAGGTTCACAGAGACAGGAAAATTTTCTTCTCTGTGAACCTCATCTTCTTTCTCTGTGAACCTCTGTGTAACTTTTCTAAATTTGGACACGTGTCCCGGTGTTTAAGAAGTGTTTCACGGTGTTCTTTTTCTTCATTGTCACATTGTCACATTGTCATATTGTCTCATTATCTTTGATTTCCCAATAACCCACATTGTCATGAAAAAAAACACACTTATCTCAGGGCTTCTGGGTCTTATGCTGCTTCCGGGTTGTCAAACAAGCCAAAGACCCGACGGCTCACAAATACATACCTTCGGGGATTTCCCTTCGCAATATGTAGCTCCCCGCAATGTGGAGGTATGGCTGCCGGCAGGTTATAACCCCGATCAGCGCTACGATGTGCTTTACATGCACGACGGGCAGAATGTCTTCAATCCGGCAACCTCCTATACCGGGGTGACCTGGGGAGTGGCAGAGGCCACCGACAGCCTGCTGGG
>OBJA01001915.1_pt1 | contig 13036 bp, 15 predicted proteins | sample 1519751 | NCBI WGS metagenome assembly OBJA01 (sample SAMEA3881238, study PRJEB22517) | soil metagenome | biome: lake sediment; feature: soda lake sediment; material: sediment, water from around vicinity | place: India | collected 2013-12-23 | depth 3 m | reverse complement strand
ATTTTCAGCTCGAGTCGCTGAAGAAGGCGGCGGCGGGGAAGCGCCGCCCGCCCGCCCATGACGAAAAGCTTTATGAGTTGTAGGTCTTTTCCGATGAAGATGGTCGGGTGGGACGGGAAGCCGCTCGACGATCGTACAGGTTAAAGAATGAAGGTTTTCGGCCCATGAGCATAGCTGCTTATGGTCCGCGTTTTCTCTGCCAAAGTGGGACGCTGGAGTGTCCCGGGTTGCGTTCCCACGCTGGAGCGTGGGAACGATCCAAGACAGCGATGCCCTGCTCAACGGAGAAACCTCGGCATGCCGCTCCAGAATTGAGGTAATGCCGGTCAGTGCGCGGGGCCTTCATCCGGGCCGTCGCGGAAATCGAGGTTGCCGTGTTCGGCTTCCTTTTGCTTGAGAATTTCCCTCGCCTCCCGCTCATCCATCTGCAGCGCTCTTGCCAGATCTCCGATCGTATAGCAGGGCTGGCCATCGACGGTGAAGGTGCTCGGCTTCAGCTCCGGAAAGGAACTCTGGGTGGCGACCGTCGATGATTCAAGAAGCAGCTGCCTGATTTCCTCCGGTCCGTAAAGGATAAGCCATTCGACGGCCTCGGCCCAGAGCCTGCTGTCCACGGTCCTGTGGGTCAGCACCTTCATGGCGCTTTCGATATCCCAGAGGTCTTTGAATTCCATGTCTTCTTTTCTCCTGCCTGAGTCTGTCTCTTTTGTGCTATGATGACGACATCAATATAAATGCTTTTTAGGGATCTGCAATCGGTGGCAATGAAAAGGCAAAGGAAGAGTCTATGAACACCTTCGATGGAATTTTTCTGGAAAATCTTGAATGGTTCGATGAAACCGGCAACGCACTGGTGCATCGACTGCCGGAGACCGGCTCCGGCGAGATAAAATTCGGCGCTCAGCTGACGGTCCGGGAGAGCCAGGCCGCGGTCCTGTTCTACAAAGGCAAGGCCTGCGACTGCTTTGGCCCCGGTCGCCATACCCTGAAGACCGCGAACCTCCCGCTCTTGACCAAACTGCTCTCCATACCGTGGCGCGGCGACAGCCCCTTGCGGGCCGAGGTTTATTTCATCAATCTCAAGTTTTTTCCCAACCTCAAGTGGGGCACCCAGAATCCGGTGGCCTTCAGGGACAAGGAGCTGGGGCTGATCCGCCTCCGGGCCCATGGCCTGTTTACGATGCAGGTGATCCAGCCGGTGCTGTTCATCAATTCCCTCGTCGGGACGATGAAAAGAATGGATACCGACAATATCGCGGCGTACCTGAAGCAGGTCATCGTCTCCAGGTTCAACGACTATCTCGGCCAGACCCTCGATTCCCTCTTCAACCTTCCGGGAAAGTTCGATGAACTGAGCGATGAGTTGCAGAAACGGCTGACTGAAGATTTTTCCTTTTTCGGCCTTCGCCTCAGTCACCTCTATATCACCTCGATCACCCCACCGGATGAGGTGCAGAAAGCCATCGACGATCGCAGCAGGCTCGGGCTGATCGGCGATATGGGCAGATTCATGCAGATGAAGGCGGCCATGGCCATGGAAAAGGCAGCGGAGACCCAGAGCGAAGCGGGAAGCGGCCTGGGTCTGGGGCTGGGAATGCTGCTGCCGGGCCTTTTTGCCCTGAAACAGTCGGGTGGGGGAACGGCGCCGGATACTCAGGAAAGTGTGGTCCAGAAAATACCGTGCCCTGATTGCAGCAACTTGATCCCCGGGGATTCACGGTTCTGCCCGAAATGCGGGCATCAGCTGCTGCAGCTGATCCGGTGCGGCAACTGCGGCAAGAACCTTACTCCCAAGGCCAAATTCTGTTCCCAGTGCGGCCGGCCGACCGGCGGCAAGGCCGAGCCGAAGATATGCGGGCAATGCGGCACCGAAAACCTGTTCAACTCCATTTTCTGCAATGAATGCGGGCAACGGCTGGGTTAGTTAGCCGATGGAGCTGACCATTGAACAGAATTGTCCGTCGTGCGGGGCATCGATCGTGCTTCGGGAAGACGACAGATTGATCAGGTGCATGTATTGCGACGTTAAAAACTATAGGCTGGAGGCGGCCGGGAGATACCTGCTGCCGGGAAAGTTCCCCGCCCATATCGACGAGTCGCAGATCTTTTATACACCCTACCTGCGCTTCAAGGGCTCGATCTTCTACATCATGGGGCCGGAGGTGAAGCATAAGATCATCGATACCTCGAGGCTTGGCATCGAAACGGATGCCGCCCCGGTGTCACTGGGCCTGCGTCCCCAGGCCATGCGCCTCACTCCCGTTGTTTCGACCGCGAGGGGCCGCTTTCTCGCTCAGACGGTGCCGACGAAATCGGTGTTCGCCCAAGCCGCGATGGTCGCCGAACTGTTCGGCGAAAAAAGGAAAAGGGCTGTCCATCATCGTTCCTTCATCGGAGAAACCGTCAGCAGGATCTACCAGCCGTGTTACCTGAAGGCAGGGGTTGTCTACGATGCGGTGGACAGCAGGCCTCTCGGCGATGAAAAACTCTTCGCGGACCATTTCGCAAAAGCGAGTCCCAGTCAGGTTGCCTGGGAACCCCGGTTCATTTCCACGCTCTGTCCGAAATGCGGCGGACCCCTTGCCGGCGAAAGGGACAGCTGTGTGCTCCATTGCCCGAATTGCGAAACATTCTGGCAGGAGCTCGACGAAAGCTTTCACCCGGTTGACTGGCAGGCGGTGGAATCGAGGGATCACGCCGCCAGATACCTGCCGTTCTGGCACATCGCCTTCGAAGCGAAGGGCTGGGGATTGAGGAGCTATGGCGATTTTCTCCGCCTGGCCAACCCGCCCATCGTTTTCGGCAGCCGCTTCGATGCCGTGCCGCTTTCCTTTCTGATTCCGGCTTTCAAGATCAATCCCAGGGCCTTTCTGCAGGTCGCTTCCCAGCTCACCGTTTCCCAGTGGAAACTGCCGGAAAGAGGGAAATGCCGGGCCATCGGCAACGCGTATCCGGTAAACCTCGGACAAAAGGAGGCCAGGGAGGCCATCAAGAGCGTCCTGGCGGTTGCCGTCGCCAACAAAAAAGAAAGACTACCGAGGTTGCCGGAATTGGCGGCCGAGATCCGGGAAAGCTCCCTCCTCTATCTGCCGTTTATCGAGCAACCGCACGATCTCGTTCAGGAACACACGATGGCCACGGTCCTGACGGCGGCCCTGCGTTTCGGGAGATCGCTTTGAACCGGAGTCTCATGATTTATGTCGATTTCCGGATATTCACTTATAATGCGAAACCATTTAAGATCTACTCTACATCGTACCCAATGAACACCTGCGGCCTGCGGATCTCACCGCGTCTGCATCGCAGGGGCGAAAAATCTTTCGCCCGGCAGCAAATGGGGCGAAAGATTTTTCGCCCCTACCGGCACTTGCTTCGCCTCTCGCATACTCGGCAAACCTCGAATGGTGAAAAAACCGGGCGGGTCCTCCGCTTCGATGAGGAAACTATGGAACACGAAAAATATATGAGAATGGCGCTCCGGCAGGCCCGGGAGGCGTTATCCGCCGGCGAGTTCCCGGTGGGGTGTGTTATGGTATACGATGGCGAGGTCGTCGCCTCCGGGAGACGAAGCAACAGCGTCGGCCGGCCGAACGAGATCGATCATGCCGAGATTCTGGCGCTCAGGGCGCTTCTAGCTGATGACCGGAGCCTCGATCTCGGCCGGGTGACGGTCTATTCCACCATGGAGCCCTGTCTCATGTGCTATGCCACCATGCTGGTCAACGGGATCCGCAGGTTCGTGTTCAGCTATGAGGATGCCATGGGGGGAGGGACGAACCTGCCGCTGCCGATGCTGTCCCCCCTGTATAGCGGGATGAATGTGACGATCGTGGGAGAGGTTCTGCGCAACGAGAGCCTTGCCTTGTTCAAGGAGTTTTTCTCCTCGCCCGATTGCGAGTATCTGCAGAGCAGCCTGCTCGCCACCTATACTTTAAACCAGCAGATGTAACTGCCGGATTTCTACTTAGATTATGGATCCTATCCCTCGAACGGTCGGCTTTCGGAGAGGCGAGAGAAACGTCTTTTTTCATATCCTCACGGCCTGCAATCTCTCCTGCCGGCATTGCTATATCAATCCGTCCCAGCATGGAACAAAAACCTTGTCCAGGGAAACGATCCACAGGTGGATCGAACTCTTTGCCGATAAGGAGAAAAGAACCAATCTCATATTCCTGGGGGGCGAGCCGACGCTGCACCCCGATCTGCCGTCTGCCATCCAAAAAGCCAAGGAATCAGGATATTTCGTCACCGTCGATTCCAACGGTTACCTCTTCAACGACCTGCTTGACAAAACGACGCCGGATCTCCTCGATTACCTGAGCTTCAGCCTCGACGGGCCGGATGCCGAGACCAACGATGCCATCCGTGGCCAGGGAGTTTTCGATATCTGTACGGCAAACATCGCCAGGGCGGTGCAAAAAGGTTTCAGGGTAAGCGTCATCTATACGGTGAGCAGAAAGAACCTCGAGGCGCTGGCAAGAATGGTGCCCTTGCTGGCGAGCTTGCAGGTGAAGAAATTTTTCATCCAGGTGATCGGCCTGCGCGGCAACTCCGCCCTTGCCGCCGGAGAAGAAACCCAGCAGGTGAGTCGGGAAGAGTGGCTGGAGACGGTGCCCGAAGTTGCCCGGCAGGCTGCCGAGCAGGGAATCCATGTGACCTATCCGAAGGTCTTTCTCGACCGGGATGAACAGTTCGAGTGCGCCGGCAACGTCGCCGAGAACTTTTTTATTTTCCCCAACGGGCGGGTGTATCAGTGCCCCTTGTGCGAGGACCATCCGATCAACGCCTATCGGATCGAGAACGACAAGCTGGTGAAGAACGAAGGCCTGATGGAGGACAGGTTCTTCCGCTTGAATATCGCCGAAGGCTGCGTGATGAACAAGCTCCTCCAGGCAGACAATATCGCGTACGACGAGGGGGGGGGGCCGCTCTACAGGATCTCCTGCTGCCTGCTGAAGCAGGAGATCGGGTGAGATTCGGGCCGGGCATTACTTTGCGGCGGTAGTCTCCTTGCCGGTGAAGAGCCAGGCGAGGAGGATTCCCGCCTCGTACAGGGCAAAGAGCGGGAAGGCCAGCAAGCCGGTGGCCATGAAATCACCGGCGGTGAGCAGGAACGAGAGGGCGACGATAGCGATATAGAAATACTTCCGCTTTCGACGGAAATGTCCCGGGCCGACGATGCTGCTCTTACCGGCCATAACCATCAGGAAAGGGATCTGGAAGGAGATGCCGAAGGTGAGTAACATCCTGGCGACAAAAGTCAGGTAATCCCCCAGCTTCGGCATCGGTTCCAGGCTTTCGCCGGCATAACTCATGAAGTAGATCAATATCTTCGGCATCACGACCAGAAAAGCGAAGGAAGCGCCGCCGGTAAAGAGCAGCATTGCCCAGAAGACCACGATCACCGCCAGTTTTTTTTCATCTTTTCTCAGGCCCGGAGCGACGAAGCGCCAGAGCTGGTAGAGCAGAACGGGCATGCTCGCGGTGATCCCCACCAGCAGGGCGAGTTTGATATAGGCGATAAAGGCCTCGGGAAGATTGGTGTACACCAGCCGGTAGACCATCGGGCTTGCCGCAAAGAGGGGCGAGATGAACAGTGCGGCGATTTCTTCGGCAAAGAAATAGGCGACCACGGTGCAGAGGACAATCGACAGGAAAGCCTTGATCAGCCGTCTTCTCAGTTCGAGGTGATGCGGTCGGAAAAACTCGAGGCTTCTCTCGATAATTGGAATCGTCGTCTGCAGGTTGTTATTTGCCATCGGAGGGTGATCAGCTCTCGTTCTTCTTCGGTTCCTGCTCCAGGTGAGGCGTTTTGGGCGCCGGATCGGCGGGATTTTCGGTGTCTGCAGCGGTTTCCGCCTGAATTCCAGGCGGCGGCCCGCTGGTATGTTTCATCAGCTCCTGATACGCTTCCGCCGCCCGATCGGCAGGCTGGATGACCTGGTTCAGGATATCCGGTGTCTTCCCGTGCGGGGAGGGGTCGCGGAGGCTGTCAGTGAGAGATTTTGCCGCTTCCTCGAGTTCCGGACGGATCTCCTTAAGCGGGTTGTCCTCCTCGGAGAACGAGCTTTTCAGGCTTTCCGCCGTCTTCTTGAGGTCCATGAGGCTCTTCGCCACGGACCTGGCCAGATCGGGAAGCTTGTCCGGACCGACCACGATCAGGGCCAGGGCCATGATGAGGAGCATTTCCGGCAGACCTATGCCAAACATTGTTTCTTACCTCATTTATTGTCGGCGGAACGACATCTCAAGTATAGTAATGCCACGTTGGGCCATAATCCACTACGAGGAACTTTTCTGGTAACGGTACGAATGTAAGGTATTTACCGGAGAGTGTCAATGATCGGCGGATCGCACAAACCTGGTAATTACTTGGAAAATGTTGTTATCGCATCGTATTTGCGAAACAAAACGGGAATAAGCGAATCCTAGCTTATGTTAATGATGATCGATTGACTTTGTAATGATTTTTTACTATAATTAACGGTTTTTGTGGCGCAGATTCATTGTGGCCGGACCGGGAAAAGCGCTTTTTGTCGCGATGAAATTATTTTTCAACCTCTGAGAGGAGATGGAGATGTCGAGTGTTGTAGTCGTTGGTGCGCAATGGGGGGATGAAGGAAAAGGGAAAATTGTTGATATGCTGACCCGCTACGCCGATTGCGTCGTCCGTTTCCAGGGTGGTAATAATGCCGGCCACACCCTTGTCGTCGATGGGAAGAAGTTTATTTTTCATATTATTCCTTCCGGGATCCTGTATGAAGGGAAGAAATGCATGATAGGGAACGGCGTGATAATCGATCCGGGAGTTCTGATCGGTGAAATCGACAAGCTCCAGGAGCAGGGGATCACCGTGTCTCCGCAGCGTCTGATGATCAGCGAAAGGGCGCACCTTATCATGCCGTACCATGCCGGCATCGACCAGGCTAAAGAGGCCTCCCTCGCGTCGGGCAAAAAGATCGGGACTACCGGCCGGGGCATCGGCCCCTGTTATATGGACAAGGTCGGCCGAATCGGGATAAAGGCCGGCGATCTGCTGGATGACGACCTGTTCCAGGAAAAGCTGCAGGAAGCAGTTGCCGAAAAAAATTTCCTGTTGACCGAGAAGTATAAGAGCGCGCCGGTGGCTTACGATGAGATCTATCGCCTCTTCCGGGAATACGGGGAAAAACTGATCCCGTATTTCCGGGACGTTTCGATCGAACTCGATGACGCCAGGAAAAACGAGGAGAATATACTCTTCGAGGGGGCGCAGGGGACGCAACTCGATATCGATCATGGCACCTACCCCTTTGTCACATCGTCAAACACCATAGCGGGGAATGCCTGCAACGGCTCCGGTTTCGGTCCGGCGCACATCGACGCCGTGATCGGCATCGTGAAGGCCTACACCACCCGCGTGGGAGCCGGCCCGTTCCCCACCGAACTCGTCGATGAAATCGGCAACCGGTTACAGGAGAAGGGGCATGAGTTCGGCGCGACCACCGGCCGCCGCCGCAGATGCGGATGGTTTGACGGTGTGGTGGCAAATGACGCAACCAGACTGAATGGTCTGACCGGACTCGCCATCACCAAGCTCGATGTGCTGAGTGGTCTCGAGACCATTAAATTCGCCACCTCTTATGACCTCGACGGCAGGACGCTCAGGGCGATGCCCGCCAACATCCGGCAGGCCGCGGCTGTGACACCTGTTTACGAGAGCCTGGAGGGATGGCATGAAGATATTGAAAACGTCCGGGAATTCGACGAACTTCCCCGGCAGGCAAAGGAGTATGTAAAACGCATTGAAGATTTTACCGGTGTTCCGGTCAGTATCGTTTCGGTAGGCCCCGACAGGGAAGAGACGCTGTTGTTGTCGAATCCCTTCGTACGTTGAACTCCAACAGGTCGAAAGAGGGAAATTCTCTTCCAAATTGTTCATTGAAGCACCTAAGAGGTTGATGGAATGGCAAGAATTACTTGTGAAGATTGTTTAGAGAAAGTTGGCAAGCAAAATCGATTCAAACTCATTCACCTCACCGTGCAGCGAGTCAAGCAGCATCGCCAGGGTGAGCCCTTTCTGATTGATGGGAAAAACAAGGAAATCGTCATGACGTTGCGAGAAATCGCAGCCGGCAAAGTGGATTTCGACAATATCAGGATTCTGCCGGACAATCCCGAGAAAGCCAACTCGAACAACGAAGACGAAAACGACAGTATGCTGGTGCTCCCGTGATAAGATCACCTCTTATCCAAGAACACCTGATGGTTCGAAATGTGCGTGCGGCGGCAACGAAGCCATGACCCTTTGGCACAAGATGTGAGAATCGAACAGAAAAGACATGAGTACTGATTATTACGAAATTCTATCGGTAAGCAGGGACGCCTCGACGAGTGATATCAAAAAGGCTTATCGTAAGCTGGCGATGAAATACCATCCGGACAGAAATCCGGACGATAAGGAAGCCGAGGAAAAATTCAAATCCTGCACCGAGGCCTATGAAGTCCTCAGTGATGAAAAAAAGAGAAGGATCTACGACACCTACGGTCACGACGGGTTGAAAAACAGCGGCTACCGGGGACCGGGCAATGCCGAAGATATCTTCTCCAGTTTTGGCGATATCTTCAGCGATTTGTTCGGCTTTGGCAGCAGCCGGGCAAGTGTGCGCAGGGACGGGCCGATTCCGGGCAACGATCTCAGGTATGATGTGGAGATAGCTTTCATGGAAGCCGTCCACGGGGTCTCCAAGGAAGTTCAACTGACCCGCCGGGATACGTGCTGGACCTGCGAGGGATCGGGAAATCGCCCGGGGTATCAGAAACAGACCTGCCCCACCTGTAATGGCCGGGGCCAGGTGGTGCGATCCCAGGGCTTCTTCCAGATGAGTTCCACCTGCCCGCAGTGTCATGGTGAAGGAGCCATGGTCACCCATCCCTGCAATGACTGTCACGGCACCGGCTTGGTCGAAAAGACCAAGAAGGTGGTGCTCAGGATTCCCGCCGGGGTGGACACCGGCGCGCGGATGCGCCTCAGAGGGGAAGGGGAAGGCGGGCGCCGCGGTGGTCCTCCCGGCGATCTCTATGTCGTCGTTCATGTCCAGGAACATGAATTTTTCAAACGGGAGGGGGATACGGTCTATTGCCGATTCCCCATCTCCATGGTCAAGGCAGCCCTTGGAGCCACTGTCGAAATTCCGACCGTCCACGGCAAGAAAAACCTGGACATTCCGCCGGGAAGCCAGGCCGGTGAGCTCTTTACCCTGCGAAACGAAGGAATTTCCAATCTCCGCGGCCGGGGAAGAGGCGACATGGTGGTGGAACTTCAGGTGCTGACCCCAACCAACCTGTGCGAGGAGCAGAAAAAAGTGTTGAGGGAATTCGACAGCCTCTGTACAAAACAAGGTCAGCATCAGGAACAGGAAAGCTTCCTGAAGAGGTTGTTCAACGAAGTGATAGGCAGGAATTAGCCGAACGAAAGGAAAAGGGTCCGATTCAATCTTAATTTTTGAAGATCCGATGATTATTGTGTGGGATTAAAGTGGCTGAAGAATTCGGTGCCGGGGATCAGGGGATGACAGAGAAAAGTACACCGACGTTCACCCATTTCGACAGTCGTGGAAATGCCCGAATGGTAGACGTCAGCGAAAAGTCGGAGACGGTGCGGGTAGCCGAGGCGGCCGGCAACATCAAAATGTCCTCCGAGGCTTATGGACTGGTAAAAAGCGGTTCCATGGCCAAGGGCGACGTGCTGGGGATCGCCCGGGTCGCCGGAATCATGGCCGCCAAAAAGGTCGATCAACTCATACCGTTGACGCACCCATTGCTGATAAGCAAGGCGGATATTTCCTTCGTTATGCATGATGAAGATGCCTCCATCGAGATAGTAGCTGCTATTGGGATAACCGGCAAAACGGGGGTGGAGATGGAGGCGCTTACCGCGGTCAGTGTTGCGGCTCTGACTATTTATGATATGTGTAAGGCCGTTGACAAGTCCATGGTCATCAGGGATATCAGACTTTTAAAGAAAACCGGCGGAAAAAGTGGCACGTATATCCGGGAAAACGGATAATGCCTGGGATATTTCAAGTGATTTGAGGAGAGTGTGAATGGATAGAGAACAACTCGACCTGTTTCGTGCGCAGCTTTTGCAGAAAAAGCAAGAGATCCTGGCCGATGCCGGCAAGACCATGACGGAAATGACCGATCAAACGACCAATGTTCCCGACCCGAACGACAGAGCCACCCTCGAATCGGGAAGAAGTTTCGAATTGAGGATACGTGACCGGGAAAGAAAACTCTTGTCCAAGATTGATGAGGCCATTGCCCGCATCGAGGACGGAAGTTACGGAATCTGCGAAGACTGCGGAGAAGAGATCGGGTTGAAACGACTGGAGGCTCGTCCGGTAACGACTCTCTGTATCGATTGCAAGACCTTGCAGGAAACACGAGAAAAATCAGTGGGACAATAAGGCCGCATGCCGGAACTTCGCAAAGATCCTGTTCTCGGGCGATGGATAATCATTTCCAGCGAGAGAAGAAAGAGGCCGACGGACTTTCCCGTTGAAATCTCCACCGGAAGTGGGGGATTCTGTCCGCTTTGTCCGGGCAACGAGTCTTTCACGCCATCGGAAGTGCTTGCCTACCGGGATAGTTACCAGCCCCGTAACGGTCCGGGCTGGCAGGTAAGGGTTGTGCCGAATAAATTCCCGGCACTGGTCATCGAAGGTGACCTGTCGAAGGAAGGAATAGGCCTGTATGATCGAATGAACGGGATTGGCGCACATGAGGTCGTTATCGATGGTCCCGATCATGACATCGCCTTTGCCGACTTTTCCTCGGCAAGAAAGGCTCTGGTTTTCAAGGCGTACAAGGACAGAATAATCGACCTCGAGAAGGACCCGAGATTCAAGTATGTCATGGTCTTTAAAAATCATGGCAGAGCGGCCGGGGCCTCGCTGGAGCATTCCCACTCCCAGCTCATAGCCCTGCCGATCCTTCCCCGGATGATCGTTTCCGAGCTCGATGGTGCAAGATCGCACTTCAAGTATAAGGAGCGGTGCATTTTTTGCGATATAATCCGTCAGGAAATACGCCATGATGAACGGGTGGTGTGCCAGAACGAACGATTCATCACCATCACGCCGTTTGCCCCCCGTACCCCCTTTGAGATGTGGGTGCTGCCGAAGCGCCATGCCTCGGCCTTTTATTCGCTTGACGATGCCGACCTCCTCGCCCTGGCCGATATTTTCTCCGACTCCCTGCAGAGACTGAACAGGTGCATTCCCAACGTACCCTATAATTTTGTGCTGCATACCGATCCCCTGCGGTCGGGAGGGCTTGAGTATTATCACTGGCATTTTGAAATTGTGCCCAAATTGACTTCCATCGCCGGATTTGAATGGGGATCGGGTTTCTATATCAATCCCTTGCCGCCGGAAGAAGCGGCGCTCTACCTGCGGGAGTCAATCGGGCAGACAGCAGAAGGAGCACAAGGTGAAAAAAGTACTTTTGGTTGATGACGAGGAATCGATTCAACTGGTGTATCGGGAAGAGTTCGAAGACGACGGCTATGAGGTCATCTCTGCGCTTACCGGCGAATCGGGACTGGAGAAGTTCAGGCAGCAAAGACCGGATATCGTCATTCTCGATATCCAGATGCCGGGGATGAACGGAGTTGAGGTTCTTCGCCAGATGAAAATGATCGACGCTTCCATCCCGGTTATTCTGAGCAGTGCCTATCAGGAGTTCAAGCGGGATCTGGGAACCTGGGCTTCCGATGAATATGTGGTGAAATCCGGAAATATCGAGGAGCTGAAGAAGACGGTCCGCCGGCTGCTGAAAGAGGAGTGAGATATCTTCAATGCCGAGTGCCACGGATAGGCTCGGCCGATCATCAACAGATTTCATCATCACCGGAATGAAAGACATCCAAAGCCAACTGGACAGCCGCAGAATCAATATCAAAAAGGTCGGAGTCAAGACCATTTCCTACCCGATAACAGTCCGTGACAAGTCGCAGAGGCATCAACACACCGTCGCCACGGTGAACATGTATGTCAATCTTCCCCATAGATTCAAGGGTACCCACATGAGCAGGTTCGTGGAGATACTCAACGAGTTTCATGGCGAGATCGATATCAAGAGTTTTCAGGCCGTGCTCGGCAAGATGAAAGACCGCCTGGAGGCCGAGGCATCGCACCTTGAGATCGCCTTTCCCTATTTCCTGCACAAGGCGAGAAACGGTGAGGCTGGACATCTTGCCCATTACAAGTGCCAGATGCATGGCTCCCTGCAGCAGGACGACGATTTGAAGATCAGTGTCGAGGTGCCGATCAGCCTGCCGATTGCGGAAAAGAATCCACATCGGCTGCCGGGTTCGCTCGGCAGATGGGGAAAGGCCGAAGTCAGCGTTCGCTTCCGCCAGTTTTTCTGGATCGAGGATATCATCACTCTCATCGAGCAGGCGGTCGAGGAGGAATTGAGCGGCCTTGCCTCGCGCGAGCGGAAAGTGCTTTCCGTCGAATCTCTGACGAGAAGAGTGGCTGCATGCCTCGAGAAAATAGCCGCCATCAGGTGGTTTGCGGTGACCATCCATAACTTCGGCGACGAATGCTCCACTTTTGCGGCAATCGAATCGTACTAGCCCGGATTTCCATATCTATTAACCACTAACTCACAATTATCCTCATGCGCGATCTACTCTTTGAAATCGGAATGGAAGAGATTCCGGCAGGATTTCTTCAGCCGACGCTTGCCCAGCTTCGAGACCGGTTCACCGCAAAGGCCGCTGAACTGAAATTCGGTCACGGGCCGGTCAAGGTCATGGGAACGCCGCGCCGGCTCGCTCTCATCGTCAATGCCGTTGAAGAAAAACAGAAAGACACCCTGGAGGAACTGCTGGGACCGGCGAAGAAAGCCGCCTTCGACGCGGAGGGCAGGCCCACCAGGGCCCTGGAAGGTTTTGCCAGGTCCAAGGGCGCCGCGGTGAGCGATCTGCGCCCGGTCGAGACGCCGAAGGGCGAATACATGATGTTGACCCGCGAGGTGAAAGGGACCG
>OBJA01001914.1_pt1 | contig 13040 bp, 13 predicted proteins | sample 1519751 | NCBI WGS metagenome assembly OBJA01 (sample SAMEA3881238, study PRJEB22517) | soil metagenome | biome: lake sediment; feature: soda lake sediment; material: sediment, water from around vicinity | place: India | collected 2013-12-23 | depth 3 m | reverse complement strand
TCATTGAAAAGAACATCGAGGAAAATCAAAACAAGCTCAAAGAGGAAAAGGACGAAGAGAAGATCATGCAGCTGATCGAAAACGAACGCAACCTCAAAACCCTGCGAAGCGAATTTGCAAAACATCTTAGCCGGGTTGTTACCCGCTGATGAGGGTTTTCAGATGGCCCTGTGAACAGATTGTCCGGAAGCGAACATGCCGTGTTCATCCACGAACACCTAACGTATCCCCCGCCTGCAGCCACACCTGGGTAATGCTCTCATATCAGGATACTTATATTCATTGGCACAGCCTTGGCATTGTTTTTTTAGTTCTTTATTTGCAGAACTAAAAAAATCAATTTACCTTTGCCAGGAAATCAAAAGAAAAAACCATGACAAATCCTGATGAACGCGCAGCTTTTATTGAGGAGATGGGTATATATTTCGAATCGCTGGGTCTTACGCGCATGGCCGGCCGCATACAGGGATACCTGATGGTAACTGAAAAAAACCTTGTATCGTTTGATGAATTGACCCAGGTACTTCAGGCCTCCAAAAGTTCGATAAGCAACAATTTGAAAGCATTGGTAAGTACAGGTTTCTTAAAACCCCTGACCCTGCCCGGCGACAGGAAAACCTACTACAGCCTCTGGCCAGATATCGACTGGAGCCAGTATTACCGCCAGCGCATGAGCCAGATTGAAAAGCTGAAGGATTTGTTTAAAAAGGGCCTGGAACTAAGAAGCGACAAGAATGACAAACCTTCAGGCTGGCTAAATGAAAGCATTGAGTTCTATGAATGGCTGCTCAGGGAGTTTCCCGAAACCCTGCAAAAATGGAATGAACTGAAAAAAAACCGGAATTAGTTAAAACTGCAATCAATTCTTAAAAATTTTACCGATGAAAACAAATAAGATGATCCCGATACTTGCCCTGATCCTTTCACACCTGTTTTTTCCCCTGGAGGCCAACTCGCAGAACCCCGTGGATATCATCCGCAAAATGGACGAGAATATGCGCGGTGAGGCCTCCTATATGGAAATGAGCATGCAGACCGTCAGACCCCGCTATACCCGGGAAATTTCCATGCGCTCCTGGAGCCTTGGGGAGGAGTATTCGCTGATCCTGATCACTGCACCTGCACGCGACCAGGGTACCTCCTTTCTGAAAAGAGGCAATGAGATCTGGAACTACGTACCCAACATCGACCGCACCATCAAGATGCCACCCAGCATGATGTCGCAATCCTGGATGGGCTCCGACTTCACCAACGATGACCTGGTAAGGGGGGTATCTGTTGTTGACGACTTCACCCACAGGCTTCAGGGCAGCGAAACCATCGATGGCCTGGAATGCTACGTAATTGAAATGATTCCTCATCCCGATGCCCCCATAGCCTTCGATAAGGTAACATATTGGGTTTCAAAAAAACATTACCTGCCCGTGAAGCTGGAGAATTTTGATGAAACGGATGATTTGGTAAGCACCATCCATTTCCGCGAGATCCGCGAGATGGGCGGCCGCCACCTGCCAACCCGCATGGAAATGGTTCCTGCCGACAAGCAAGGCCACCGCACCATCATGATCACCCACAAGGCCGACTTCGAGGTAAACCTCCGCAGTGATTTCTTCACCCAGCAAAACATGAGAAATCTGCAATAGAATTTGTTCCGCAAGCCAAAAATTAAATATCATGAAAACTGTAATCAAAACCTCCGGCTTATCAAAAACCTACAAAGGGGCTGTGCCCGTTAAAGCACTGAAGCATGTAGACCTTGAATTCCAGGAGGGAGAATTCACCGCCATTGTAGGACCCTCAGGAAGTGGAAAGACCACCTTTCTGAATGTCATAGGCGGACTTGACAACCCCACGGAAGGGAACGTGGTCATTGGAGGAGTTGACATTGCTACCCTGAAGGAAAGCAAGCTCTTTGACTTCAGGCTGAAACATATTGGTTTTGTGTTCCAGTCATACAACCTGATCCCGGTACTTACCGCCATGGAAAATGTTTCGTTCATCATGCTGCTGCAAAAACGTCCAAAAGAGGAGATGGATCAGCGTGCCCGAGAGATGCTCCGGCAGGTTGGCCTTGAAGACAAGCTGGATGTGAAGCCCGGCAAACTATCAGGGGGGCAGCAGCAGCGTGTGGCCGTTGCCAGGGCACTGGCTTCAAGGCCTGATTTTGTGCTGGCAGATGAGCCTACTGCCAACCTGGATACACAGTCGGCCATGAACCTTTTGGATATCATGGCCAGGCTCAACCGCGAGGAAAACATCACCCTGATTTTTTCAACCCACGACCAGCGGGTGATTGACCGCGCCCGAAGGGTCATAACCCTGGTTGACGGTTCAGTGGCAAGTGATGAGTATTTTGAGAGATAATGATATCAGATGAAAACCTTTATTACATACCTGTTCATTTTTCTGCTGGGGGTAGGTTCTTTGTCGGGACAGCCCTCCTGGGGCGGGTACTTCAAGGCAATGCCTGCCCTGCAGCTCGACAGAAATTTCTCGCAGGCCGAGCTGATTGGGATCTTCCACAACCGCATCAATACCCGCTGGAATCTGAGGGATGATCTGCGCCTGGTAGCCGAGGGCAGGAACAGGCTTTTGTACAACCGGTTGTTTACCGATTATCCGTTTTTTGCTGATTTCCTGGGGCAGGATGCTGGCCTTGTTGACCTGTCGTGGATCTGGCTGGAGCAGGGGCCCTGGATAGGGCACACCAACATCGACCGGCTGTACCTCGACTGGCGCCACAACAACTGGCAGGTCCGTGCCGGGCGCCAGCGCATCAACTGGGGCATTACTCTGGTTTCGAATCCCAATGATCTGTTCAACACCTACTCGTTTTTTGATTTTGATTACCCCGAGCGCCCCGGGGCCGACGCCATCAGGCTGCAGTACCACAGGGGTTTTGCCTCACGCCTTGAGCTGGCCTACAGCCCGGCAAGGAACAGCCGCGAAAGCACGGGTGCTTTTCTATGGACTGCCAACATCAACGGCAGCGACCTGCAGGCCCTGGCAGGGTATTTTCGCAACCGCTCGGCCCTGGGCTTTGGCTGGGCCAGCAGTATAGGGGGGGCAGGATTTAAGGGAGAGGCAACCTGGTTTTACGACCTGCAGGGCGAACCAGGAATTCGCCGGGGCAATGTGGTTGCTGCCACCGGCTTCGATTACATATTCTCCGGCGGAACCTTTTTGGTGATGGAGGTGCTTTACAATGGGGGCTACGGACGCCTCCCCCAGGAGGTGGTCCTGATCACCCAGCCCCTGAGACCCGACAACATCATGTTCTCAAAGTATGCAGTCACGGCCAGTGCACAACATCCCGTTACTACTATCATGCAGGGGGGACTTGCGTTTATGGCACTACCCGACGTGGAAGCCATGTTTGTGATGCCCAGCCTGAATTATTCACTAGCCAGGGACCTTGACCTGGAATTTGTAGCACAGATCTTTACAGGAAGCCGAAGCTCTACCTTCGGGCAGGCAGGCTCATCTTGGTTTGTTGCCCTGCAGTATTCTTTTTAGGCCGGCATGGAAATGAAGGCCACAGGTTTTGATTAAGAACCTCTTATTTAACCAACAATGAAACTATTGATATCACTGGCCTGGCGCAACCTTTGGCGAAACACCCGTCGCTCGCTGATAACCATCAGCTCGGTATTGTTTGCCGTGCTGCTGGCCATCATTTTTTATTCCATGGAAGAAGGTGCATACGTGAGAATGATCGACACCATGGTGAGGTACAGCACCGGCTACATTCAGGTTCAGGACGTGCTTTATGAAGAGGAGCCTTCCATCGACAATGCCCTGTTGTATGATGAGGAAATGATGCAGCTGCTAGAAAAGTTCGATGATCAGATCGACTTTCACGTACCCCGCATCCAGAGCTTTGCCCTGGCTGCCACTTCACAGCAAACCCGTGGAACCATGATCATGGGCATTGACCCCCGCCAGGAAATTCTGCTAAACGACCTCAGGGAAGATCTGGAATCTGGCGAATTCCTGGACAGGGGCGACCCCGACATCATGATTGCCCAGGGCCTTGCCGACATCATGGAGCTTCAGCCCGGCGATTCCCTGGTATTACTTGGGCAGGGTTTCCAGGGCACGACCGCCTCGGGAATCTACCGCGTGAAAGGGATCATCCGGCTGGCACTGCCCGACATGAACAACAACACCATTTACATGTCGCTGGAAACTGCCCAGTGGTTCTTCCAGACCGAGAATCGCATTACCGGCCTGATTGTCATGCCACACAATCCCGACCGCAGTTCCCGGCTGGCCGAAACCCTGCAGCAGCAGCTGGATCCCGAATGGTTCAGAGTCTTAACCTGGGAACAGATGCTGAGCGATCTGCTGGCCCTGATGCAATTTGACCAGGGTGGTACCATGATCATGCTGATGATACTCTATATCGTCATCGGATTTGGCCTTTTCGGAACAATCCTTACCATGATGATGGAGCGGCAAAGAGAATTCGGCATGCTCTTCAGCCTTGGCATGAAACGCGGCCAGCTGGCGGTGGTCACTTTCTTTGAATCCATTTTCATCAGCTTCATCGGGGTGTTTGCCGGAATTATTATCGCAATCCCCATCATTGCATACCTGTATCATAACCCCATACCACTTACAGGGGAGATGGGCGATGCCATGCTGCAATACGGCTTTGAACCTGTCATGCCCTTCGCAGCCGATCCCTGGGTATTTTTCTCACAGGCAAGAATTGTCCTTGTCATCTCCATCATCATAGGTTTTTATCCGGTGTACCGGATCTTCAGGTTAAATATCATGGAAGCAAAACAAGCATAACAATGGAAACTCTGTTAAAAATATCCTGGCGCAACATCTGGCGCAATCCCAAGCGTTCCATGGTAATGGTCATTGCCATCATGTTGGGCCTGTGGGCCGGATTATTTGTTACATCTTTAAGCCTGGGAATGCTTGAGCAGCGTTTCCAGACAAGTATCGGGCAGCACATCTCCCATTTCCAGATACACCATCCCGAATTCATCAGGGACCGCAATGTGAAATATGGCATTCCCCAATGGGAAAGCCTTCAACAGATGCTGGATGAAGATCCCCGGGTGAGTGCCTTCTCGGGCCGCACCCTGGTGACCGGTATGCTGGCATCAGCCAACCTCACAAAAGGTGTCACCATTATTGGAGTTTTCCCTGAGCAGGAAGCCAGCACCTCGGGCCTGCCCGGCAACCTGACAGAGGGTGATTTCTTTTCGGAAGAAATCAGAAACCCCATCCTTATCGGGCAGCGACTGGCTGAAAAAACCAAACTGCAATTGCGTTCACGCCTGGTGCTTACCTTTCAGAATGCCGAAGGGGAGCTTATTTCAGCTACTTTCAGGGTGGCAGGAATTTTCCGCACGGCAAATTCGGTTTACGACGAGCAAAATGTATATGTCACACAATCGGATCTGAATGATTACATCGGCCAGGAAATGATCATCAATGAGGTGGGCATACTTGCCCAAAATCTTGACCTGACCACTCCGTTAAGTGAAAAATACCAGCAAGCCTTTCCCGAACTTACTGTCAGGACCTGGGCCGAGATCTCCCCGGAGCTTAGTTACATGCAAAGTATGGCAGGAACCATGATGATCATCATTCTGGGCATCATCTTGTTTGCACTGGCTTTCGGGCTGGTGAACACCATGCTGATGTCGGTGTTCGAAAGGACCCATGAGCTGGGTATGCTCATGGCCATTGGCATGAACAAAAAACGCATATTCAGCATGATACTGCTTGAAACCTCCTTTCTTACTTTCCTGGGCGCGGTGCTTGGCATGATGGCAGGTGCCCTCACAATAAAAATAACCGGCAACCTGGGAATTGACCTGGCTGCCGTTGGAGGAGATTCGATGGAAGATTTTGGTTTCCCTTCCCTGATCTATCCTTTCCTGGAAGTTGACTTATTCATTAACCTTACTGTCATGGTGGTTCTAACAGCCATGGTTACAGCCATCTTTCCCTCTCTGAAGGCTTTGCGGCTCAACCCGGCGGAAGCCGTCAGGGTTGAATGATTCCGCTGAAGCAACTTTTAACCCGCTGCAAAGATTTTTTTTCCAGACAAGCAATTTGGCATAATTTATGAAGAAGCTTTACCAGGGGTTGTTAACATAATAACAATGCCCACAGTTATGAAACAAGATAATCAACTCATCCAGATCTTTCCTGCACGCGAACAGCAGCTCCCTACCAACTGGCCCAGGGCCCGAAGGGCTTCGCGTTTGGAAATAGCAGCCAGCCTGTTGCGCTTGCTGATTGTATTAGCCGCCCTGTTTGCCGTTCTCCTCAACGAAAACGATAAATTTTCCCAGAAGAATTCTTCCCATCAGGAAAGCGTGGTTCTTTTTAAAAGCCCATTGCCCGGGATTGCCACACTCACCCGTCCTTTCATTCCCTAAACCCAATCCAGTGATTAATTTCGAAAAAGCCAACTTCAGGCGCGCCTCAATGCAGCAATGGGGAAGGAATTAACGTATAAACTACAGACCGAAAAAAAATGAACCTGCAAAGTATCAGAAAATCAAGCAGCATATTATTGGCAGCAGGAGTAATAACCCTCTTGCTGAGTTCCTGCAGCGACCTGTTTAACTGCATCCAACCCCGCGGCCCGGTTGTGGTTGAAAAACGCCTGCTGGCCAATAGCTTCGACGCCATTGACCTGCGCCTGGGCGCCAGAGTTTTTGTCAACTACGGAAACAGCCGTGAAATTTTTATTGAGGCTCCCGAAAGCCTGCTGTCAAATATCCAGACCTATACCTCTGGCAGCGAGTTGATCATTGAGCAACGACGGTGCATGGACAACAGAAATGACGAGATTGTCATCACTCTTAGTCAGGAGTACCTGCGGGTGCTTACCATATCGGGCTCCGGCTCAATCATCCTGGATGACTATGTAGAGGCCGACCGTATGGACATGATCATCAGCGGTTCGGGCAACATCATGGGTGAGGTTTATGCCAACGATGTCAGGCTTGTCATTTCTGGCTCGGGAAACATCGAGCTGGATGGCCATTGCGATATTCAGCGCATCGCCATCAGTGGCTCGGGCAACATCCTGAACAGGAACCTTATCTGCAAAGAAGCCGATGTACGGATCTCGGGCAGCGGAAATGCATGGGTGCACCCCTTGCGCAATCTTTCGGTCAACATCAGCGGAAGCGGTAACATTCACTACCTGGGGAATCCGCAGGTTTTTTCATCGATCACCGGAACAGGAAAGATCATCCCATTGGCAAATTCCAATTAGCTCCAGAAATATCCAACGTCGGAAACTTTTACTACCACTTGTTTTATGAAAAGCAAATACCAAATCCGTCAAGCAACTGCAATAGATGTCAGCCTGATACGCCAGGCCATCCGCGAATCAGTAGCTGAAGAAAAAAAGCTCCTTAATCCTTCCATGATAACCCAAGGTTTTATTGAAGAGTTTGTTGATAAGATCATTGAAAAAGGGGATATGATTGTTGTCGAAAACCAAAACCATGAAATGGAACTCATCGGGGTGGTTCACCAGTACAACCATTTCCTGGATAAGTGCCTGAAGGAGCTATCTTTTGTGTCATGCAACAAAAAACCAGCCTTTGAAAAGGAGCTGATTGACTGGCTGCATGGCGAAATGCAAAACAGGCACCAGGACGTATTCCGCGTAGAGCTGGCCAGCCCGGTGTTTCAGGCTGAAGATATCAGGCATTTTTCCCGCATGGGGATGTGCCTTGAAGGAAAGTCCCTTCGCCAGTTGAATCACCCTGCAAAGAAACTCCCCCTTTCATGGATCAATGCCGCATAAGCAATGATTTCATGAATTCAATACCGCCGGGAGTTGGCCCGGGTTTTTATTATCCTCTCAGCTGGGGTTAAAAAGTGCTGCAGTTAGTTTTTTATTCTATTGCCATTTCTTTTTAACTTTGAGGCTTCCAAAAAACCAACAACATGAAGAAATTTATCATTATCGCAGCATTCATTTCTTTCTCGGTGATGGCCTGCAACCAGGCTGGTCAAAGAGAGGAACAGGCAGCAGATGCTTCCGGGACCGGACAGCTGGTGCAGATCAGCACCCAACACGGGGACATTGTCCTGCGTTTGTACGACGAGACTCCGCTTCACCGCGACAATTTCCTGAGGCTGGCCCAGGAAGGTTTTTTTGATGGCACCCTGTTTCACCGGGTCATTCAGGGTTTCATGATCCAGGGAGGCGATCCTGACTCAAGGGATGCGGCCCCTGAGCAGCGGGTAGGTTCGGGAGGCCCCGGATATACCATTCCCGCCGAGATCGTTCCCGGACTGATCCATAAAAAAGGGGCCCTGGCGGCTGCCCGTATGGGCGACCAGGTGAATCCCGAAAGAGAATCTTCGGGTTCACAGTTTTACATTGTTCAGGGCAGGGTGTTTACCCCGGAGGAGCTTGAGATGATGGCCGAACAACGTGGGTTGGAACTGAATGAGCAACAGCGGCAGACTTATACCAGCATTGGGGGCACTCCCCACCTTGACAACGCTTACACCGTTTTTGGTGAAGTAGTGGAAGGCCTGGAGGTTGTCGACAAAATTGCCGCCACCCCCACAGGGGCCGCCGACCGCCCCCTGGAGAACATCCCCATGAAGGTGGTGGTTCTGAAATAATAATACAATACGGGAAATGACAGACAAAATTCAAGCCCTGCTGCAGGAAGTCAGGGAATTTCAGGCCGGCAACCCGGAAGAGCTGGAGGCTTTTCGCCTGAAGATGCTTTCAAAAAAAGGACTTATACCGGCCCTGTTCCACGAATTTAAGAATGTTGACCCCCAGCAGCGCAAGCAGGTGGGCATGGAGCTCAACAACCTGAAAAACGAGGCCACCGAAAAGCTGAATTCCCTGAAGGAGGCTTTCGAGAATCAAGCCCTCCAGCAGAAGGATCAGGCCAGCCGTCCCGACCTTACAATGCCAGCAGTGCGAACTCCCCTGGGTTCGCGTCATCCCTTGTCTGTTACACGTAACCGCATCAACAGCATCTTCGAAAAAATCGGCTTTGTGGTTTCCGAAGGCCCGGAGATAGAAGACGACTGGCACAACTTCAGCGCATTGAACTTCCCGGAAGATCATCCGGCCAGGGACATGCAGGACACCTTCTTTATCGGAAAATCACCTGATCTGGCCCTGCGCACCCACACCTCATCGGTTCAGGTAAGGGTAATGGAAAACCAGAAACCTCCCATCCGGACCATCTCACCCGGCAGAGTGTTCCGAAACGAAGCCATCTCGGCAAGAGCCCATTGCATCTTCCACCAGGTGGAGGGCCTGTATATTGATGAAGGCGTTTCCTTTGCCGACATGAAGCAAACCCTGCTGTATTTCGCCCGGGAGATGTTTGGCGAGAAAACACAGATACGCCTGCGCCCCTCGTTTTTCCCTTTTACCGAACCCTCGGCCGAAATGGATGTCTCCTGCAACATTTGCGGGGGACCCGGCTGCAACATCTGCAAATACAGCGGGTGGATTGAGGTAATGGGTTGTGGCATGGTGGACCCCAATGTGCTGGAAAACTGCGGCATCGACTCAAAAAAATACAGCGGCTTCGCCTTTGGCATGGGCATTGAACGCATTGCCATGAACATCTTCCAGATGAAAGACATCAGGATGTTTTTCGAAAACGACCTGCGCTTCCTGCGACAGTTCCGCTCAGCATACTGACCTGTTTTTTATCCCTATCGGGCTGGTACACGGGGAAAAGGAAAGAAAATTCCTTTCCCCGTGTAACTTTTTATACCCCTCATTGCGTCCTATGAGCAAACAAACAAAAACCGAACGCGATGAAAACCAAACCCTGCCTGTTTCTGATCATTTTGCTGACTTTTTCCCTTGCCCTGTTTACGGGAGGATGCGAACTCACCGGGCAAACCATCAAAGGTGACGGCAACCTGGAAAGATCCTCCCTTAGGGTAGCTGATTTTCATACCATCGACCTGGCAGGAATGTTCAATGTGGTTCTCGAGCCCGGCCAGCAAGCAGAAGTCACCCTGGAAACCGATTCCAACCTGATGGACCTGGTCAGTATTGAATCCTCAAACAATGTGCTTCGCATCAAAATAGAGCGTGATGTTGCCATAAGACCAACACGCATGGACCTGCACATTGTTTATCCCGGCCTGCAGAAGATCATCGTGGGAGGGGCCTGCAGGATCAGCTCCCCGCTTATGCTGCAAACCCCCAACATGGAATTCGATCTGAGCGGGGCTTCCAGCATCGAGCTGGAAATGGAAGTGGAAGAGGTGATAACAATCTCTGCAGGAGCCAGCAATCTGAATTTCAGCGGGAATGCCCGCAACCATAAACTGGATCTTTCGGGTGCCACCAACCTGGAGGCCCGAAATCTGATCACAAGCAAAACCGATATCAGCCTCTCGGGGGCCGGATCAGCAAGAGTTCATGCCAGCGAAGACCTCAAGGCAAGTATCAGTGGAGTAGGATCCATCAGGTACTACGGGAATCCCCGCCATACCGATATTGATCGCTCAGGCATAGGCTCGGTCAGAAGTGCACAATAAAAAACAAATAACCTCTTAATTCTTAACTCCCATGAAACCAAATGCAATTCTTAAAAAATCTTTTTTGATTCTCACCCTGCTGGGTATGCTGCCCCTGGTATCTTTTTCACAGACCCAGAAACAAACACGCCAGGCCAGCAATTTTACGGCGGTATCTGCCTCGGGAATCTTCCAGGTATACATTACCCAGAGTGATGAATATTCGGTAGTTGTTGAAGCTGAAGAAAAACATATCGACAATGTCAGGACCCGTGTAAGGAATGGAGTACTGATGCTGGATTTTGAGAGCAGTGCACGCAATGTTGGCAAGATCATTGCACGGGTATCGGCTCCCGAATTCACCAGCCTGAAAGCCACCGGGGCAGTAACCTTTCGTTCGGAAAACCTTCTGCAGGCACCCGCCCTTGAGGTGTCCGGAACAGGGGCCACCCAATTCAACCTGCAACTTGATGTTGAGCAATTAACCACCCGGCTGACAGGGGCATCCCAGGTTACTTACAGCGGGCAAGCCACCTCTCACGATCTGGCGGCCACCGGGGCTTCTGTTGTCAGGGCTTATGAGCTATACACCGAGAATACCGAAGTAAAGATTGACGGGGCCTCCAACGCCCGGATAAATGCCTCGACGCTTCTTCGGGGCAGTGTAACGGGCACCTCTTCTTTAAGGTACCAGCAGGCACCCCTTAGCCGCGAGATCCGCAGCACGGGCTTGGCCAGCATACATGGCCCCAATGGCACTACCCAGGCCCAGGACGACACCCTGCGCGTACGCATTGGTGAACGCGAAGTCCAGGTGGTGGAAGGAAAAGGACCCCGCCACTGGACGGTGGAAAGAGCCCGCCGCCGCACCTTTAAAGGCAACTGGGGTGGCTTCGAACTGGGCATCAACGGTTATATGACCCCCAACCAGAGCCTGGAGCTGGATCCTGAATATGACTTCATGGATCTGCGATATGAAAGGTCAATAGCTGTTAACCTGAACATGTTTCAGCAAAGCTTCAGCCTGATTGGGCAGCAGTTTGGCCTGGTAAGCGGGCTGGGGCTGGGCTGGAACAACTACCGTTTTGCCGACCATGCCATCCCCGTTCACACCCCAGAGGGCATTGGAGTGCTGGAGCCTAACCCCGACTATAACTATCGCCGCAGCAAAATGACCCTGCTCTACCTGAAGGTCCCCCTGCTGCTTGAATTCCAGACAAGAGGAAGCGGCTACCGCGAGCGTTTCCATATAGCCGCCGGGATAACATCCGGACTTAGGCTGCGCTCCCACACCAAGCAGGTGTATTTCCCCAATGGCAAAAGAAACAAAGACAAATCTTCCGAGGATTTCCACATCCGCCCTTTCCGCTTTGACGCAGAGGCCCGGATGGGCTTTGGCAAAGTAAACCTCTTTGCAACCTACTCGCTCAACAGCCTTTTCCGCGATGAACGCGGCCCCGAGTTATACCCCTTCACAGTGGGGGTACGCCTGGTACGTTTCTGATAAATGATCCTTCTGTTGTTTTTTAGTTAATTAGTGAGTTAAACCGGCCTGGTGGCCGGTTTATTTTTTTATCCATTTTTGGAGATTTTCTTAATTTTACATACTGATTCTAAACTTACAATATATGTCAGGTCATAGCAAATGGTCAACCATCAAACGCAAGAAAGGAGCCCTTGACGCCAAACGCTCCAAGATCTTCTCCAAGATCATCAAGGAAATAACAGTTGCAGTAAAGGAAGGAGGACCTGACCCTGAAGGCAACCCCAGGTTGCGCCTGGCCATTTCCAATGCCAAAGGGGCAAACATGCCCAAGGATAATGTGCAACGGGCCATTACAAAGGCAGGCGACAAAAGTGCATCCAACTTCACAGAGGTAACCTATGAGGGTTACGCCAATTTTGGAGTAGCTGTATACGTTGAATGTCTTACCGACAACCTGCAGCGCACCGTGGCCAACATCCGCTCGTATTTCAACAAGTATAACGGCAAACTGGAAACCAATGGTGCATTAAGCTTCCTGTTCGACCGCAAAGGGGTATTTACCGTGCCTGCAGGCAACATGAACGAAGATGAATTCATGATGGAAGTGATAGATGCCGGGGCCGAAGATGTGGAAAACGAAGATCAGTTCTTTACCATTTACACCCCAATGGAAGAGTTTGGCAGCATGGTCAAAAAACTCGAATCCATGAACATAGAACCCGAAAATGCCCAGCTGCAGCGCATCCCCCGCACAACAGTGAAGCTCGACAGTGAATCAGCAAAAAAAGTACTGAAACTTATCGAGACGTTCGAAGAGGACGATGATGTACAAAACGTGTTCCACAACCTGGAATTCTCCGAAGAGATGATGGAAGAAGAAGTTTAAGCACCTGGAATTTTTTACAGCAAGACCCGGCTGCAACAGGCAGACCGGGTTTTTTTATTCCCTATTCCTTCACAAATAGTTAATGCAAATCCAAATCATAATTTTTACCTACCCGTCATCTACCCGTCATCTACCCGTAAATTTACGGGTAGATGA
>OBJA01001913.1_pt1 | contig 13045 bp, 10 predicted proteins | sample 1519751 | NCBI WGS metagenome assembly OBJA01 (sample SAMEA3881238, study PRJEB22517) | soil metagenome | biome: lake sediment; feature: soda lake sediment; material: sediment, water from around vicinity | place: India | collected 2013-12-23 | depth 3 m | reverse complement strand
TTTATCCATTTGAAAAACAATTCAATCTTCCAGCGTTCTTTGTATAACTGAGTTATAAGCAAGGCGTCTAACTCAAAGTTATTCGTCAGGAACACGTAAGTGTTGCCGGTCTCGGGATCCAAGAATTTTATCCTGCGAATCTGTTCCGGATATTCTTTCTTCGATTTGTAGACTGTAAACCTTACGGATTGATCACACCTGAGCCCCGTGGTTTTATCGACCGGCCGGCTATAAACCCTCTTCACTGCAGTGTCCCCTTTTGCCCGGGTAATAAAAAAAGCACCTTTGCAATGAATGGAATAGAGCCTGTCCAGGTCAAGATATCCCCGATCCATAATATAGATAGCACCGGGTTCAATTGTGATATGGTCCAGTATATTGACATCGTGCACACTCCCGTCTGTTATTTCAATAATAGTCGGGATAGAGCCCCGAAGATCCAAAAGGACATGAGCCTTTACGGCTGCTTTCTTTTTGCGGAACTTCGCCCATGGGAACAATGAGAGACAAAGGTCTATCGTTGTACTGTCAAGGGCATAGGCCATGTTGTCAATGTCAAGTAAAAAATCGTTGTCTGTTTTATACAGCTTGCGCGCATCCTTTATCAGGACTTGTGCAAAGTCTGCATAAATGCGCCAGTCACGATTCTCATTAGCCTCTGCCAATGTGGATTTTGAGACTGCCTGTTTTATACCGCTATGGTATAATTTACTTGAAAGTGCTTTCAAACAGGCTTCGATATCCCTGAGACTTTCCCTGTAGGTGAGTTGGGCAAAACTCATTACATGGAAATGTGCACGGCAGGTAAAGCTTCGCACTTTATAGTTGCCGTTGTATTTAGTAACACATTTATTAAACTCATAGTCCGGGAAGAATGACATTAATTGAGCAAATATGGTTTTCCCTACGTTCATATCTGGCGTTTTTACGACAAATATGAAAAATATTTTCAAATCGAAAAATAAAAAAAACGCTCAAAACCGTTTGTTCATCAATGTTACAAGCAAATCGTTATTCGCTTAACCGGACACTAGTGTATTACCGTAAAACATTACATAAGGAATTTCTTTAATTACTGAACATTCTGCCGGAGCATACGTTAATAAAAAGTGCGTATTTTTAACAATACAACTATCCATTATTCACCATATTAATTCTTTAAACCGTTTTTTAATTCAGCAATATGGACAGAAGAACCTTCATCAAGAGATCATCCCTGGCAACAGCCGCAGTAGCAACAGGATTCCATACACCGTTGTTTGCACAGGATATCCCCAGTTTAAAGATCGGACTCATCGGAAGCGGATGGTACGGCATGGTGATCGCCAAAGCGGCATTGCAGGCAGGAGGAGTGGAGATTGCAGCCGTCTGCGATGTGGACACTGCCCATCTGAAAAACAGTACAGTCGAACTGGAAACATTGCAGGGATCAAAACCCAAAGAGTTTAAGGATTACCGTGACCTGTTAAATGTGCCGGGATTGGATGCGGTGCTGATAGGCACACCCCCTCATTGGCACGCCCTGCAATTCGTGGATGCCTGCAAAAAAGGGCTGCCTGTTTATTGTGAAAAGCCGCTGGCATATGATGTGGAGGAAGGGAAAGCGATGATAGAAGCGGCACGAAAGGCAGGAAATATTGTGCAGATTGGTTTCCAACGGCGTCAGAGCAAAGCGTTCCAAAAAGCCAAAGAACTCATTCAAAACGGGGATTTAGGCAGAGTCCGCCAGATAGGCGCACAGATACATTATAATCCGGGGAATGCAGATACCACAATACAGGATCCACCTTCTTCATTAGACTGGGACGCATGGTGCGGCCCCGCCCCAAAACTTCCCTATAGTCCATCCGTCGGGCATGGTAGCTGGAGGCTCGAGAAAGAATACGGCAACGGTCATTTGGTAGACTGGGGCATCCATCATATAGACATCATCCGTACCATTATGGATTTTGAAATGCCTGAATCGATCCTGGCTACCGGAAGTATCAATGTACTGAAAGAAAGGATAACTACACCCGATACGCTTCTGGCAACCATGAATTTCAAAGATTGCCCGGTTATCTGGCAACACAGGCTTTGGGGCGCCGGGGATTTGAATCCTCAATTCAACAACGGCGTATTTTTCTATGGAGAGAAAGCTACCTTGTTTGCTGCCGATAATAAACTGATACTGACACCTGCCGGAAGAAACCGGGAACAACAGGTGATGGATATCGATACGCCCGACATGCAGGAAAAACACCTGGCTGAATTTATCCATGCAGTAAGGGCAAAGAATAAAAATCTGATCAGTTGCAACGTTGAGGACGCCTTCCAATCGACAGCCGCAGTCCAGTTAGCAATGATCTCGTATGAATCCGGCAGCGAAGTGAGATGGGATACTTCCGGTAATACAATTTCAGGAAATGACAATGCAAGAAAACTATCAGCCCGTCCATACCGTCAAGGATACATAAGACCGACCTACTGATAACAAACTATTTACACAGATATCCATTTAACACAACAGGACAAGCATGTCGACACTCTATTTAATCTTTACCATCTTATCGGCAGTGGCCATTCTGCTGTTCATGGTCTTGAAACTCAAGATCAGTGCATTTATTGCTTTGCTGATCACTGCCATCTATGTGGGGATCATTTCCGGCATGCCGCTCAACGACATTACCAAATCCATTCAGGAAGGAATGGCGGGAACGCTCGGTTTTGTAGCAACGGTAGTAGGATTGGGGGCGATTTTCGGGCAGATGCTGGAAAGTTCGGGAGGGGCAGAGTCCCTGGCCGATTATCTGGTGAAGAAATTTGGGAAAGAGCGGGCGCCCTGGGCAATGGTCATGACCGGATTTATTGTCGCTATTCCTGTCTTTTTCGACGTGGGATTTATTATTCTGGTCCCCATTGTGTATGCATTATCACGCGATACCAAACGCTCGCTGCTCTATTATGCCATACCCTTGCTGGCCGGCCTGGCGGTCACCCATAGTTTTATTCCGCCTACACCAGGGCCGGTGGCAGTGGCAGATATCATCAATGCCCAATTGGGATGGGTTATTTTAATGGGATTTATCCTCGGTATTCCCACGGCTATTATTGCGGGGCCGGTTTTCGGAAAGTATATCTCCCAAAAGATACATCTGGAGCCTCCCTATAATGAGGATACTCCCCGGGAGTTCGATACAAAGGTCTATCCTTCGTTCCGGTTAATTGCCATTATCATCTCTATCCCACTGCTTCTCATCCTTCTCAATACATTCACCACTGTAGCGGTCTCAAAAGGGATTGTAAAAGAATCCGTTTTCACCGACATACTGGAGTTTATCGGGCATCCTTTTTCCGCCTTGATCATTGCCACGCTTATTGCCACCTATTTTTTGTGTATAAAAAGAGGAATGAACAAGCAGAAAATTCTCGATCTGAGTACGAAAGCGTTAGGTCCTGCCGGAATTATCATCCTGATTACCGGTGCCGGCGGCGTATTGAAACAGGTGCTGGTCGACAGCGGTATCGGACAGATCATGGCAGAATCGATGTCCAATTCGCCTTTGCCGCCTATCCTGTTGGCTTGGATCATTGCCGCTGTCGTAAGAGTTACCCAGGGTTCCGCTACGGTAGCTATGATCACTGCTGCAAGTATAATCGCTCCCATTATTATTGAATTCGGGTTGAACGACCCTCAACGTGCACTGGTGGTGATTGCCATTGCCTCAGGCGCCACATTGCTGTCGCACGTAAACGACAGCGGATTCTGGCTGGTCGGGAAATACCTGGGTATGAATGAAAAGCAAACATTGCAGAGCTGGACCGTAATGGAAACTATCATCGCTTTTTGCGGATTGATATTTACGCTGTTGGCCAGCTTATTCTTTTAGCGTGAACCCACTATGTAATTCGTGACCTTCGTTATTTATCGGCAATCACAAAAAAAGCGGTCGAAGCCGCTTTCCAACTACCCCCAAAAGTTTTTTGTCCAACTTTTGGGGGATCAGTTCACTTCTTCTATAACAAATTATACATATTATAAAATACCCTGTCCCATCATTGCCTTGGCTACTTTCATGAAACCGGCGATGTTGGCGCCTTTTACGTAGTTAATATAACCGTCGCTTTCAGTACCGTATTTCACGCAATTTTCATGGATATTGGCCATGATCCACTTCAGTTTTTCATCTACCTGTTCTGCCGACCAACTGTACCGTTCTGAATTTTGTGTCATCTCCAATCCCGAAACCGATACTCCACCTGCATTGGCAGCCTTACCCGGAGCATACAATATTTTATTCGCCTGGAATACCGCAATAGCCTCAGGAGTGCTCGGCATATTAGCGCCTTCTGAAACAGCTATCACACCGTTTCTTACAAGCGCTTCGGCATCCGCCTGGTCGACCTCATTCTGGGTAGCCGAAGGAAGGGCAATATCCGCTTTTTCTCCCCACGGACGCGCTCCGGGTACATATTTGCAACCATACTCCTCGGCATACTCACGAATGCGTCCCCGGTAGAGATTCTTTAGCTCCATCACAAAGCGCAGTTTCTCTTCGGTGATGCCGTCAGGATCATAAATATAACCGTCAGAATCCGACAGAGTGACGGGAATAGCTCCTAACTCCAGCAGTTTTTCGCAGGTATACTGGGCTACATTACCTGATCCGGAAACCAGGCATTTTTTTCCTTTAATATCTATATTTTTGGTCTTCAGCATCTCCAGCAGGAAATAGACGTTACCGTAACCGGTGGCTTCCGGACGAATGAGCGATCCGCCAAACTCGCGCCCTTTCCCGGTGAATGTGCCGGTAAACTCTTCAGCCAACTTCTTGTATTTCCCGAACATATATCCTACTTCACGACCACCCACGCCGATATCTCCGGCAGGCACATCGGTATTGGGACCGATGACACGCCACAGACCTTCCACAAAAGCCTGGCAAAAACGCATTACCTCTCCGTCGGACTTGCCACGAGGTGAGAAATCGGAACCTCCTTTGGCTCCCCCCATCGGCAACGTGGTAAGTGCATTTTTAAATGTTTGTTCAAAAGCAAGGAATTTCAGAATAGAAGGCGATACCGAAGCGTGAAAGCGAATTCCCCCTTTATACGGGCCAATGGCATTGTTGTGCTGCACCCTGTAACCCATGTTGGTCTGTACATTCCCCTTATCATCGACCCATGTAACACGGAAAGAATGGATCTTATCGGGGATAACCAAACGCTCGATCAGATTCGCTTTTTCAAACTCGGGATGTTCGTTGTACACATCCTCAATGGATTCCACTACTTCTTCCACAGCCTGGTGATATTCCGGCTCGTTGGGAAAACGCCTTTTTAGAAAACCTAAAACTTCTGAAGATTTCATATGATAAAATTATTATTTTCAAAAATATCATATGGAACCCGCTTCAATCATCCTTCTTCTGTCTAATGATTTAGACGCTCGTTTCATACGATTATTTTGTTTTTTTGTCGGTGGATGAAACCAGAACGATTAATTAATTTAACGATTTAATGATTGGTAATTATCAAATCGGCACATCATCACATCATTAAACCAACTTACATGCTCGTTCCATACGATAAAATTATTTTTTCAAAGGTATTATATGGAGCATTTTAGAATCAATAACCAAGACCCAATGGGATGAACGTTCCATTGTTATTAGTAACAAACAAATAACATTATCACATTGACAAATTGGCACATTGATTCTTATGCCCCTTTCATGAATACCTCACAACTAAATACTGTTAATAAATAAGCACTTTGAAATGCAAAGGTAGAAATAAATTTCTAAAACAAAAATATTTCGTGCTTTTTTATTAAATCTGTTACCAAAACAGCTATTTTTTTAGATTTCTGTAAACAGGAATAAAAACAATTGCCCCTGACATCAGAATGGAGATGACAGTGAACGGGGTTATTTTTGCATACAACAGGATATAGACAACCAGTACAATCCAAAGGATAATGATAAATGCAATCTGTGTTTGAGAGAGTTTTTTTCTTGCCATACTTTTCGAAATAGTTATTACAAAGATAATATCTCATTCATCTCATTCAAAACATTATACTCCAAAATTTGACGATCATCCTGCAGACTATTCAACAATCATTTTGTTTTATATTTATTACATTTAGTGTTAAAAAGATAGTATTATTTCGAAATTTATATCATTAACACATAATATTAAACAACACCTCTTCTTTTTTGTTATATTAGAAATATCTCCTCTTTTTCTTTGATATTTCGGAAAGATAATGCATTTTTGCATTTTCATTATTAAAAATAACCGGAACATTTTCGTTAAGCAATGAACAGAAGGTGAGATTGCTTGGAATGTTTTCGATAAGCAAGGCAAACTTGTTTGCCTTATGCCGTTGCGAGAATTGGAAATCGAGGAGCAGAGGCGACTCAAAATGTCTAAAGTAATTGAACATGGTGATTACATTTAATCCGTTTTTAGCGTTATCACTTTTTTTATCTGCCCCGATCCGGGCAGATATTTCACCTTCTTACATCATATTCCATCAAACTTAATCATAATCATATATGTGCGGAATAGTCGGATATATCGGTAGCAAGCAAGCTTACCCCATTTTAATGAAAGGGCTTCACAGGCTCGAGTACCGCGGATATGACAGCGCCGGAGTCGCTTTGATCGATAATGAACGTCTCAAAATATACAAGACGAAAGGGAAAGTAGATGAATTGGAGCAATTCGCGCAACAAAAAGATATCACGGGGACAATCGGAATCGCACATACCCGTTGGGCGACCCACGGCGAGCCGACTCAAAATAATGCACACCCTCATTATTCGCAATCGGAAGAGATCGCCATCATTCACAACGGGATCATTGAAAACTATGCCGTTCTGAAAGAAGGGTTGATGAAAGAGGGATATATATTCCAAAGCGAAACCGATACGGAAGTATTGGTGCAGTTGATAGAGTATGTAAAGAAAACGAATCACATCGATCTGACAACCGCCGTACAGTTAGCTTTAAGCCAGGTTGTCGGGGCCTATGCCATTGCCGTTCTCGACAAGCATAATCCGGATCTGATCGTGGCGGCCAGAAAAGGAAGTCCTTTGGTGATCGGCATAGGAGAAGATGAATATTTTATCGGTTCCGACGCGACGCCCATCATCGAATACACAAACAGGGTCACCTATATCGGCGAGGAAGAGATTGTCACCATAAAACGGAACGAACCGCTTAAGATCAAAACAATTGGGAATATTGAGAAAACTCCGCGGATACAGCAACTCGAACTGACCCTCAGTCAACTTGAGAAAGGGGGATACCCCCATTTCATGTTGAAAGAGATATTTGAACAGCCTCACTCCCTGAGTGATTGTATGCGCGGCAGGGTGAATGTCGACAAGGATAACATTACTTTAGCCGGTTTCATTGACAATAAAGACAAATTTCTGAATGCCAAACGGATTATTATCACCGCCTGCGGCACTTCATGGCATGCCGCACAGATCGGCATGTACGCCATCGAAGAGTATGCCCGGATCCCGGTAGAAGTGGAATATTCATCCGAATTCCGCTACCGGAAGCCGGTAATCCATAAAGATGATATTGTCATCGCCATATCCCAGTCAGGGGAAACTGCCGATACATTGGCAGCGGTAGAACTTGCCAAACAGCACGGGGCATTTATCTTTGGTATCTGTAACGTAGTCGGTTCTTCCATCCCGAGAAATACATATTCAGGATGTTACACGCATGTAGGGCCCGAAATCGGCGTAGCGTCAACAAAAGCCTTTACGGCGCAAGTCACCGTCCTCACCATGCTGGCTATCCTCATCGGAAAGGAGAACGGAACAATTTCACACGATGAGTACCTGAAACTGATCAGGGAGTTGAGCCTGATACCGGATAAGGTAAGTGAAGTATTGAAGAAAAACGATCAGATTGCCGAACTGGCGAAAACGTTTACCTATGCAAGTAACTGTATCTACCTGGGCAGGGGTTACAACTTCCCGATCGCTTTGGAAGGCGCCTTGAAACTGAAAGAAATTTCTTATATACATGCCGAGGGTTATCCTGCCGCCGAGATGAAGCATGGCCCGATCGCGCTTATCAGTAATGAAATGCCGGTCATAGCCATAGCAACCCAATCTGAAACATATGAAAAAGTGCTGAGTAATATCCAGGAAATAAAAGCCCGCAAAGGCAGGATTATTTCGATCGTCACCGAAGGGGACAATATAATAAAAAGTCTTTCATCCCATAGCATAGAAGTACCTGAAACGATGCCCTGTTTAGCCCCTTTGCTTTCGGTTATTCCTCTTCAACTACTGGCATATCATATTGCAGTGGTGAAAGGGTGCGATGTGGATCAACCCCGCAACCTGGCGAAATCAGTGACGGTTGAATAAGCAGAGGCCGTATTTGTTTGGGTCATGCCATAGCGAGAAGGAAATAATCTGAATTTATTGAACCGTTTTGATGCAACCAAAACTTAACAAAAACTTAATCAAAATGTAACGCCCTGTTTGCAGTTATCTGCCTATTTTTGTGTGGTTTTAGATTAAGTTGATAAACAATATTCATTATGAGATCCGTATTAATACTTGGTTGCTCTTTATTGATTTCGGTGTCTGCTTTTGCTTTCACTGACAATAACAGCGAGAAAAAAAGTAAAGAAACCGCATCGGTCAACCGTGTGGAAAATGTAAAAGCGTTACAACTGACCGGTTCAGTAGTAGACGATAAGAACAAAGAGACGCTTGCCGGCGCTACTATTATTGTGGACGGAAAGAAATATTATTCCGATCTCGACGGGCAATTTACCATCTCCGGTGTAAATCCCGGTAAATATGAACTGACGGTTGAATTGATTTCTTACGAACCCTATACAACGGAAATTGATCTCACTAAAAATCAGAATCTGAACGTCAGTTTATTGCAAAAATAAGAAACCAATAAAAGATTAAAGAGAGGCGGAATCGTTTTTAGATCCTGCCTCTCTTTTTTTGGGTTGGCGAATAAAATGTATATTGAATAGTCTTTAGATATCGAGAGGAACTTTTCCGAGCAATGAGCCATTCCGTTCCAATACCGACTTGGTATATTGTTCTTTGAAGTTACGGTGCGACTTCATCAGATTGCTCGATTGCAGGGTGATGATCTTCGATTCATTCACCAGATTCAGGAAAAGAATGCTGCTACGGGTAGTCGACTCTCCTGCTTTTACCCGTTTTATCTGGCGTTTGGTCAATTTCGGATTCAAATCAAGGATCGCTTCCCGCATATTCACAATCAGGTGAAACTGGTTGTAATCGCCTGATTTCTCCATTTTCTCGTATGCTGCAAACGCTTCGGAAAGGATTTTATAAATGACCTTCAGGTCTTCGACCTGCTCTTTTGAGAATGCGGTGTGATTATTGTCGATATACCGGAAAGTCGCCTCAGAAATTGCTTTCAACGATTTGGTAATTTCATAAGAGTAGTCTACCAATTGCACGTATTCCTGCTCAAGATCGAGCGCGTTCATCTGTATGCTTTCCAGCGTGGGAACCACTTCATAATCCCGTTTATCCTTGAATCTCTCATATAACTCATAGGCTTCACTCATCGCTTTCCTTACAAGCTTTCTATCTTCATCTTTCAGGCCCTCCACTATACGTTTATAGATAGAGAGCGTTTTCTCCAGCATAAGGTGTACTTCATCATTACAGGAAGTGACCAACTGCTGTTCACTGGAAAGGATTTGCTGATGTTGCTGTTCTTTGGATTTCAATTTGGAGTGTAATTTTCCCGATTTAAACAGGATAAAGACAACGAGTAACACCATGACAGCGATAGCAATCTTACCACCCCACATCAGGAATAGGCCTACAAGCATCGAAGCGGAGAATGCCACAAGTGCAGTCAGTAACCAACCTGCCACCACCGTAAGTACTCCGTTGATCCGGTAAACGGCGCTCTCCCGTCCCCAGGCCCGATCGGCCAGAGAACTACCCATCGCCACCATAAAAGTAACATAGGTGGTAGATAAGGGTAATTTCAACGATGTGCCAAGAGAGATCAGCATAGCAGCAATAGTAAGGTTGACGGAAGCCCGTATCAAGTCGAAAGAAGCTCTATTTTCCAATTCCACCGGCTCAAACCGCCTGTTAATGAAATTTTTTGCCGATCCCGGCATTATCTTGCTGATCGATCTACTGAGATTGAGGCTACTCCTTACCATGGAGCGTGAAAGGGATGAGGAGGAGAATCGTTCCACTCCGTCTCCTTTGCGCGCAAGATTTACTTCTGTTTCGGTGACAGTCCGGGATTTCTTGGAAAACCAGAGTGCCAGCACCATGATCACTCCGGCGCTCAGCAACCACCAGATATTGGCAACTACCGGTTCCGACAATCTGCCCATATGGAGTTGATTGATATCACCTCCTGAGGCGGCGAAATCCTGTGCTATTTGGAATGAATCGTAGCCTGCCATAAATACACCAATAAAATTCACTAAGTCGTTTCCGGCAAATGCCATGGCCAAGGCGGCGGTTCCGGTTAGTACAATCACTTTCAGTATCTTTACGCGGAAGAGATGTTGGAGTATCGCCATGAACACCGTCCACCCGATAAAGGTATACAGAAGGGCTGTTCCCATGTTGTGCTCTAAATAATCAAGCATATTAGAGGTCACTAACACACTTCCTTTCAGTCCCTTAAAAATTGCGAAGTAAGTAATAGCCGTAAGGGCAATCCCACCCCAGATGGCGCCCAGGTATTTAAATGGGTTGTTATAGTTGAAAGAGAATATCAAACGGGAGATATACATAATGGCGCTACCTGCCATAAATGCAATAGCAATGGATATAAATATACCGCCGATAATGGCTAAGGCTTTTCCGCTGTTGAGGAATTCCCCAAGCTGTTCACCCGATCCTGAAGTCCAGACGGAGAACAGGGCAACTGCAACTGCTGCCCCCAGTAGTTCGAATACCAGAGAAACAGTAGTGGAAGTAGGTAACCCAAACGTGTTGAACAGGTCGAGCAGAATGACATCAGTAAGCATCACTGCCAGAAACAGGATCATAATAGCCGGAAATGTGAATTTCTCCGGGTAAAAGACCCCGCTTCGGGCAATCTCCATCATCCCGCTTGAGAACATTGTGCCGAGCATCACTCCTATGGAAGCGACGGTGAGAATTACCCAGAGGGGAGCTACTTTTGACCCGATACTCGAATTAAGGAAGTTTACCGCATCGTTTGCTACACCTACGATGAGGTCTAATGCTGCCAGGCCTAACAGAATAATGACAATAATTAAATAAATAGGATCCATTTAATGCCGAATTATTTTGGGCACAAAGGTCTCTTATAAATGTTACAAAATGGTTACGATTTGGTTACAATATTGTTAAGATTGCAGATATGATCCAAGACTATATCTGTTTCTTATTTTCCCAATAGACTAACATTAAGTTTTTGACTACAAAAAGGAGTATCAGTATCTTTTTTCATCAACCAACTCACCTTTGTCACTCCACATTCTCCAGATCCCGATTTTTTTACCGTCGTAGTAGTTCATTTCATACCGTTGTGTCCCCAATTCATCCCAGATCCGCCACGTCCCATGCTTCTGTCCGTTCTTGTATTCCGCTTCGGAAATAAGTTGCCCCGATACATCATAGTTTCGCCATAAACCGTGCAGTCTCCCATCTTTATAGGAACGCACCTCCTTGGGTTTACGGTTTTCGAAATAGACTATATAAGGACCTTCGGGCAGACCGTTTTTTATCTGCATTTCCAATTTGATTGTATTATTCTCGTAATATTCGCGGTAATCGCCTGTATAGAGTTCTGTCTGTGCCCTGTCGCGATAATAAACACCATCCGACTGATACAACTGCGGAGTATCCTGCGGTTTCTGTGCAGTTAAACCCACGACCATAAAGAAACCGGCCAACAATAGCCATATTTTATTTTGCATGCTCTTTTCGTAATGTTATACATTAATCCGTACAGTCACACATGTATTCACTAACCAGTATATAGGTAGTAAAAAACACCTTGATTTGAATCAAGGTATTTTTTATCTCTGAATAGCATATATCATATTTTAGAACTGATATCCTGTCCAGGCAAAGATATCGGTAGGACAACCGGTGTTATTATTATCAGTTGTTATATTAGCAACACCTTTAATACCATCATTTTCGGTATTAATTAACGGAGTGCTTAGTGTATTTGTAATACTGATCACGGAAGCAGGGTTACCAGCTCCTTTTCCATCAGTCATATCTACAAGGTCTCTTGCTTGTCCCTGACCTTTTACCAAAGCATTTTCGATGGTTGCCTTGGCTCCACGACGAATCTTCAAGACAGCATGCATAAAATATCCTTCAGTGGTACTGGGTTGAAGACGTAGGTCGATGGTCATGTTCCTGATCGTAAAGTCAGACTGACCGGTTTGATTGGGACTGTTGCCGTCCAAGTTTCCGTCGGCTTCCACTCCACGGGGGTCTTCTTCAGAACTGACAAATCCGGGTTCCCAGATACCATAAGCATTTTCCAATGTTCCGGTATAGCCTTGTGTAAAGTCGAACATATCGTCATCAGAATTCACTACCAGCAGGTTCTTTACATTTACAGAGCCACCGAAAAATTCGATACCGTCATCGGCTCCGTCGGGAACGTAGATATTTTCAATTTTCGTACCGTTCCCCACACCGTTAAGTGTAAGACCGTTGTGCTCCACATCAGCGCTTGAACGGGCCCCGGTATAGGCAAGTATCAAGTAAGTGATGGATCCTGAATTATCGGAAGCATTCGTTCCGCCGTACGTATAAGCGTTATTGATTTCCGTTTTACCGGTCTCACCACCCGAAAGAGGTGCTCTTCCGTTGATAATCAATCCTCCCCAGTGTCCCTGTTCCGCATTATCTATATTGGCCGTCATGGTTACAGGAGCTTCGGCAGTACCGTTTACATTGATCTTTCCCCCCTGTAATACCAGGATATAGCTTCCAAATCCTTTCTGAGCTCTGATAGTAGTTCCGGCAGGAATATTCAAAGTTCCTCCATCTTCAACAAT
>OBJA01001912.1_pt1 | contig 13049 bp, 13 predicted proteins | sample 1519751 | NCBI WGS metagenome assembly OBJA01 (sample SAMEA3881238, study PRJEB22517) | soil metagenome | biome: lake sediment; feature: soda lake sediment; material: sediment, water from around vicinity | place: India | collected 2013-12-23 | depth 3 m | reverse complement strand
CTCTGCACGATAGCTCCACCAGGGATTCGGCCTACAAGGACATGATTCTTTTTGATGTGCGTCAAACCTCTGTCACGAATGTCATACCCACCCGTAGCAAGCGGCCCCTGTGCTGATGCATATATCTCGCCGTCAGGACCCTGAATTGGGGTGAGAATCAGTGTTCCTCCCTCCAGGCTTGTTGCATCACCCATCGATGAAACAGTCACATCCAGGCGTGTTCCCTTGCGTTTAAATGGTGCCAGTGTCCCGGTAACCATAACAGCCGCAACGTTCCGCACACGAATATGCTTTTCAGGTAATTCTATCCCCATATTTTTGAGCATGTTAGCAACAGTTTGCTCGGTAAATACAGTCTGATTGCGATCACCTGTTCCGGCAAGTCCAACCACCAACCCATACCCGAACAGCTGTACATCCTCAAGCCCGGTCAGTGATGCTACATCCTTCACCCTGATACCCTGCTGTGCATACAACGGGCTCAGTATCAGAAGAGCTGTTACCGCGACTGCTGCTTTTTTCATACCATCTTCCTTGTTTCTTTTCAGATCGGAGAAGGAGACTAACTCCCAACTGCTTATTTTTGAATAGATTAAAATATCCAGTTAATAAACCGGGCGATCAACCCCGGGCGCCGACCTGTATTGGCAACCCCTTTTCCTGCATAGGTAATCTGAGCATCTGCTATGCTGGAAGAGTAAACAATATTATTCTGCTGTATATCCTGGGGCCTGACCATGCCGGTCAGTTTTATTATCTCTTTCTCGTCATTGATTTCAACAACTTTGCTTCCCTCTATAACCAGATTACCGTTATCGAGAACCTTAACTACCCGCGCAGAGATTGTAGCGACAAGATTACCCTGACGAGAGGTCCCTCCACGACCATCGAACCCCACTTTGCTTCCACCTGAACCACCAAAAGCCGGCATGAAACTCAGAGCACCCGACCCGCCGCTTGCCTGCAGCCCCAGACTGTTCTCTTTACTGGTGTTAGTTTTACTTTCGCTTCCGGCTTTGGCCGATTCAACGATCATTACTGTCAGGATATCATCAATTTTCATTGCCCGATGATCAGAATAGAGATTATGTACTGATGCAGAGAATGTGTAACAGATTGGTAATGTGATAAATACAGCCATTTTAATGACACGGTGCTTCATATCGACATGCCTCCCTGGGTCAGGATACAGACCCCTTTTTCTTTAACTGTTACCCTCATGAGTTTTCGCGAGCTGCTGTTTTCAACCCAGATACGCTCACCAGGTCCACCTGATTCACGGGCTATCCCTGATACAGCTACTTTCACCCGACCTTTCTGAACCAATATTTGGACCAAATCACCTTTATCTACCAGCGGGATTGCCTGAACAAGACGATCGTGAAGAACGGTACCTGGAGCTAAAGTGCGCGCAGCCCGCATCCCAAACACCTGATCAAGTGACCTGTAAGGTAATGGCCCGAAATGAGTTATATCAAAGCGTCTGATCTCGCACGCTGCAGTTGTAATCTCCTGACCACGCACGACCTGGTTAGTCAGTACCACTACCGGAATCACTACTTCGATATTACACCTAACAGGTACTCTGGTTTTTCTTGATCCCTGCTCAACAAGGAGGGTTAGTACAGTCCTTCCTTTTGGATACCCCTGCTCTGCACCACCTGGTGTCACAATCACTGGAGCCTTGAGACATTTCCAGGATTCCCCGGGATTTTCGATCGTTAATTTCCAGGTGTCTTTTCCCCATTTGATTACACTTTCGAGGTAATCATGTATCTCTCTGGAATAATCCCCTACCCGCAGCTCTGAAAAATCGGTACGAACAAGTATTCTGTCTGCCCCAGTAAACGAGAAGTCTACATCGGGAAATGCCGCTTGAAGCCGATAAAGAACAAGATCACGGGAATTAACAAAACGGGAGTATCCCGGAGGGGCTGTCTGGCCGGCAGATGCCTTTTTAAGTGCCATAAGAAGCTCACTGTTCTGCGATGAAACAGTAGCGAGATCACTAAGAGTCATAATTGAATCATTGATCAAAACGGTGTCTTTAAAGAACAGAGAGGCAGATGCTGCAGTGCTGATATTGATTAAAACAGTGAGATGCAATACCACACAGAGAAAGAACTGGTAATGCTCTGCTTTTCTATGGCTATCCATATTCATGTTATCTCTTCAGATTGTTAGCCACCTGGAGCATATCCTCGGCAACCTGAATTGCTTTGGACACTATTTCAAACGCCCGCTGAGCGGTGATCATATTCACCATTTCTTCAACGACTTGCACATTAGAGGATTCAGTGTACCCCTTCATAATTGTCCCTGCCCCCTCCTCACCTGGAACTGAAACAATTGGTTGACCGCTTGCATCGGTCATGGCATAGAGGTTACCACCAAGCGAACGCAATCCGGATGGATTAATAAAACGAACAATCTCAATCTGCCCGATTTCAGTAGAGGTATTTTCGCCCGGAAGTATTACCGATACTCTTCCATCCTGTGAAACCTCCAGATCTGAGGAGCCATCAGGAATCGATATCTGGGGTGAAAGCAGAAAGCCAGATGAAGTAACAATCGATCCATCACTGGACAGTTTGAATGATCCATCACGGGTATAGGCCGTACCGCCATCAGGAAGGGTAATCTGAAAGAGCCCTTCTCCCTGAATAGCCCAGTCCAGATCGTTTTCTGTACGATTCAATGATCCCTGCTCGAAAATCCTTTGAATTGCAGCAGGTTTGACACCGAGGCCGACCTCTATTCCGGCAGGAGCCATTCCACCTTCAAAGTTTCTGACTCCCGGTTCACGTAGAGTCTGATACATGAGATCCTGGAATTCCAGTTTGGATCTTTTGAAACCCACGGTATTCACATTGGACAGATTATTAGAGATCGTGTCCATGTAGAGCTGTTGAGCTTCCATCCCTGTTGCTGCTGTCATCATACATCGAATCATAGTTCACCTCAAAGAAATACGGCTGTATTCATGTCAGGAAAGCCTTCCAACCTGATTGACTGCTTTATCCAGGGTTTCATCCTGGGCATGCAATGCTTTCTGATCTGCTTCGAAATTTCTGTAGGCTGAAATCATCTCAACCATATTTTTGATAATATCGACATTAGATCCCTCCAGATACCCCTGCCTGATTGCAAAACCTGGACTTTGAAGTTCGGGGTTCTCAGGAAGAAGTGGACGGAAACGACTGGCCCCACACCGATGCATTTTATAGGGTTTCTGGAAATCGGCGATCTTCAGGACACCTTTTCTCTCACCCCGTTGTATCACTTCACCTTTATCGGAGATTGAAACCGGTATATCACGTTCCACCCTGATATATCCATCGGTTCCCATCACTTTTGATCCATCAGAGGTAATAAGCAATCCTTCCGGGCTTAAAGAGAAATTACCGTTACGGGTATACTGTACACCCTCACTGGTCATGACCGTAAAGAAGCCGGAGCCTTTGATAAAAAGATCGAGAGGGTTTTTTGTCTGACGCATCGGCCCTTCGGAGTAATCTATATAGACTTCATCTGCTTTTATTTCCCGATTGGCAAAGGGTTGCTGGAGATCATTAGCAAGGTATTTCTGATAGGTTTTCATGAACAGACCGCTGCTTTTATAACCTGTTGTATTGATATTAGCCAGATTATTTGCGATCTGATCCTGTTTCTGCAAGAGCGGTGTCATACCCATCGTTGCAGTATAGAGTCCCTGAATCATAAATTTATCTCCCACACAGATTACCGTTCAGCCGTAGAGATACGCATATACCATGCCATATTGGCTGTCTTCATAATGTGTGGAAAATCATTTTATTACAGTTGGAGGCAGTATGCGGCCCGGTCAAAAACAGGGGCTTTTTTTCCCCTGGGAGGCAGATTTTACCGCTATGTGCAGGGTTTCCCATAGCAGGAGATCATCAGCTCACTAGTTCTCGTCGTAACATATCCCCTACCCGCAGCCTGAAATCCCCCTGTCCGGTGATGAGCCGGTTAGATGGGGCGTAAGTCAATTCGTTGCCGGAGAGGTCAAACAACCTGGAAAAGGTTATCTGATAAGGACTTAGCGATCGTTGTACAGGAAGTACCTGAAGAGATTCACCTGCAGAAAAACTGTTTTTCACATCGATTACCGGGACTCCATCGGGAAGCATTCCTTTCACGATTCCCACAAATCGCAGTGATGAGGATGCTTTGGATGAGAATACCTCCTGGAGCATCAACTCATTATTGTAGAAGCCGCTAGTATAGGGCCGGTGTTCGATTCGCTCGAGTTCCTCTTTCCATCGATCCGTGACGGTGTATCCATCAGAGTTTTCGCAAATCGAATCGAGTGCTTCACGGTAGATCTTTACTACGGATGCCACGTAATGAACACTCTTGTTTCGCCCTTCGATTTTGAGTGAGCTCACGCCTGATGCAATAATCTCGGGTAGAATTTCCAGTGCACAAAGGTCTTTTGAATTGAGCAGGTACACTCCCCTCTCAGACTCCTCTGCATCAAGCCAAACACCCTCTCCTTTACAATCAGGCTCAATTGATGCGATCTTGTATCGAAAACGGCAGGGTTGTGAACAATCCCCCAGATTAGGATGTCGTTGAGAAAGATAAGCTCCCAGAAGACAACGTCCGGATATTGATACACACATCGCACCATGAATGAAAACTTCTGTTTCGAGGACACCAAGAGAGTTCAGTTCGGCTATTTGTGCCAGTGAAAATTCCCGTGGAAGCACAACCCGTGAGATTCCCTGTTCTTTCCAGAATGAAAGGGCCCGCTCATTGAATGAACCGGTCTGAGTACTTAGATGTAATTGAATTTCCGGAAGAATTTCACGACAGAGCATTAAGACTCCCGGATCACTGATAATCAGTGCATCCGGTGCACAGTCACCTCTCTGCAACTGAACCAGTGTCTCTTCCACCAGTTTTAATCGCCGGGAATCTGGCATTATATTCAGGGCTGCAAAAACCCGTTTTCTCCTCGTTCGAGCGAGCTCAATGAGTTCGGAAAGTCCTTCAACAGAGAAGTTGGGAGAGTGAGCACGAAGGTTGAGCTGACCCAGTCCGACATAAACGGCATCAGCTCCATAATCAAACGCTGCCTCTGCGATGGCAAAATTGCCAGCAGGTGCAAGAAGTTCAGGTAGTTTCATGGTGTTGCAGGTTTTGGTGAAGGAGAAGCAGGTTCAGTTTGAGTTGCAGCAGCGGCAATTACCTCATTGAGAGCAGAAATGTATGCCTCTTTGGGCTGCAATCCCGGTAAGGCTTTTACAACGGTTCTGTTGTTTACGATGAAAATTGAAGGAATCGCCTGTATACCAAAATAGGAAGCAATGCCCCGATGAATATCCACATTCACCTTGACAAACAAAGCCTTTCCATCATACTCCTTCTCCAACTCTTTGATGATTGGGTTAAGAATGCGACAGGGTCCGCACCAGACAGCCCAGAAATCGATAAGTACTGGTATAGTAGAGTTGACGATCTTATCTGCAATCTGCTGTGATGAATCGACTGGTGCTATGGCAGGAGCAGAATCGGCCCCGAAAGCACAGAAATTCAGAAAAGAGACCAAAAAAAAAGCAAAAAACAAAGACCTGCTCAAGTAGATCATAAATGTGAATCATCCTGGTTAAAAATGGGAGTAGTACACCAGCTTCAATTCTCTGCTCCACCCTACGGTGCTGCCATTGAGGCGTTTTCTATTCTCCAGTACGTCTTTGGCGTCGAATTCGATATAAAAACTTTCAGAAAAAGCCCACCGTAATCCCAAATTAAGATACCCCTCCTGAGGTCGTGCATATAAAGCACGCCTGTGCGGGTTTGGATCTCTGGTGTGTAATCCAAGATTGTACTCAGAAACCAGCGAGATTTCATCATTGATCCCCAAGTCAAATCCAGCATACACATTTGGCCATTTTACACTTTCGATCTCCTCCATGGAGTAAGTCACGGCACCATGAATTCCGAACTGGATTTTCGAAAAGACAAGATAATTTTTACTCAGTGCGATGAAGAATCCTGGTGATTTATAGACATAACCATTATAGTCGAAAGAAGTTGTATCAGCTCTTCCACCATATCCCTGATGATCATAGCCGATGGCAAAACCTGGCATGGCAATACTCTCTTCAAAGATACGGTATTTAACCAGAAAACCTGGCATTGGGTCGAATTCTGCATTTTTGCCTCTTCCAACCCATCCCTCACCACCATAACTCAATCCCAGCATGAGCCGATTAGTAATACCGACAGCTATGCCCAGGTTTAGTCCAGCCCCGAGCTCTATATTACCGGCAGGATATACCCGGCATTCGAAATCGTAACATCCCTTCGAGAGGACACCTGCAGTATGAGTGTCAACAAGACGGCGTGGCTGCACCATTTCCTGTGACATGGCCGGCCCGGAAAACAGGATACCGCAACAATAAATCAGAACTATTGGTACTATTTTACCTGAACAGAATCTGCCTTCCACCTGGTCTCCTTCTTCTTTTTTCGCAGCTCGTTCTCACGACGAATAGCATGTTTCTTTCGGTCATGTTCTTCATTGGTCATTGAGAAGTCGTGTTCCCCGGAGCCATCCCATTTGGCTACAAAATAGAGCTCTTTTGTATCTGCAGGAGCCAGCGCAGCCTGAAGAGCACCTCTTCCAGGCGAGCAGATGGGTCCTGGCGGCAGACCAGCGAATCGACGGGTGTTATAAGGAGAAGAGGAGTTCAGCTCTGAGACCCGCAGAGGTCCACTGAATTTCCGCAATGCATAGCGCACCGTCGGATCAGCACCCAGAGGATAACCAAGCTTTAACCGATTATGAAATACCGCAGAAATACGGGTGCGTTCTGAAGCCACCGTTGCTTCCTTTTCTACAATGGAGGCCAGTGTCACAAGCTCATGACGAGAGTAGCGGGAAGTGATATCCTGCTGGGGTTGTAATTGTGACCAGGCAAGATCGAATTGCGCCACCATCTTTCTGATTACATCACTGCAGGTAACGCCCTCTTCCGGAAAACGATACGTTTCAGGAAACAGGTATCCCTCGAGTGTACTGTGGCTGATGTTAAGTTTGCGAATAAATGTCGTATCATAGCAAAGATGAACAAATTTTACCGAATCGATGGGAATTACCTGAGCAATACGCTGAGCGGTCTGCTCAATAGTCAGACCCTCCGGGATAGTGATTGTGATCTCAATCGGTTCTGCATGAAGTAACTTTCTTGCAGCACTAAGCACACCTTCACCACGCATGAAGATAACTTTCCCTGCCTGAATCTTTCGTTCATAACCAGTAATTCGCAACCAGAGCAGAAGTGCCTTTGAGGAGGTAACAACCCCCTTATTTTGAAGCGAATCGGCGACAGATCTCAGTGAGGCTTTCCTGGGGATTACCAGTTCGACTGATTCCTGTTGCTGCCCAATCGGAAATAACAGATAGTATGAGATCATGACCGCTGAGATCAGAAGTAAAGATACAAATAACCAGATCGTCTTTTTCATTGTTTGCATGAATCGTATTACCCAGATACTACTGTAAAAGAGATACCCCAGGATAAAAAGGACAAAAAGTATCCCCAGAAACCATAGTTGCAAAATTTTCTTGATAAAAACCATGTATGAAATTCATAAAGGTATAATATGATTAAACTCTCTCTGCTGCAAGCCTAGAATTCGCTAAAGGGCACACTCCCGGTCCCGCAGTGTGGAAAGAAAATGTGATAAACAGTTAAACAGAACCGGAAAAATAATACCCGCCCTCAGCAGGTATTCAGTTCTGCACTCCTGAAACCGCATAAAAGAGATCATATTCCCAGATTTTTCAGTTTTCTGAACAGTGTCGCTTTATGTATACCAAGCCGCTGGGCTGCAATGGCTCTGTTTCCACCACTCTGTTCAAGAACGTTCTTGATGTACATCCGTTCCAGCTCATCGAAACTCTTAATGCCGGAAAGATTTTTCTCCACACTGACATCAGCATTATTGTTCAAAACAGATGGTAGATGTTTTATTTCGATGGTCGGAGTTTTACAGAATATAAAGGCATGTTCAATCATATTCTCCAGTTCCCGGATATTTCCGGGAAAATCATACATCAGCAATGCCTCCATCGCTTCGCGTGTAATACCACGAATCTCTTTCCCATACTGGGCATCGAACCGCTCAATGAAATAATCCGCTAAAAGTGGGATGTCGCAACGTCGGTCACGAAGTGGTGGCAGTTTTATGGTAACCACATTTATCCGATAAAACAAGTCCTCTCTGAAAGAGCCCTCAGCGACCATGGCAGAAAGATCTTTATTAGTTGCTACAATGACTCTGACATTAGATTTAACCGGAGCTGTACCGCCGAGAGGTTCATAAACCCGCTCCTGCAGCACTCTGAGCAATTTCACCTGCATTGCTGCAGAAATATCCCCTATTTCATCCAGAAAAATGGTTCCACCCTCTGCAAGGGCAAACTTTCCCGGCTTGTCCTTTTTAGCATCGGTAAAAGCTCCGGCCTTATACCCGAACAGTTCTGATTCCAGAAGCGTATCGGGAAGAGCACTACAGTTGATTGCCACAAAAGGTTTACTCTTCCGGTTACTGAGTTCATGGAGTGAGCGGGCAACCAGTTCTTTTCCTGTACCGCTATCGCCGGAAATGAGTACAGTAGCTGAAACCTGTGCAATCTCCGGAATACTTTCAAAGATCTGTTTCATTTTCGGGCTGCGACTCACCATATTTTGAAAACTGGATTTTTCTCTCAATTGCCGTTTTAATCCGGCAACCAGTTCCTCAGCACGCCGCGTTGCTTCCCGTTCCTTTTTCAGCTTTGCTTCAGACGCTCTCTTTCGCTCGGTGATATCCTGAACCTGAGCGAGGTAAACTGATGGTCCGGATTCAGAAATACCCATTGGAGTAATATACCAGTCCAGGTACCGGGCGCACCTGTTTTCATCAACTCCAGCTCCGGTGAATTCTTCGGTTTCCCGGTTGATACCATTACCCTGTTGCAGGTCTGCCCGTTCTTTTTTTGTAAGCTCGAGTTTAGAGAACAGTTCGATCTGCACAGATGTGTTTCCTCTTTCAGAGAACATCAGCTTGAATGATTCGTTCATGTCAAAAATGTGTCCGTCAGGACTGAATAAGGCTATACCGATTGGAGATTCAGAATAGATACTTCTGAAGCGTTCCTCACTGAGCCGGAGTTTCTCTTCTGCATTGATTCTATCACAAATGTCGAAAAAGCAGGTTCGTATACCAACCACCTGGTCATCTTTGAAGATGGGGGCAGAGTTGAGAATAACATGAATCAACGATCGATCTTTTTTGTATAAAGAGTACACCGATGGTGCCCCTGGCTCACCTTTGAGGATTGAACTTACCGTAGTAGAAAATTTTTCCACAAAGGCATCGGGTATCAGGTCAGATACGAATACCCCCTGTTCGAACTCTTTATCTGTATAACCGAAGGTAGTCAGACCGATTCTATTTACATAAGTAAGTTTCAGAGAGAGATCCATCTCACAGATAATACCAGGGAGCATCTCTGAGGTCTCCTTGAAACGACGCTGACTCTCCTGTAATTTCTCTTCCTGGCGCTTTCTTTCGGTAATATCACGTGCTATTCCCTGAATACCGATAGTACAGTCGCGCTCTCTGATAAGACGCGTACTTACTTCCACCCATACCGGATCACCTGAACGGGTTCTTGTCAGTAATTCATAGGTGTGTGATTTACTGTGGAGCGAGAGCTTATCGGAGAGTTTGCTTATTACCACAGGAATATAAGCTGGATCGATAATATCGTAGAATCTGGTTTTGAACATCTCCTCAGAAGAATACCCATACGTCTTGAGCGCAACATAGTTCGCGGAGATAAAGAAACCTTCAAGATCTACTGTAAAAATAATATCATTAGCGTTTTCGAAGAGATCGCGATATTTGCGTTCACTTTCCCGCAGAGCAAGTTCAATTTTTTTGAGGTTAGTGATATCAAAAAGAGAAACCAGGCTTTTGTCACTGTCTGGAAGCATGGTGACATTGGCAAGCATGGTATGGACCTCTCCGTGTTGATCACGAAGGCGAAGTTCATATTCCGAAGGCGCCAGATCAGGCGATGTGCGACGAGAGTTATGGTAGCTCATGAGCCGTTCCAGATCTTCAGGAACAACCACTTCTGTCCATTTACGTCCCCTGGCAATATCATCCTGATTGTACCCGGTAAATTCTTCCAGCTTGTGATTTCCCATGGAAATCGTCGTGTCTGGATTGACTACAATCATTGCAGTACCGGTATACTCAAATGCCGTACGGTAGCGTGCTTCGCTTTCCCGCAAGGCATCTTTCACTCTCATCAGTTCGGATGTCGCAGCTTCAAGCTCCTTTATCCTGCAGACTGCATGATCAAGCTCCTGCTGCAGCTCTTCTCTGCTTTTTTCACTCATAACTGCTCCTGCCCATCAAAAGTGAACCAGATAATGTAAATTAATACATGACAGCTTCATTCATGACCGCAATCAATGCATATACAGAAAAAGGACCCGTTTTTTGCTAGATAAACCCATGGAAGCTCGCTAATGATTCAATTCTGGAGGAGCAGTATGCGAAAAAAAGCCAGAAAAAAACTGGTCACTGGAGTTGCAGTATCCGCAGCTACCCTTGCCGCTTTTTTTGTCCGCTATGGCCTTAAGTTCGGTTGGAAAAAGTTCGGTCACAGAGAACCACCAACAAGTCATAAAAGAACACACGTAAGCTGGAAGGAGACTATTCTCTGGACTGCTGTGAGCGGATTGATCAGCTCTTTTTCAAAGCTTTTAGTCAGGCAGACAGCAAAATGGGCGGGGGAACACTCATGATTCAGAGTGCTTCATCCAAAGCAACCATACAAACAGAACCAGATCCAGCCTTTGATCAAATCGCAGTCTGGTATGATACTCTCAATGCTGTAATTACCTGTGGACTGGATTCTTTCTGGCGCCACAGGGTAGCAGAGAATCTCCACGATCGCGGTCCGTTGCGAGTTCTGGATCTGGCATGTGGTACTGGGAAACAGATCTCATCGCTTTTTTCATGCAAAGTCCCTCTCATCTCCGTTAATGGCATCGATCTCTCAGAGCGCATGCTCAGTGTAGCCCGACGGCGATTCGCCTACCATAAAAATCGTACTGCAGTTTTTCTGGAGCAGGGCGATGCAACCGCTCTGAGATTTGAAAACGACTTCTTTGATGCTGTCACCATTTCTTTTGGATTGGGCTGTGTAAACGATAGTAAACGTGTGCTTAATGAATCGTGGCGTGTGCTCAAGCTGGACTGTCCACTGATAATTCTCGAGATAAACAATCGTAAGGAATTTTCCTTTCCCTGGACCTATTCATTGTATATTAAGCATATAATTCCAGTTATTGGCGGACTCATTGCCGGATCGACAAGTGCATACCGTAAAATTATGAATGGGGTGGAAAGAATTCCTGAATCTGAGCAGTTTTTAGCACTGCTCAAAGCTGCAGGTTTCCACAAAATTCAAATCCAGCATCTGTTCCCGGGATTTGCAGCAATATATATATGTAAAAAGCGAAATTTTTAGTAAACCGCAGGATACCCCTCAACCATACATAACCTACTATCAGGATTTCTCACTCATGAATTTCAAACCCTCAGTCATTCCCCAATCCCGAACAGAAAATGCATTCTGGTTTATCCTCAGAAATAATCAGATGGTAATACGAGCAGATGAAAATAATGATCACATCCTCCATTTCTGCGAACCAACCACACTATTTTCCCTTGGGCAAAAACACTATATCGGGAATTTAGACAACATTCCATGCTATTGCGCAGAACTGGTCAATGAAGCTATTCCTGAAGGTTATCAACTCAGAATGCTTCGCGATCTGCATGAAGTGATAGGCCCAGTCTTTTTCTGGACTGCAATGCGAGCTCTTCAGATACTGAATTGGGATAGTACCCACCGGTTCTGTTGCCAGTGTGGATCAGTAACGGAACGTAGTTTAGAGGAGTATGCAAAAAGATGTCCTGAATGTGGCTATTTGCAGTACCCACGGATATCACCGGCAATAATCGTTGCCGTTATCAAAGAAAAGCAGATATTACTGGTTCGCGGAAGCGGATCAGAAATCTACAGTGTAGTTGCTGGATATGTCGATGTTGGGGAGAATCTGGAGGAAGCGGTACAACGGGAAGTCATGGAAGAGGTGCATCTGCAGGTTAAAAACATCACTTATTTCGGAAGTCAACCATGGGCCTTTTCAAACGCCTTGATGACAGGTTTCACAGCCGAGTATGCTGAAGGTGAAATTATCCCGGACGGAAAAGAGATCAGGGAAGCCCGATGGTTTGCAGCTCATGAAATTCCTGCTACAATTCCCCGTCAATTAAGCATTTCCCGGAAACTGATAAACTGGTTTGTGGAAACATACTCCTGAAGCTTTCAGCTTTTGTCTTTTTTCATCATCCCCCTCCCAACGGACCAGAGAAATGCTGCAAGGCCAAAGATGAAAAGTACACCTGCTGCAATGAGAATTTTCTGAACCGCTCTTCCCATACTGCCAAGGTTTTTCCCTACCCATTCACCCGCCACACTGATTTTATCCAGATTCTTCTCGATAAAATCTTTCATTTGAAGCTCATCACTCATGGTAACCCCTTCCGTTTTTTCTTCCTAAATACTCTATAGGAAAATACGAAATAAATAGAAAACCCGCCATATCCAGAAGGATCAGGATGCAACTGATTCGGAGAGAACAAATCAGCTGCTCTGTGGATTCATCGGACCGGTTATTACTATTTTTAGGTTTCACACGGTGCCACTAAATCAGCCAGGAACACAGACCTGCTATGAAAAGTACAGAAACGACCTCTCCATCCTGTTACGAAACAATACTGGACTCTATTGCCGATGGCGTTTTTACGGTTGATCGGGAATGGAATATCACCTCATTTAATAAAGCCGCAGAACGAATCACCGGAGTTGCCCGCAAGACTGCGATAGGAAGTAAGTGCTGGGAGGTTTTTCACGCGGATATCTGTGAGCGAAATTGTCTTCT
>OBJA01001911.1_pt1 | contig 13057 bp, 11 predicted proteins | sample 1519751 | NCBI WGS metagenome assembly OBJA01 (sample SAMEA3881238, study PRJEB22517) | soil metagenome | biome: lake sediment; feature: soda lake sediment; material: sediment, water from around vicinity | place: India | collected 2013-12-23 | depth 3 m | reverse complement strand
ACATCATTGCCTTGAATCCATTCCTTAAGTCGGCGTCCTAAAAATTTGTCAGAACTTAATTCAATAGGTGTGTTTCCCAGAACATGCAATTTTTTCTGGTTTTGGTTGATTACAGAAAAAGAAAATCCATCCGGGCTTACCAGGATGGATAATTTATATTCTTCAATACGACTGGGATTGAACCCGGGATCTGTAATCAAGCCGGTCATTTTTTATTCCCAGTTTCCGGCGTTATTCACAGTTTCAGTTAAAGAACCAACTTTAAGACCCGGATACTTTTCATTAAGTCTGCGTTGCTCATTCATATTAATTACATATTGTCTGTCAAGACCTCTCAATATGATGTTGTTATGAGCTTTTGCCTCAAATACGGGAACCCTGATGCCTGAGCCTGTTGTAACTATATTTTGTCCAAGCATAAACTCGACTGTAGTATCAGGTACAGGAATATATCTCAGTTGGTCGGGATTGAAATTCGGTGAAAAGAGGGCTTCTTTGACACTTACCCTCACCGTATCACGAATAATAAGGCCCATCTGAACAGCTCTTCTTTCAGTAATTTTTGCCTCAATCATACTGTCGGTAAGTTCACCAATTTTCCTGATGTTTCTTACTGAATCGTGTTTTATGAAATCAATAAGGGTATCCCAACTTCCGGTAAAGCGGCCATAGACATCTTTATACGCCAGCTGAGCCTTTCTGATGTCTTTTAGTTTTTCAATGGTTGCTTCATATCGGGCATTTTTTGCCTTTTCAAAATCTATGGGGTCTTGAATACCTTTATAGATAAAATAGGTTAACCCAATTGCAGCAACAATAAGTAAAATTTGAATAACGGTCCTCATCATTATAGTTTTAATAAGATTATAATCGAATCATTGCAAAATTATAAAAAAAAATAAATTACCTTCCTCTGTACTTTGTTATTTTAGCGGTTATGATAAAAAATCATGTAAAGTCGGTTCTCGAAAAGAATCTGCCTTTCAATCCAACCCGCTGTCAGCAGGAATTGCTAGATGGATTGTCGGAACTGATTGTTTCCGGAGAGCAGGATATTGTGCTGTTAGTAAAAGGATTTGCAGGCACCGGTAAAACAAGTATGATTAATGTATTGACCCAAACACTTGCTACTTTTAAAATAAATGCTGTTTTACTTGCTCCAACCGGCAGGGCTGCCAAAGTTATGGCAGGTTACACTTCCATGCCTGCATTTACTATACATAAAAAAATATACCGCCAACAAACCTCGGTTGACGGGACTGGGCGATTTGTTCTTGATAAAAACCTGCATAAAAATACCTGGTTTATCGTAGACGAAGCGTCCATGATTTCCAATACCACTAATGAAAATGCACAGTTCGGCAGTGGCAATCTGTTAGACGATTTACTTGAATATGTTTACTCAGGTACAAATTGCCGCTTGCTACTGGCAGGCGATACTGCCCAGCTACCTCCTGTAGGAATTAGTATTAGCCCGGCATTGGAAGCATACCGGCTTAGAGAACATGGCTTTGAAGTGAAGGAGTTTACATTGACAGAAGTAGTAAGGCAAAGTTTTGATTCGGGCATACTTTCAAGGGCCACCCAGCTAAGAAGCCACATCGAAGAAAACAACTCAAATGGTTTTATAACTTTCCACCCCGATGTTTCAAATGACGTTATCAGGGTTTCTGGAGAAGATTTAATTGAACAGATTACCTCATGTTACGAAAGATATGGCCTGAATGAAACCACTGTTATCACCCGGTCGAACAAAAGAGCCAATCTTTATAATAAAGGAATAAGGGGTTCCATTTTCAATAAGGAGAATGAAATAGAACGTGGTGATTTGCTTATGGTGGTGAAGAATAATTATTACTGGGCACAGGAAGACAGCGGGATGGATTTTATAGCCAACGGAGAGATGGCAGAGGTGGTTTCCATTTACGGCTACGAAGAGTTGTATGGCTTTCGTTATGCAAATGTCAGTCTAAAATTTGTCGATTACAATGATGTTGAGATTGACTGCAAAATATTTTTGGATGTTCTGTCTTTAGAATCAGCTTCCTTTTCCCTGGATCAAAACAGAAAACTTTTCGAATCGGTAGCAGAAGATTATACTGAGATAGGAAACAAAAAGGAGCGCTGGAAAAAGATAAGAGAAAATCCTTATTTCAATGCCCTCCAGGTAAAGTATGCCTATGCTTTAACCTGCCATAAGGCCCAGGGCGGACAATGGAAGGCAGTATTTGTGGACCATGGGTATCTTGTTGAGGAGATGCTCGATAAAGATTATTATCGCTGGTTGTATACGGCATTTACACGGCCGGTTGAAAAATTGTTCCTGGTAAATTTTAACAAGAAATTTTTTGAGGCAGACGAAAATCAATGATGCTGCTTTTTTTGCCTAATAATGTATTTGGTCCCTTCAACAGCAATTTCAGTATTTGGAAAAATGGTCCTGGCTTCATTTATGAATGGTTCATCGTCATCGTACCGCGATGAAAAATGACCAATAATTAATTTGTCAACCCCACCCATCCGGGCTATTTTTGCTGCATCTTTCGCTGTCGAATGGTATGTTTTATCAGCCCAGTCGCGCAATTCTTCGGTAAAAGTAGCTTCATGGTATAACAAGTCTACTCCTTTAATAATTTCAGCCAGCGGAGGATGAAACGCGGTATCTGCGCAAAACGCATACGAGCGGGGATGGGGTGGAGCAGCAGTAAGTTCGCGGTTGGGAATGATATCACCGCTGGCAGTAACCAAATCGGCTCCTTTTTTTATGTCTTTTATTTGTTCAATTGAAATCTGGTACCTGGTTATAACCTCCTTTTGAATGTTAAATTCCCTTTGTTTTTCACGAAATAAAAATCCGCAGCAGTTGATGCTGTGCTTTACCGGAAACGAGAAAACTTCAACTTTTTTATCTTCAAAAATTCTTTCGGTTTTTCTGAAGTTAAGCGGATGAAAGATAACATCGAACTGCATGTCTCCTTTTAAAAAATCAAGCTGAGGTTGAATTACATCCTTGAGCTGAGATGGTGAATAAATGTGAATGTTGTTTTTTAACCCCAGCAGATTGAAGGTGGAAAGCAAACCAATCAACCCATAAAAATGGTCGCCATGCAGGTGTGATATGAAAATGTGCTTTATTTTACCAAAACCAATTTTTTGTTTTCTTAACTGTATTTGGGTTCCTTCGCCACCGTCGATTAAAAAAAACCGCTCAAGTACATTAAGTACCTGAGCGGTTGGATATTTTTCAGAAGTTGGTATTGCTGAACTGCTTCCTAATATGGTTAACTCAAAAGTCATCCAATCTAAAGCTCCTTTTTTCTGCTTAGCAAATCTTCAGCTTCTTCAACTGTTTTTGTTATTAACAGAACGGTATGAAGCATGGATATTCTTATCAGATACTCCACATCGGGTTGTAACCCGCAAAGGATAAATGTGCCAATATTGTTTTCGCACAATCTGTTTCCAACAAGAATAGCACGTAATCCTGATGAGTCGCAATAACTGCAGTGGCTCAAATCGAGTATTATGTTGCTTTCCCCATTGTTGGTCAGCTTTACAAACTCTGTTTTCAAATCCGGTGCATTGTTTGCATCAAGCCGTTCGGATTCCAAATTTACAAGCGTAAACTCTTCTTTTTTTAAAATCTCAGTTGACATGGATACAATTTACAAAAAACCGGCTATTAAAAACAATCATTAAAGGATTTATTTTTTATCATCCTCGTTTTTCTCTTTTTTCTCATCTTTTTCCATCTGGGTTTTCAATGCAGCCAGATCGGAAATATCGCCAAGGGTTGTTTTCTCGATGTTATCATTTACAGCTTTAACAGCTTTCTTTGCTGAACGCCCTTGCGCTTTACGTTTTGTTGTATCCTCAGCGCGTTTTTCATCTTCAAAAACTCTGGAATGAGAAACGATGATTCTTTTTGCTGATTTATTGAATTCAATAACCTTGAAATCAAGTTTTTCATCCTGTTTGGCCTGAGCACCATCTTCTTTTACAAGGTGGCGTGGTGTAGCAAAACCTTCAACTCCATAGGGCAATGCAACAACTGCACCTTTATCCATTAGGTCAACAACTGTACCTTCATGTATGGAATCGGTAGTAAAGATTGTTTCGAAAACATCCCATGGATTTTCTTCCAGCTGTTTGTGTCCGAGGCTCAAACGACGGTTTTCTGTATCGATATCAAGCACAACCACTTCGATCTCTTCTCCGATAGATGTAAATTCCGACGGGTGTTTGATTTTCTTGGTCCAGCTCAAATCCGATATGTGTATCAAACCATCCACTCCTTCGGCGATTTCAACAAATACACCAAAGTTGGTGAAGTTGCGAACAATTGAAGTGTGTTTGGTTCCCACGCCATAATTTTCCTCAATTTTTTCCCACGGATCGTTTTTCAGCTGCTTCATTCCAAGCGACATTTTCCGTTCTTCACGATCAAGGGTAAGTATTACGGCCTCCACCTCTTCTCCTACTTTCAGGAAGTCCTGGGCACTGCGCAGGTGCTGGCTCCACGACATTTCCGAAACATGGATAAGGCCTTCTACACCTGGAGCAATTTCAACGAATGCACCGTAATCGGCAAGAACAACCACTTTGCCTTTTACTTTATCACCTACTTTGAGGTTTTCATCAAGTCTATCCCATGGATGAGGTGTAAGCTGTTTCAACCCAAGAGCGATACGTTTTTTATCGTCATCAAAATCAAGAATTACCACGTTCAATTTCTGGTCGAGTTCAACGATTTCTGTTGGGTGAGATATACGTCCCCACGAAAGGTCTGTTATATGAATCAATCCATCTACGCCGCCCAGATCCATAAATACACCGTATGAAGTAATGTTTTTGACAGTTCCTTCAAGTACTTGTCCTTTCTCAAGTTTAGCAATGATCTCTTTTTTCTGTTGTTCCAGTTCGGCTTCAATGAGTGCTTTATGTGAAACAACAACATTGCGGTATTCGTGGTTAATTTTAACAACCTTGAATTCCATTGTTTTGCCTACAAATACATCGTAATCGCGAATAGGCTTGACATCAATTTGTGAACCTGGCAAGAAAGCTTCGATTCCAAATACATCTACAATCATACCACCTTTTGTGCGGCATTTGATGTAGCCTTTAATGATTTCATTTTTATCAAGAGCTTCATTTACGCGATCCCATGAGCGGGTAGCGCGTGCTTTTTTATGAGACAGAATCATCTGTCCTTTTTTATCTTCCAGGCTCTCGATGTAAACCTCCACTTTATCTCCCACCTTCAGTTCGGGATTGTAGCGGAATTCGTTTAAGCTGACAATTCCATCTGATTTATAGCCGATGTCAACAACTACTTCACGCTTGTTTAATGCTATAACAGTACCATCCAGCACCTCTTTTTCGGTTACTGTGTTCAGGGTATTGTCATACATTTGCTCCAGGTTTTCTCTTTGTGATCTGGAATAATTATCAAGACCTGTCTCCAGACTACTCCAGTCAAAATCGTCATCACTTTCTTCTGCCTTTTCTCCGGCAGTTGTTTCTTTAGTTTTTTTTGCAGCAGGTTCCGATACTTCTTCTGATTTTGTTTCTTCTGTTGTATAAGCGCTGGTTTCAGGTACTTCTACCTGTTGTTCCAATTCAGCTTTTTCTTCTTCAGCCTGAATTATTTGCTCGTCCTTTTCTTCTTTGGTGTTTAGTTCTGTTGGATTTTTACTCACTTCGGGGGAAGCGCCATCCTGAACCGGATTCTCAGAAACATTCTGTTCTTCCTGTTCTACTTTGTCAAATTTCTTTTCTGTCATGTAATTTTAAATAAATTAATAAGTTAGACATTATTATTGTTATAAATCGCGCGCAAAAGTATAACTTAATTCACTTATATCAAAGGTTTTCTGAGTTTTTATTTGGTTAAATGCACCGATTATCGGAAATCGATCTGGTACAGGGTTGGTGTAAAGCTGTATAATTCCGGTTGGATTATGTCATACAGCTTAATTTTATTAATTTTGGCTTCATTTTAAAAATAAAACCTGATAACATGAAGGGTATTATACTCGCCGGAGGTGCAGGAACCCGGCTTTATCCCATAACAAGGTCCATATCAAAACAAATTATACCGGTTTATGATAAGCCCATGATTTATTATCCTTTATCGGTGCTTATGCTGGCAGGGATACGTGAGATTCTTATTATTTCAACACCCACCGATATTGGTTTATACGAGGAACTTTTTGGCAATGGCCATCAACTGGGGCTCCGTATATCGTATAAAATTCAACCCTCTCCTGATGGACTGGCACAGGCATTTTTATTGGGGGAAGAGTTTATTGGTGATGACAATGTGTGCCTTATATTAGGTGATAACATCTTTTATGGCTACAATTTCAGGGCCATACTCGAAGAGGCTGCCCAGTTAAAAAACGGAGCCATTGTGTTTGGATACTATGTAGTCGATCCGCAACGATATGGGGTAGTTGAATTTGGGCCGGATGGAAAAGTAATTTCTTTGGAAGAAAAGCCTCAGAAGCCAAAATCGAATTATGCTGTTACCGGGTTGTATTTTTACTCGAACGATGTGATTGAAAAGGCAAAAACTCTGAAGCCATCCGAACGCGGTGAACTTGAAATAACCGATTTAAACCGGCTTTATCTTGAGGAAGGAAGGCTAAATGTGAAATTGCTTGGACGCGGATTTGCCTGGCTTGATACCGGAACGCATGACAGCCTTTTGCAGGCTTCCAATTTTATTGCCACAATTGAACAAAGGCAAGGCTTAAAGGTATCGTGTATTGAAGAAATTGCATTTAAAAAAGGTTTTATTTCAAGGGAACAGCTGGTGGAGCTTGCCCGGCCACTTAACAAAAACAAATATGGTGAATACCTGCTTCGCATTGCCGATAATCAAATCACATCTTTCTAACAGTCATTCAAACAGCTAAATTGGTATGAAAATCAGTGATACTTCTATTCCCGGCCTGCTTGTTATTGAACCCCATATTGTAACCGATGAGAGGGGATATTTTTTTGAATCGTGGCAGGAAACAAGATACCAGGCTGCCGGCATCGAAGCCCGTTTTACGCAGGATAATGAGTCAAAATCGGTACAGGGTGTTATCAGGGGGTTGCATTACCAGCTTGCCCCCTGGGGGCAGGCAAAACTGGTACGGGTGGTGCAGGGTAGGGTTTACGATGTGGCTGTCGATTTAAGGGAAGGTTCCCCCACATTCGGGAAATGGTTTGGGCTTGAGCTGGATGACACTTCCAAAGTGCAGTTATTTATTCCAAGAGGTTTTGCCCATGGCTTCTCTGTTTTAAGTGAAACAGCTGTTTTTTCATATAAATGCGACAATGAATATAACAGGGAGGCAGAACGGTCAATAAATATTAATGATCCGGATCTGGCTATAAACTGGAAGCTCAATGAAATTGTTCCGATTATTTCAGAGAAGGATAAAAAGGCTCCACTGTTTAGTGAAGCAGAAATGAATTTTAATTTTCGCTGGTAATGGTGATATTAATAACAGGCAGTTACGGACAGTTGGGAAGCGAGCTAAAGGATCTTTCGGCGAACTACCCTCAATGGGAATTTTTATTTACCGATGCCGATTCGCTCGATATAACTGACGAAAGGGCTGTTGATGCATATTTTAAAAGATTTAACCCCTCGTTTCTTATTAATTGTGCCGCGTTTACCGCCGTCGATAAGGCTGAAACGCAGACTAATTCAGCTCATCAGCTGAATGCAATTGCTCCGGGTATTCTGGCTAAGCTTTCGAAAAAATATAAAACGGGATTTATTCATATTTCCACCGATTATGTATTTGACGGGAAATCGTACAGGCCTTATTCTGAATACGATGTTGTTAATCCGGCAGGCGTTTACGGGAAAACGAAACTGGCTGGAGAACGATTAATCCGTTCAGCAAATCACAATGCAATTATAGTGCGTACAGCCTGGCTTTACTCGGTCTACGGAAACAACTTTGTAAAAACGATGCTTCGATTGGGAAAAGAAGGTGATTTGCTTAAAGTTGTCTTCGACCAGGTAGGAACCCCAACTTATGCTGCTGACCTTGCCCAGGCTCTTTTCACAATGGCTGAAACCTACAGCAAAAATCCGGCAGATGCAGTTCCTGGAATATATCATTACTCAAACGAAGGAGTTTGCAGCTGGTATGATTTTGCAAAAAGCATTTTTGAAATTGCAGGAATCCAAAGCCGGATTATGCCCGTATTATCCGAGGAATTTCCTACTCCTGCAAAAAGACCCCATTATTCAGTATTGAATAAGTCCAAAATAAAAGCTACATTTAATATTGCAATTCCATACTGGAAAGAAAGCCTGAAAATTTGTATCAATAAAATTCAAAATAAAGAGCATAATGGATAATAAAGAATTATTAATGCAGGTACGCCAAAAAGCCCATGAATGGCTGTCAGGAACATACGATGAAGAAACAAGAAATGAAGTCAGGCGGATGCTTGATGCTGAAGATCCATCCGAATTAATCGATTCGTTTTACAAAAATCTTGAATTTGGTACAGGCGGTTTACGTGGAATCATGGGGGCAGGAACCAACCGTATTAATAAATACACTATTGGTGCCGCAAACCAGGGTTTATCGAACTATCTGAAGAAACAGTTTGCTGGGGCCGGGCAGATAAAGGTGGCTATCGGACACGACTGCCGGAATAACAGCCGCAAATATGCCGAAAGCAGTGCCCGGGTTTTTGCTGCCAATGGCATTAAGGCCTACCTCTTTGAGGATTTACGCCCTACTCCCGAACTTTCTTTTGCAATCAGGGAATTAGGTTGCCAGAGCGGAATAATCCTGACTGCTTCACATAATCCCAAAGAATATAATGGCTACAAAGCCTATTGGGACGATGGTTCGCAGATTGTTGCCCCCCATGATGTAAATATAGTTAAAGAGGTGCTGAAGGTTAACCCCGAAGATATCAAATTTGATGGTCCGGATGACCTTATAGAAATTATGGGAAGCAAAATGGATGAAAAGTTTCTTGAGAAAGTTAAAACGGTTTCCATTTCACCCGATATAGTAAAAAAACATCACGATATTAAAATAGTTTTTACCCCCATACATGGTACTGCAGTAAAGCTTGTTCCGGCCGCCTTGCGTGCATTTGGATTTACCAATATACATAATGTCCCTGACCAGGATGTTGTAAGTGGTGATTTTCCTACTGTAGTTTCTCCAAACCCCGAGGAAGAAGCAGCAATGGAGATGGCTATTAAAAAAGCCTATGAAATTGATGCCGATGTGGTTATGGCCACTGACCCCGATGCCGACCGCATTGGGGTAGCCGTTAAAGATGATAAGGGTAATTACATAATTGTGAATGGCAACCAGACAGCCCTGTTGTTCATTTATTACATTATTACAAAAATGAAGGAATCGGGTACCCTGAAAGGAAATGAATATGTAGTTAAAACTATTGTTTCAACAGAGCTTATTGCTGAGATTGCCGAAAAAAATAACATCGAATGCTACGACGTATATACCGGATTCAAATTTATTGCTGAAGTAATCCGTGAGCAGGAAGGAAAGAAAAAATACATCGGGGGCGGAGAGGAAAGTTTTGGGTTTATGCCGGCTGATTTTGTACGCGATAAAGATGCTGTCTCGTCGTGTGCCCTTATGGCTGAAATCACTGCCTGGGCAATCGATCAGGGGAAAACGTTGTATGAGCTTCTTCAGGATATATACCTTGAGTATGGCTATTCAAAAGAAAAGATGAAATATGTGGTGCGCCCCGGAAAAACTGGTGCCGATGAAATCCAGAAGATGATGAGTGATTTCCGGCTTCAACCACCGCGGGAATTGGGAGGCTCTCAACTGGAATGGGTGAAAGATTACTCTACCCTCGTTGCAAAAAACCTGAATACGGGAGAAGAAAGAAAAATTGACCAAAAAGTAACATCCAATGTATTGCAGTTTTTTACAAAGGATGGTACCAAAATTTCGGTCCGCCCTTCTGGTACTGAACCTAAGATTAAATTTTACATTGAAGTAAAGGGGGAGCTGAACTCGCGTAAGCAATATGATGAAGTGGAGATAATAGCCGATGCAAAAGTTGAAGCAATAATGAACGAATTAAAGCTTTGACAGAACAGTTTTCTAAATTTAGGCCTTATGAAAAATGGGTTTATCTAAATGAAGCCCTGAAAAGCAGGTATCAACTAAATAAAAAATCGAAATGAAAAAAACCGGAATTATTTTATGTCTGTTGCTTTTCTCAGCAGCAACCGGGCTGTTTGCCCAAACTGAGGGGCCTATGCCCATGAAACCTGAAATGACTGAAATATGGGATCCTGAGGTACGCATTATTACCCCCGGACAAACCCCGATGAATGCCCCTTCCGATGCAATTGTGCTGTTTGATGGCGAAAACCTGGAAAACGAATGGACCAATGGCAAAGGCGGAAAGCCGGGGTGGAAGGTTGAAAACGGTTATTTTACTGTCGAGAAAGGCACAGGAGCTATAAAAACGAAACGTGTCTTTACTGATTTTCAGCTTCACATCGAATGGCGTTCTCCCAAAGAAGTTGAAGGGACCAGCCAGGGCAGAGGCAACAGCGGAGTGTTCCTTCAGGAAAGATACGAAGTTCAGATCCTTGACAGCTACAACAACCGTACATACCGGAACGGACAAGCAGGCAGCATTTACAAGCAGTATGCTCCGCTTGTAAATGCATCGAAACAACCCGGTGAGTGGCAAACCTACGATATCATATATACTGCCCCCCGATTCAGGGCCGATGGTTCGTATTTCACGCCACCAACAGTTACTGTTCTGCATAACGGTGTTTTGATTCAAAACAATGTGGCACTGCGCGGCCCGACAGAATATATCGGTATCCCCGAATACAACATTAAAGAACACGGGCCGGGAAGCATCGAACTCCAGGATCATGGAAACCCCGTAAGCTTCCGGAATATCTGGATAAGGGAATTGTAGTCAAAAACAGCAAGTTGTAACAAAAAGGCTGTCCCTGAAATCTGTGAGGGCAAAATACGCAGGCACCTTAAATTGTATGCTGGAAACCACAATGTGAGGGAAGCCTGACGTTTGAGATACCATCTTATGGATTTCGGGTACTGCCTTCTTTATTTTTATTAACCAAATCATCAATCAGTGTTCCGACAGCTGCTTATTACTTTTAGTTTAGCCTTTATTGTTCATTTCAGTAGCGCTCAAAACCGACAATTCTCAACACCACTGCCGCTTGTGTTTATTGACACCCAGGGTAAACCTGTACCCGATGAACCTAAAATCGATGCTCACATGGGGATTATCTGGAATGAACAGGAGGGAATCAATAATACAAGCGACAGTTTCAATCATTATAACGGATCAATTGCTATTGAAGTAAGGGGATCTTCCTCTCAATCGTTTCCAAAAAAATCATTTGGGTTCGAAACAAAAGATGAATCCGGAAAAGATCTGGATTTTCCGCTCCTGGGTTTGCCTGAAGAGGAAGACTGGATTTTTTATGGCCCCTATTCCGATAAATCACTGATCCGCAATGCCCTTACCTTTACATTGGCCCGGTCGTTAGGGCATTACACTTCCCGGTTCCGGTTTGTTGAACTGTTTTTAAACAACAATTACCAGGGGGTGTATCTGCTTATGGAAAAAATCAAGCGCGATAAGGTACGGTTGAATATCGACAAGCTCAATCCGGATGAAACATCCGGAGAAGATTTAACAGGCGGGTACATTATAAAAATTGATAAAACAACAGGCAGCGGAGGAAGCGGATGGCAGTCTCAATATCTGAATCGCAACGGAACCAAAACCTTTTACCAGTATGAGGTACCTTCAGCTGATGAAATTGCCGGTGAACAAATGCAGTACATTCAGGATTATATAAAGGCGTTTGAAAAAACAGTTGTAACTCAGCAGTTTAAAGGAGCAGGCAGCTATCACGATTATATTGACGCTTCTTCTTTCATCGATTACATTCTTTTAAGCGAACTTACCAAAAATGTTGATGCTTACCGGTTAAGCACCTTTTTACATAAGGATAAGAATGGTAAACTAAAAGCCGGGCCTGTATGGGATTTTAATCTTGCATATGGAAATGCCAATTATTACGATGCCTGGTCTACATCCGGGTTCCAGATTGAAACCCGTATTGATGGCAACCAGGGTGGAAATCCTTTTTGGTGGAAAGGCCTTTGGGGCGATACAGCTTTCGTTAACCAGATGAGGTGCAAATGGAAAGAATTACGGCTTGACCATTGGTCATATGAACAAATCACCGAAGCAGCCGATAGCCTGGTAAATGTACTGCAGGAGGCGGCAGTAAGAAATTTTGAACGCTGGCCTGTACTGGGGCAATATGTTTGGCCCAATTATTATGTGGCTCCTGCCTATGACGATGAAATATTCTGGATGAAAAACTGGTTGAAAGACAGGCTAGAGTGGCTCGATGCAAATTTGCCTGGTACCTGTGGCGAAGAAAGTAAGCCGGTTCCGGATAATTTGGAGGCAGTGCTGTATCCCAATCCGGTCCGATCGGAGATTTACATTAAAACAAATTCAATTACAATAATGCAGGCACAGTTCCGACTGTCCAACCTGAATGGCGCAGTTGTATACGAACAACAGTTAAACATTTCACCTGGAGAACAGATTCTGAATATTAATGCAGCTGATTTGCCTCCGGGAATCTATATTTACCATATTGGCAATGGAGCTGAATTGCTTCAAAAGGGAAAACTTGTTAAGCTTAAGTAAAGCACTATTCAATAACTGTTCCTTTGGTGCCCCACCAGTAAAAGGCATCCATTTTTAGACGTCCTGCCCGGACTGCCGGATCATTTCTTTCCAATTCGAGTGCTTCTTCAACAGTCTCAACATCGAAGATAAGCATCCCGCGGTGTTCTCCTCCATCCTGGAACGGACCGGCAACTACTAATTTTCCGGTTGCTGCCAGAGAATCAAGATGCGCCAGGTGCAATTCCTGGATTTTTAATGCTTCAATGGAATCCTGCCCGCGCGACTCTCCGCTGTTAAGAAGCATAAAAACATAGCGTTTCAGGGT
>OBJA01001910.1_pt1 | contig 13064 bp, 10 predicted proteins | sample 1519751 | NCBI WGS metagenome assembly OBJA01 (sample SAMEA3881238, study PRJEB22517) | soil metagenome | biome: lake sediment; feature: soda lake sediment; material: sediment, water from around vicinity | place: India | collected 2013-12-23 | depth 3 m | reverse complement strand
AGGCCGCCCATGGTGTAGTGGACCGCCGGGTAGATCATCATCGGCTCCCGCCGGGGGGCGCTGGCGGTGATTTTTTCGTACATGGCAAAAAGGTTGCCGTATTTTTTCTCGATGGCGGCCTGCCCTTCCCGCTCCATGGCCTGGGCGAAGTCAAGGTAAACCGCCAATCCGGTGCCGCCCACCCCCTTGCCCCGGTCACACTGCTCCTTGGCGTTGCGGGAGGCCACATCGCGGGGAACCAGATTGCCGAAGGAGGGATAGCGCTCTTCCAAATAGTAGTCGCGTTCCTCCTCGGGAATCTGGTGGGGCGGCCGCTTATCGCCGGCCTTCTTCGGCACCCAGACCCGGCCGTCATTGCGCAGGCTTTCACTCATCAGGGTCAGCTTGGACTGGTAGCTGCCGTGAACCGGAATGCAGGTAGGGTGAATCTGAACAAAGCAGGGATTGGCGAACAGGGCGCCTTTTTTATAGGCCCGGAAGGCGGCGGTGACATTGGAGGCCATGGCGTTGGTGGAAAGAAAATAGGCGTTGCCGTAGCCGCCGCTGGCCAGCACCACCGCGTGGGCGGCATGGCTTTCCAGCTCGCCGCTGAGCATGTTGCGCACCACAATCCCGGCGGCCTGGCCGGAGTCCTGATCAACCACCAGCTCCAGCATTTCCCGCCGGGAGAGAATGGTCACCCGGCCCAGCCCCACCTGGCGCATCAGGGCGCCGTAGGCCCCCAGCAGCAACTGCTGGCCGGTCTGGCCCCGGGCGTAAAAGGTGCGGGAAACTTGGGCTCCGCCGAAGGAGCGATTGGCCAGCCCCCCGCCGTATTCCCGGGCGAAGGGCACCCCCTGAGCCACGCACTGGTCGATGATCTGGTTGCTGACCTGGGCCAGCCGGTAGACATTGGCCTCGCGGGCCCGGAAATCGCCGCCCTTGATGGTGTCGTAGAAGAGGCGAAAGATCGAGTCGCCGTCGTTGCGATAATTCTTGGCGGCGTTGATTCCCCCCTGGGCGGCGATGCTGTGGCCCCGGCGGGGACTGTCCTGGAGACAGAAAACCTTGACCTGATAACCCAGCTCGGCCAAAGAGGCGGCAGCCGAGGCCCCGGCCAGCCCGGCTCCCACCACGATAATTTCATACTTGCGCTTGTTGGCCGGGTTGACCAGCTTGAGTTCAAAGCGATGGCGGTCCCACTTTTCGGCCAGGGGGCCGGCGGGGATTCGGGGATCGAGATTGATGGACATGGCAGTATGCACCTAAACGAGGAAAGCCGGGCAGAACAGCGCCCCCAGAGGGATCAGGCTGTAAAAGAGAGCGATGAGCAGGGCCAGCAGCCAGGCCCCCCGTTGCAGCAGCCCGTTGTATTTGGGATGCTCGATCCCCAAAGATTGCCAGAGGCTCCAACAGCCGTGGCTGAAATGGAGGGCCAGGGCCAGCACCCCCAGCAGATAAAAGCCGGCGATCAGGGGATTTTGCAGGGTTTGGCGCACCAGATCTGCCACCGCCAGCTCCCCGGCCGCCAACTTGAACTGATAGAGATGGACCAGCAGAAAGGCCAGGATCACCAGCCCGGAATAGAGCATACTTCGGCTGCCCCAGCTCCGCCCCCCGGCCTTGAGCGGTGCCGCGTAGGGGATGGGGCGGGCGGCCCGGTTGGCAAAATAGAGGCTGACGGCGGTAATCACATGGAACAGCAAGATAACCAACAGCAGCAACTCGAAGACCACCAGGATGGCGTCGTAGGCGTGGAGGGCGGCGGCGTAGGCCAAAAAGGCCTCGCGGCCGGCCAGGGCGGTGGTGTTGCCCAGGAGATGAACCAGGACAAAGAGGCCGAGGAAGAGGCCGCTGGCGGCCATAAGCAGTTTTTTGCCGATGGAGGAAACAAGGGTGCGGCCCAGCCAGGTCATGATCATCTCCCAAAGCAATGCGGAAACCGTAGCGCCAAAACCCCGCCCCCTCGGAGTAGCCATCCGTTTTTGATGTAATCCACCAGCGGCAAAAGATCAACCGCGAAGTAAGCCGGGCATTGGTTGTGGAGGGTGAATGCGGTTGACAGCACTGCCGCCAATCAATATAAACAGGGGCCGTGACTTCCGCAAACAGCCATCAGCAAGCAGACTCGCCGGAACCGGGTAGCACCACCACCGGCCGCCATATCTGGCACCTTCTGCCCTTTGTCGCCCCCTATCGCACCCGGATCATCATCGGCCTGGTGCTTAACGCCGCCGCCCGGCTTTTCGATCTGCTACCGCTGGTGCTCATCGGCTGGGTGGTGGATGCCATCGCCGGCCTGGCCGGCGCCCCGCCCGCCCCCGGCCTTTTTCTCGGTTTCGGGCTGGCGGTGCTGGCCACCTTTATGGCCCTGGCGGTTTTTCAAAGCATCAGCGACTACTGCCTGGATACCATGGCCCAGAAGGTGCGCCATGACCTGCGCCTGGCGGTCTACCAGCGGACCCAGCAACTGGACGCCAGCTTTTTCGCCGAACGCCAGACCGGCGATATCCTGGCGGTGGCCTCCAATGACGTGGACAACCTGGAACATTTCTTTTCCGATGTCACCACCAACATCGTCCGGCTGGTGATCACCTTCGTCGGGGTCTACGGCTTCCTGCTCTGGCTGGACTGGCGCCTGGCCCTGCTGCTTATCGCCCCCCTGCCCTTTGCCGTGGTGGCGGTGCGTTTTTTCGCCATCCGGGTTCAGCCCCAGTACCGCAAGGCCCGGCGAGCGGTGGGCAACATCAACAGCATCGTTGAAAACAATATCCGGGGAATCGACGTAATCCAGGCCTTCACCGCCGAAGCCGAACAGTTGAAGCTGGTGGCCCGACGCTCGCAGGAGTACGCCGACGCCGCCATCGCCGCCGCCGGCGAGCGGGCCCGCTTCATCCCACTGATTTACCTGGTGGCCGGGCTGGCCTTTGCCCTGCTGATCACGGTGGGGGCCTGGCTCACCGCCGGCGAAGGCGGCCCCAGCCTGGGCAACTTCACCACCTTCGTGCTTTTCGCCGTCCGCCTGATCTTCCCCCTCTTTATCTTCGGGATGCTGATCAACCAGATTCAACGGGCCGAGGCCTCGGCCCAGCGTATTGTCCGGCTGCTGGCCACCGAGCCCAGGGTGACCGACCACCCCCGGGCCGAAGCCTTGCCGGACCCGCCGACCACCATCACCTTCCAGGCGGTGGACTTCGCCTACAGCTCGGGCCGGCCGGTGCTGCGGGGAATCGACTTGCGCCTTGAACGGGGGCGGGTGCTGGGCATTGTCGGCCCCACCGGGGCGGGCAAGAGCACCATCATCAAGCTGCTGCTGCGCTATTATGACCCGGTTGAGGGCGAGATCACGGTCAACGGCCGCCCGCTATCCCGGCTCAAGCTGGAGAGCTATCGCCGCCACCTGGGCTACGTCTCCCAGGAGGCCTTTCTCTTTTACGGAACGGTGGCCGAGAATATCAGCCTGGGGTCGCCCACTGCCGACTTGGCGGCGATCAGGGAGGCCGCCGAAATCGCCGGCGCCGCCGAGTTCATCCGCCGGCTGCCGGAGGGCTATGATACCTTGATCGGCGAGCGAGGGCTCAAGCTCTCCGGCGGCCAGCGCCAGCGGATTTCCCTGGCTCGGGCCATCCTCCGCGATCCCGCCCTGATGGTGCTGGACGAGGCCACCTCAGCCGTGGATACCGGCACCGAAGAGTTGATTCAGCAAAACCTGTTGCGCTTCAAGGAGGGCCGGATGACGGTGGCGGTGGCCCATCGCCTTTCCACCATCCGCCATTGCGACGAAATTCTGGTCCTGGTGGACGGCACCATCGCCGAACGGGGCACCCACCAAAGCCTGCTGGCCCAAGGCGGAGTCTACGCCGGACTCTGGCGGGTGCAACACGGCACTACCGCCCCCGCTTTAGCTGAGGACCAGGGGCAGCAACAGATTTAATTGGTGGTAAGCGTTCAGCAGCACCGCAGATTCGGGTAAGCAGTCAGGCGCCTCGTACCCCGTGTACTTAAGCCTGGCTGATCGCCCGAAGGTGCGGTGCTGCTGGACGCTTACAGGGTGTCGATAATAGAGTTTAGGGTGGGACTGGGGCGCATGGCCGCGGCGGTCTTGGCCGGATCGGGGCGGTAATAGCCGCCGATATCCACCGGTTGGCCCTGGGCGGCGTTAAGCTCGGCCACGATCTTGGCCTCGTTGGCGGCCAGCTCGGCGGCCACCTTGGCAAAGCGTTGGCTCAACCGGCCATCCTCATCCTGCTCGGCCAGGGCCTGGGCCCAATAGAGGGCCAGATAGAAATGGCTGCCCCGGGTGTCCAACTCACCCACCTTGCGGGAGGGTGATTTTTCCTGCTCCAGAAACTTACCGATGGCCCGGTCCAGGGTTTTGGCCAGCAGGGCCGCCTTGGGGTTGTTGAAGGTCTGATGGAGGTGCTCCAGGGCGGGAACCAGGGCGCAAAATTCACCCAAAGAATCCCAACGTAAATGCCCCTCCTTGAGAAACTGCTGGACGTGTTTGGGGGCCGAGCCGCCAGCCCCGGTTTCAAAGAGGCCGCCGCCGTTCATCAGCGGCACGATGGAGAGCATCTTGGCGCTGGTGCCGATTTCGAGAATGGGGAAGAGATCGGTGAGATAATCGCGTAGCACGTTGCCGGTCACCGAGATGGTGTCTTCGCCCCGGCGGATCCGCTCCAGCGAAAAGCGCATGGCCGTCACCGGCCGCATGATCCGCAGCTCAAGCCCGGCGGTGTCGTGCCGGGGCAGGTATTTTTCCACCTTGGCGATCAGCTCCCGGTCGTGGGCCCGTTGATCGTCCAGCCAGAAGATCGCCGGGGTGCCGGTGGCCCGAGCTCGGCTCACCGCCAGCTTGACCCAGTCGGCAATGGGGGCGTCCTTGGTCTGGCAGCAGCGGAACACATCACCCGGCTCCACCGCCTGGCTCAGCAACTCCGCACCGGCCTGATCCACCAGGCGAATAAGCCCCCGGCCCGGGGCGGTAAAGGTTTTGTCGTGGGAACCGTACTCCTCGGCCTTCTGGGCCATCAGCCCCACATTGGCCACGCTGCCCATGGTGGCCGGATCGTAGGCGCCATGGGCCTGACAGTCGGCCACCACCTCCTGGTAAATGGTGGCGTAGCAGCGATCGGGGATCATGGCGATGGCGTCATGGAGCTGATCGTCCGGCCCCCACATCCGGCCGCCGTCCCGGATAAAGACCGGCATCGAGGCGTCGATAATCACGTTGTTGGGCACGTGGAGGTTGGTGATGCCCTTGCTGGAATCGACCATGGCCAGCCGGCAGTTCTGCTGGTAGCAGGCCGCCAGGTCGGCTTCGATCTCCTGCCGTTGGGCCTCGTCCAGTTTCTCAATCCGGGCGTAGAGATCGGCGATCCCGTTGTTGACGTTGACCCCCAGGGCCTTGATCACCCCGGCATGTTTGCTGAAGACATTTTCAAAAAAGACCTCAACGCAATGGCCGAAGAGGATGGGGTCGGAAATCTTCATCATGGTGGCCTTGAGGTGGAGGGAGAGCAGCACCCCTTCCCGGCGGGCCGCCTCAATCTGCTCCCGGTAGAAGGCCCGCAGCGCCTGAACGCTCATCACCGAGGCGTCCACCACCTCCCCGGCCTGCAGCGGCAACTGTTCCCTCAGCACCGTCACCCGCCCTTCCTCGTCAATAAATTCGATCCGGGCCGTGGTGGCGGTGGCCATGGTCAATGATTTTTCACTGCCGTAAAAGTCGCCCCCGCTCATATGGGCGACCCGGGCCTTGGATTTTTCCGGCCATGGTTTCATCAAACGGTGGGGGTTCTGACGGCCGAAGCGCTTGACCGCCGCCGGGGCCCGCCGGTCGGAGTTGCCCTCCCGCAGCACCGGATTGACCGCGCTGCCCAGCACCCTGGCATAGCGAGCCTGGATCTCCTTTTCCTCAGCGGTCCGGGGCTCGTCGGGGTAATCGGGCAGCTTGTAACCCCGGGCCTGCAATTCCTTGACGGCATCCTTGAGCTGGGGAATGGAGGCGCTGATGTTGGGCAGCTTGATGATGTTGGCCTCGGGTTTTTTGCACAATTCGCCCAGGCGGCTCAGGAAGTCGGGAATCCGCTGCTCTTCCGCAAGATAATCGGGAAAATTGGCGATGATCCGGCCGGAGAGGGAAATATCGTTTTGTTCCATCTCGATGCCGGTGTCGGCGGTGTAGGCCTTGAGCACCGGGAACAGAGAGTAGGTGGCCAGAGCCGGGGCTTCATCGACTTCGGTATAAATTATTTTCTGGGTGGTCATGTTTTTTCCTTAAGCAATGGTCTTTGGTGGCCCCTTTGGCCGGCAGAGCCGCGAGGGGCGGACAGGACAACGGCTGTGGGTAGCTGGAAGCCCGGCACGGCGGCTTGCCGGTTTCTTCCCAAGCCGGGAAGGATTAGCACATAGTTAGTCGGATTGCAAGAAATCGCCCCGGCATTCCACCTCCACCCGATTGTAGCCCTGCTGGTTGACCCGCCCGAAACTTTCCGGGTCTTTTCAGCGCAAAACCAGGGCGCGCAGCGGCCTGATGGCCAGCAGCAGGAGGATGAGCAGGGAGGGGATTTTGAGCAAGTCGGGCAACAGGCTGCGGGTGGTGCCGATCTGGGCCGCGATATCCAGACGCCAAACTCCGATCAGCAAATCGGCCAACAGGCCGGCCCCGATGGCGGAAGCGGCCACCGCCGCCAGATATACGGCGGTGGTTTTGGTGCCAAACTCCTGGCGCAACACCGACAGGGTGGCGACACTGGTGATGGGACCGGCCAGCAACAATACCAGGACGGTGCCGGGAGCCGCCCCCGCCAGAATCAGGGCGGCCGCCACCGGGGTTACCGCCTGGGCGCAAAGATACATGGGAATTCCCACCAGGGCCATGGCCAGCATGGCCAGAGGGCCGGTGGCGTACTGGGCCAGCAGGCCCGGCGGCACCAGGGTCAACAGCAGGGCCGCCAGGATCAGGCCCAGCAACAGCCACCAGGAGATGTCATCCAGCACTTGGGTAAAACTGTAACGAATACCGGCGGCGGCCCGGCGGCGAAAAGCAACGGAATCAGGGGGCGGCAGGGGAAAAGGAGCCAGATTGCCGGGAGGCGAACCCGATTCGGGTGAGTGCAGCGCCGATGACGGCGACGAACAACAATGGTCGGCGGCGCAGCCGGGGGCGGCAGCACCGGGGCTGAGGGCGGCGACGCCGGGATCGGGCGATGGCGCCGCCCCTGGCTTACCAACATGGCCACGACTGCCGCGGCCGGGAACCAGGTTGACCAGCAATCCGGCGCTAACCGCCGAGAAAATGGCGGCCAGGGGGCGGAAGACCGCCAGGAAAGGCCCCAGCAGGGCATAGGTAAGAACCACCGAGTCCACCCCCACTCCGGGAGTCCCCACCATAAAAGCGGTGGTGGCCCCCCGCGAGGCCCCGCCCCGATAAAGGGCCAGACCCAAAGGGATGGCGCCGCAGGAGCAAAGGGGCAGCGGCGCCCCAACCAGGCCCCCCCGCAACACCGGCCCGAAGCCGCGACCACCCAGCCACCGTTGCAGCAAGGACTCCGGCAGCCAGGCCTTGATCAGGCCGGCCAGCAACAGGCCCAGCAACAGCCAGGGGGCGGCGTCCAGGGCAATGGCCAGCAAGTTGGTCAAAAAAGCAGTCAACAAACCATCGCCCTCCCTGTACTCCAGGCACCATTAACCAAACCGTTAATCACGACCACTAAGCCGTGGTTTCACGGTTAACTGTAATGGCCAAGCCGGGGGAAGGCCAACTACTTTTTGCGAACCAGCACCGACCAGGCACCGTCGTCCAGCTGTTTTTTGGCCAGCACCCGATGCCCTTCCTTCTCCACCGAGCCGGGCACATTGTTGATGGGCGGACCGTCGTCGAGGATGATTTCCAGCACGTCGCCACTCTGGAGTTCCGCCATGGCCACCTTGGTATAAACCAGGTTCATGGGGCAGTTAACCCCCCGCAGATTCTTTTCGGCGCTGACCGTGATTTTCTCATCCATAATCATGCTCCCTTAATTTAATGGTGCGACCTCGGTGGGCGGATAGCGGTGAGCGGATAGCCGACCATCAGACACCTGGTTAAATTTGGACTGGCTGTTTGCGGTTGGGCCGGCTTACACCACCCGCAGCGGAACCTCGCTTACCTGACCCTGATTGATTCGAAAGGCCCGCACCGGATCGCCCTGCTCCAGCAGGGTTACGATAACATAGACCGTGTTGGGGTCATTGGCCAGGCGAATATCCTCCTCGGAGGGCCGGGCCGGGGTTTCGGGGTGGCTGTGGTAGACCGCCACCGGCTGCAATCCCGCCGCCCGCATTTCGCGGATGGCGGCAAACTGCTCGGCCGGGTCCATGGTGAAGTGATCGGGGGCCGCGTCCCGGTTGGTCAGCTCGAAGTGCCGGCACACCCGGCCATCCTCGCCGGCCGCCAGGTAGCCGCAGGCCTCATTGGGCATTTCCCGCCGCCCATGTTCGCGCATGGCGGCCAGCACCTCACCGGCTATGATCAGCTTTTCCGTCATCGATTCCCCCGCTTATTATTTAATGGCACAGACCGCCTGGTCGTAATCCACCAGTTTGGTGACGGTGGGGTTGCTGCCGCAGACCGGGCAACTCTCCTGGCGACGCAGGGGGATTTTACGGAAGCTCATATCCAGGGCGTTGAAACTCAACAGGGAGTTGGTCAGCAGGTTGCCAACCCCGGTGACATATTTGAGGGCCTCGGCCGCCTGAATGGTACCCAGCATCCCGGCGATGGCCCCCAGCACCCCAGCCTGGGAGCAGGTGGGCACCGCGTCCGGCGGCGGCGGCTGGCGGAAGGCGCAGCGGTAGCAGGCCGACTCGGCGGGCAGCACCGTCATGGTCTGGCCGTCGAAACGGAGAATGCCGCCGTGGGAGAAGGGAATTTTCTCCATCACGCAGGCGTCGTTGACCAGGAATTTGGTGGGAAAGTTGTCGGTGCCGTCCAGCACGAAATCGTACTGGCGGATGATCTCGCGGATGTTGTCGGCGCAGAGCAGCATCCGGTGGGTGACCACCTTGACGTCGGGATTGATGGCCGTCATCTTCTCCGCCGCCGACTCCACCTTGGCCACCCCCACATCCTTGGTGTGGTGGGCGATCTGCCGCTGGAGGTTGGAGAGATCCACCACGTCGCCATCGACAATGCCGATGGTACCGACCCCGGCCGCCGCCAGGTAGAGGGCGGCCGGCGAACCCAGCCCCCCGGCCCCGACAATCAGCACCCGGGCATCGGAAATCTTCTCCTGCCCCTCAAGCCCGATCTGCTGCAAAATAATATGGCGACTGTAACGTTCCAGTTGCTCCGGTGAATAACGCATTGATCATTCTCCTGATTTTTTTGTGAATGCCTGTTCCAGATCCTGGCTGAGATCGGCGATGTCTTCGATGCCGGTGGAAATCCGGATCATCCCCTCCCCTACTCCCATGGCTGCCCGTTCCTCGGGGCTGAACTCGCAGAAGATGGTGGAGGCCGGGTGGATGGCCAGGGTTTTGTTATCATTAATATTGGTGGCCCGGCGGATCAGTTGCAGACGGTCGAGAAAAGCAAAACAGCTTGGCCGGTCGGCCAGCTCGAAGGTCAGAATTCCGCCGAAACGGCCGTTGAACTGGCGGGCGGCCAACCGGTGCTGGGGATGCTCGCTCAAGCCGGGATAATTAACCTTGCGCACCTCCGGCCGACGGCGAAGAAACTCGGCCAGGCGCAGGGCGTTGTCGCAGCTCCTGTCGATCCGCAGGGCCAGGGTTTCCAGGCCCAGGGTCTGGAGATAGGCGTTGTGGGGCGCCAGGCAGGCCCCCAGGTTGCGGGAAATTTCCCGGCGCAGAGCCATCAGCAGGGCAAAGGGTCCGAAGCTTTTGGCAAAGGGGGCCAGGCGGGGGGAGCGGCTCCAGTCGAAGGAGCCGTGGTCGATGATCAGCCCCCCCACCGAGGAGCCCCCGCCGGAAAGGTACTTGGTGCTGGAGATCAGTTCGATATCCACCCCCAGCTCGCCGGCCCGGCAAAGGTAGAAGGTGGTGGCGGTGTTGTCCAGAATCAGCGGCACTCCCCGGCCATGGACCAACTCGGCCAGGGCGGCCAGGTCGCAGACCTCAAGCTGGGGGTTGGTGATGCTTTCCAGGAAAACCGCCCGGGTGTTGTCGTCAATGGCCGCCGCCACCGCCGCCGGATCGGCCATCTCCACAAAACGGGTTTCCAGGCCCCAGGGCTCCAGAGTCTGGCTTAAAAGAGAGATGGTGTTGCCGAACAGCGAACGGGAGGCGACGATATTGCTGCCGGCCCCGGCCAGGGCCAGGATGGTGGTGGAAATCGCCGCCATCCCCGAGGCCAGGGCCACCACCCCCCGGCCCCCGGCCAGGGCTTGCACCCGGCGCTCGAAGGCCTCCACCGTGGGGTTGGTGATCCGGGTATAGGAGTGGGCCGGCTTGCGGCCGGCAAAGGCGTCGGCAATCCCCTGGGCGCTGCTGAAGGCGAAGGAAACGGTATCGTGCACCGGGGTTCGCAAATCGCCCGGGCCGCCGGCATCAGGGGGCAGCGGCAGCGGCCCGTGTACGGCCCGGGTGGCAAAACCGCTCATCAGGCGCCGCCACCCATGAAATAGAGAAATTCCACGCTGTCGCCATCATTGAGCTGATGGCCGTCGAATTGTTCTTTATCCACAAAGGCGCCGTTGACCTGCACCGCCACCATCTCCGGTGACTCAACATTCTGCTCCTGCAGCACCTTGCTGACGTTGACCTCCTGCCCGGTGTAATCCTTTTGCTCACCGTTTACCGTAATCCGCATGACTTCAATCTCCCGAAAATAAAAAATAAAAATAATTCGTTGCCAAAACCGACAGCCGCCGGAGCGGCGGGAGGATCATATATTCCATGTAAAGCGGCAATTTTCAAGGGGATTCGGCAAACATTCGGGAACATTAAGGAAACCTTTACCTGTAACACTGTGGCAGCAGGGCAAAATTATCTTTAAACCGCCAACAACGGACTTGACCCCACCCGGCGCGCAAGCTAACGTTAGCTTATTATTTTCCTGACCGACAGCCGTCACACCATAAATCAGCCCCGTGGCAAACCAAACCGGCAAACACCCAAGGAGCCCGCCATGAAAACAGCCAGTGCCGGCAACACCCTTGCCGCCACCAATGCCGCCGTGGAGGAGGCTTGCGCCGCCCTGCGGGAGCAACTGGCCGGTCCGCCGGATATTATCTTCGCCCACTGGTCCACGGGCCACTCCGGGGCCGATGTTGCCCGCCTGCTCCAGGAGTACTTTCCCGATTGCCGCCTGCACGGAGCCAGCTCCTGCCAGGGGGTGATGACCGAAGCGGGGTTGCATTCCGCCGCCGGTCGAGGGCTGGCCCTGCTGGGCCTGCGCGATCCCCGCGGGGCTTACGGGGTCAGCGGCCGCCCGGTGGGGGACAACCCCCGCCAGAACGCGGGGCAGGCGGTACTGGCTGCCATTGCCGACGCCGGTCGGCCCGGCGAGATTCCGGAACTGGTTCGAATAGCCACCACGCCCGGCCACGAGGATCAGGTGGTGGCCGGCATCGAGGATGTCCTGGGCTCCAAGGTTCCCATCATCGGCGGCACCGCCGGTGACAACGAAGTGGACGGTCAATGGGAAATCATCGCCGGTCGCGAAGCCTTTGCCGCCGGGCTGACCCTGGCGGTCCTCTACCCCTCCACCCCCGTGCACCACTCCTTTCACAACGGCTACAGCCCCACCTCCCGCCAGGGAGTGGTCACCAAAGCGGAAGGCCGCACCATTCTGGAAATCGACCAGCGTCCCGCCGCTCAGGTATATAATGAATGGACCGGAGGCCTGATCGCCAGTGCCCTGCCCGTCGGCGGCCCGGTGCTGAGCGCCACCACCCTGCACCCCCTGGGCCGGGAGGTCGGCCGAATCGGCGGGGTGCCCTACTACAACCTGGCCCATCCCGAGCGGGTCACCGCCGGCGGCGGCCTGACCACCTTTGCCGATATCGGGGTCGGGGAAAAGCTGATCCTGATGGGCGGCACCATCGAATCCCTGATCTCCCGGGCCGGCCGGGTGGCCCGTTCGGCCTTGAAAAGCGGGCGACTGCCGGAAGAAGCCATCGCCGGCGCCCTGGTCACCTACTGCGCCGGCTGCATGCTCACCGTTTCTCCCCGGATGGCCGAGGTGGTGGCTTCGTTTAATCAGGTGCTGGGCGGTCGACCCTTTTTGGGCTCTTTTACCTTCGGCGAGCAGGGCTGTTTCATCGGCGGCGAAAACCGCCACGGCAACCTGATGATCTCGGTAATCATCTTCAGCGACAGGGACCACCATGGCCAGTGACGAACTGCTTCGCGAGGCCCTGGTCGACCTGCTCAAGGCCCGCGAACACGAGGAACAGCAGCGCCGCAAGTCGGAGGCCCTGCTGGCCGGTCTGCAGGTGCTGATCAAGCCCCTGGAAAGCTCGCGAATGTTCAAGGAGTTGCTGGAGGTGATGCGGGGAGTGCTGAACTTCGACCAGGCCTTCGTCCTGCTGCGCCAGCCCGACGGCTCCCTGACCGCCACCGTGGCCACCAGTGAGCTTTTTCTCGGGGGCCGCTGGCAGCCGGGCCCCACCTTCCAACGGGTGCTGGCCGGCAGTCCGGCCACCGTTTTCAACGTGGCCATGGTAGAGGAGTGGCGGGACCAGCCGGCGACAATCAGCAGCCGGGTGACTTCGGCTCTCCACGTTCTCCTGCGCAACGGCGAGCAGGCCGCCATGCTGGTTTGCACTCACCCGGAAGCCAGCTTCTTTTCCATCAGCCACCAACGGCTGGCGGAGAATTTTTCCACCCTGGCCGCCCAGGCCCTGCTCAATGCCGAACGGCGGCAGATGGAAGCCCAGCTCTTCCAGGCCCGCAAAATGGAGGCTCTGGGGATCCTGGCCGGGGGGATCGCCCATGATTTCAAAAATATCCTCACCCCCATCATTATCAATTGCCAAATGGCCATGCTGGAGGCGGAAAACGGCGGCCCCCTGCACCAGAATCTGCGCCAGATCGAACAGGCCGCCGGGCGGGCCGGCTCCTTTATCAACCAGATTCTC
>OBJA01001909.1_pt1 | contig 13066 bp, 12 predicted proteins | sample 1519751 | NCBI WGS metagenome assembly OBJA01 (sample SAMEA3881238, study PRJEB22517) | soil metagenome | biome: lake sediment; feature: soda lake sediment; material: sediment, water from around vicinity | place: India | collected 2013-12-23 | depth 3 m | reverse complement strand
TCACCGGCCGCGAGAACATGACCCTGCAGGGGCACATGTACCGCATGAAGAAGGCGGACATCCGCGCCCGCGTCGAGGAGCTCGCCGAATACTTCGAGCTCAAGGACAGCCTCGACAAGCCGGTGACCGCCTATTCCGGCGGCATGACGCGCAAGCTCGACATCGCCACCGCGCTCATCCACCGGCCGAAGATCCTCTACCTCGACGAGCCCACGCTCGGCCTCGACATCCGCAGCCGCAAGATCCTGTGGCGGCACATCGAGGAGCTGAACCGCGAGTTCGGACTGACGATCCTGCTGACCACGCACTACCTCGAAGAGGCGGACAAGCTGTCCCACCGCGTGGCCATCATCAACGCCGGCAAGATCCGCATCATCGGCACCCCGGACGAGCTCAAGAACGGCATCCACGGCGACTCCGTGGTGCTCTCCTTCGATGCCGTCGGCGCCGCGGAGCGGGGCTACGCGGACGGGCTCAAGCAGGCGGGCATCGCCCGCGACGCCGTCTGGGAAGGCAACAACCTGCATCTCTACGTCGACGACGGCGCCGGCAGCATCCCGCAGATCATGGAGCGGGCGGCGCCGGCGGACGTGCACGTCAAGACCCTGTCCCTGGCGCGCCCGACGCTGGACGACGTCTTCCTCAAGTACACCGGCACCAGCATGCTGGAGGTCAAGGAGGAGGAAGGCGAGCAGTGGTGGACGCAGTGGGCCGGCAAGGGCGGCGGCGGTGGCGACTGGAAGAAGATGGCCAAGAAGTGGGGCTACGAGGAGCCGGAGGACGGCAGCGAGTGGCAGGGCAACGAATGGGTGGACAAGGACGGCAAGCCGCGCGTGCCGGCGCAGGACGGCGGCGCGAAGGAGTCAAAGCCCGCGCCCGTTGCCGCGACACCGCCTGCGGCCGACACCGGCGCCGCCGATTCCGGCTGGCAGGGCAACCAGTGGGTCGACAAGGACGGACAGCAGAAAGGCGACTGGGGCCATTCCGCCGACTGGCAGGGCAATCAGTGGGTGGACAAGGAAGGCAAGCTGAAAGACGCGCCGCAGGAAGCGGGTGACGAGCCCGAAAGGACCGCTGCGCCCGAAAGCGAGGCCACTGAAAAGCCGCCTTCCGGCTGGACGGGCAACCAGTGGGTCGATGAGGACGGACGGCAGAAGGGCGACTGGGGCCACTCCGACGACTGGCAGGGCAATCAGTGGGTGGACAAGGAAGGCAAGCTGAAGGATACCGCGCAGGAGACGAAGGACGAGCCCGAAAAGACTGTCACGCCCGAAGACGAGACCGCGGAAAAACCGCCCTCCGGCTGGACAGGCAACCAGTGGGTGGACGAACAGGGCAAGCAGACCGGCGACTGGGGCAACGCGCCGGACTGGAAAGGCAACGAGTGGGTCGACGAGCACGGCAAGCCGCGCAGCGACTGGAGCAAGGGCGGCGGCAAGAAGGACCGCCCTTGAGCGCGGCGGTCGAACGATCTGAACGGGGAACGGCAATCATGATGGCGGACACCTGGCATCTGTTCAACAAGTACATGATCATCACGCTGCGGATGCCGCTGTGGACGCTGTTCACGCTGATCCAGCCGCTGATCTGGCTGATCATCTTCGGCCAGCTCTTCGGCCGCTTCGTGCAGGCCGACAACTACATGAACTTCATGGTGCCGGGCATCCTCATCATGACGGTGCTGTTCGGCTCCTCCTGGTCCGGTGTCAGCCTGCTGCGCGAGATCTCGGCCGGCACGGTGGACAAGCTGCTGGTCTCGCCGGTGTCGCGCGTCGCCATCGTGCTCAGCCGCGTGCTGCACTCGGCGGTGCAGGTGATCGCGCAGGCGCTGATCATCCTCATCGTCGCCTGGGTGATGGGCTCGACCATCACCATGAACGTCCTCTACCTGCTCATGGGCATGCTGGTGGTGTTCCTGCTCGGCGTCGGCTTCGCCGCCATCTCCAACGGCTTCGCCATCACCCTGCAGCGCGAGGAGCCGCTGGTCATGATCGGCAACCTGATGACGCTGCCGCTGATGTTCTTCTCCTCGGCCCTGGTGCCCAAGCAGTTCATGCCCGAGTGGATCCAGTACGTCTCGCTGATCAATCCCATCACCTACGCCGTCGAGGCGGTGCGCGCGGTGCTGGTCGGGCCGCCCGACTTCGCCCTCTACGCCAAGGGCCTGGCCGTCATGCTGGTGTTCGCGGGCGCGACGCTGGCGTGGGCGGTGACCGCCTTCAACGCGCTGCGCGACTAGAAGCTCACCGCCATCCCCGTGCTTATCGTCAGGCGGTCGTAGTCGCTGAGCGACGAACTCTGCAGTCCCTCGATGATGTCCTCGCTGCTGAGGACGAAACCCACCGGCAGGTTGGAGCGGTTGCGCGCCCAGGACACGGTGCCGAACAGGCTGATGTTCGGCCTGAAGCGCCAGTTCGCCCCGAGCGCGAGGTCGTGGCGGACGTTGCGCCGGTAGCGCGTGAACTGCGAGAAGGAATCCAGGTTGTCATAGTCGAACAGGGTGAGCCCGTAGTTGGCGTTGATGGCGCCCCAGGGCAGGCGGTAGTCCACGCCCAGGGACAGGCCATGACTGGTGTAGGCGTAGTCGTTGCCCACCAGCTCCTTGTTCGAATTGATGACGTATTGGTAGCCCGCACGCAGCTGGCTGGATTCCGTCAGCGGCTGCGATACCGAGAGCGCGGCCGCGCTGGTATAAGCGCTGAAGAAGGGGTTGCTGGTGCCCTCGTAATCGCTGTAGGACAGCGTCGCCGAGACGCTGCTGAAGATGCGCTCCGACGACCACGGCCGCAGCAGCGGAGGCAGCTTGCGCCGGGCGAAGCCCTCGGCGAACACGGTCCCTACGCGCGCGACGCGGCTGCCGGTGATCATGCTCGAGCTGGTGCGATAGGTGAGGCCTCCGAGCAGATTGTAGCGGCCGCGCATCAGGCTCAGCGATATCGTCGACGTGGTGTTCAGGTAGTCGAACTGGCTGCGATGATAGGTCGCGTAGCTGGGAGAGAACAGGAAGCGCCAGCGCAGCTCGTTGCTCGCCCTGTACTGAAAGGCGAGGTTGAGGGACAGGTCGGAACGGAAGTCCTCCACCTCTTCTGACGCGGCCAGGTTGGTGTTGCTGTCGTAGCCCATGACGTAGCCGAAATTCGCCGACATCCCCCGCATGCGCCGGCGCGCGCTGTCCAGCCCCCGCTGGGCCATCTCGGCGATCTGGGGGGGCGGGTTCGCCTGCAATATCTTGGTGTATTCATCGATCGCGTCCTCCTCGCGGTTGAGGCGCTCGTAGCTGGCCGCCAGGTAGAGGCGCGCGCCCGCGTGCGTGGGGACGATGCGGATCACTTCCAGATAGGCATCGACGGCGCGCAGGGTCTCGTCCTCCTGGGTGTAGATCAGCCCCAGGTAGAAATGCGCGAGATCGTTGTCGGGATCCGCCATCAGGATCCCTTCGAAGTGCGCGATCGCCTCGCGGAAATCTCCCTCGACGTACAGGCGCTTGGCGGTCGTCGTCGCCAGCGCCGACGCCACCTGGTTGCGCAGGGTTTCGTCGGTCTCGTGCTCCAGCCCCGTGCGGTATTCACGCTCCGCGTCCGCGAAACGTCCCATGGCATCGTAGATCGACGCGAGCGCGTAGCGGATGCGCCGGTCGTCCGGGTCTATGTCGCGCGCGGCCTCGAAGTCGCCGTGCTGGAAATACAGCACGGCGAGCTGCCGCCACGTCTCTTTGTCGCGCGGGTCCTCCTCCAGCTGCGCGCGCAGGCGCTCGATCGCTGCCAGTCGCCGCTCCTCGGCGATGCGCCTGCCCTCCTCGGTGATCCGCAGACGGTCGAACAGCATCCGCGCCCGCGCTTCGATGGCGCCCTGCGACGATTGCGCGGTGATCGTCTCGAGCTGCTCGTAGGCCTCCGGATAGCGCGCCGCGAGGAGCAGCAGCTCGGCGAGGCGCAGGCGCGACGGCAGATCGTCCGGGTACGCGGCGACGATCCTCTCATAGGTCTCGAATTCGGCCGCGCCGTCGCCGGTCTGCCGGTGCAGTCCCGCGAGCTGCGTCAGGGCATCGCGGTTGCCGGGGTCGGATTCCAGCGCCCGCTCGAAGGCGGCGGCGGCTTCCTGCAGGTTGCCCTCCCCGCGCAGCAGCCGGCCCTCGATGACGTCGAGACGGATGCGGGCGCGCGCGGCGGCGGGAGCGGCGGGCGCGATCTCGACCACCTTCTCCAGGAGCTCGACCGCGCGCTCCAGCTCCCCGGTCCGCTCGTGAACGGACGCGAGGTTGACATAGGCGTTGACGTAATCGGGATCGAGCGCGATCACCCGCTCGAAGGCGCCCTGCGCCTCGGCCATGTCTCCGCGCAGCAGATGGGCGACGCCGATGCTGTAGTGAACGAGGACGTTGTCGGGATACTCCCGCGCCAGTCCACCGAAAATGGCGATCGCCTCGTCGAGCTCCTGGCGTTCGGCGTGACGGGTGGCGATGATGTATCGCATCCTGCGGCTCGCCTCGCGGCCAGCGACGCTGCCTTCGCCGGCCAGCTCGATCACGGCCTCGAACTGGGCAATGGCTTCGTCCACGCGGTTCCGCGACAGATAGATCTCGGCGAGCTGCAGACGAAGGCCGGTGTCGGCGGGGTCCGCCTCCACGGCGCGCTCGAGCGCGGCGGCGGGCGATTCGGCGGCGCCATCCTGCGCCTGCAGACCCGCTGCGGGAAAGAGGAGCAGCGCCAGCGGCAGGGCGAGAACGGCGAGCCTGGAAACGACGGCGTGCATCAGAAGTACATATTGGCGCGGAACAGAAGGCGCCAGCCGTCGAAGCCCAGCTCCATGGGACGGTAGGTCAGGTCATCATAGGAGCGCGCTTCGGCAAGATAGGTCAGGCGCTGGCGGGCATCGGGCTCCGCGGGCAGGCGGAAGCTGAGGTTGTCCTCCGGCTGGATGTCGGTGTTCAGCGTCGCGTTGCCGAGCTCGAATTTCCTGAAGCTGACGGTGTAGCCGACATCGGCGCCGAAGGACAGCCAGTCGGTGAAGAAGTACTCTCCGCCCAGTCCGAGCTGCATCATGAGCAGCCCGGTCGCCTGCGACTCCATCACGACGAGCCGCTTGAAGGTCTCAGCGCCCGTGTCGAAACCGAAGACCAGGTCTTCCTTGTAGTCGATGTCGAAGACCTCGTGCAGAGAGAGCCGGCTGTGCAGCCTGAACTTCTTCGCCTCGGACAGCAGCGTGCGCTGCCAGCCGAGGAAGTACTGGAAATAGGACATGCGCGCGGAACGCTCGTAGCCGACCGGCGTCAGCGAACCCTGGAACGGGATCTCCGTGCGCACCGAGGAGGTGGAGCCGCTCTCCCATACGCTGGCGCCGATGAACAGGGTATTGCGTTCGTCGAGGCGCAAGCCGAGCTCGATCCCGGCCTCGGTGCCGAATTCCATCTCCGGCAGGGGATTGTCGAAGGCGAAGTCGAAATCCTGGCCGGCGTCGGTCTGGTCGAAGATGAGCCGGCCGCGGCCGAACATGGGCGCCTTGAACTCGCCGTGATTGAGCGCGGTCAGCTTGGGGCTGTGTATGCCGAGCATCGGCGAGATGCTCCACCGCTTCTCCTCCGCCGCCCACGACTGCCCGCTCCAGGGCAGCGCCAGCAGGGCGAGCGCCGCCGCGACCGGCGCGCACCGGCCGCGGAAGGTCGCTCCCTTTCGATACGGTTCAAGCCTGCGGTCTGCGCCCATGCCCATTCCCTTCAGAAGGTATAGCGGAACTCGGCGAATATACGGTCGTTGCCGCGGAAGTTGCCGAAGAACTGCGGGCTCTGCTCGATGGCGTTGGTCCCGGTCAGCGGCGAGCTGCCGCCGCTGACGCCGAGGCGCGACTTCTCGCCGAAGAACAGATCGAAGCCGGTCGAGATCTGGAAGTGATTGGTCACGTTCAGCGTGACCTTCGGCTTGAGATAGAGCTCTTCCAGGTTGACCAGCCCGATGATCAGCACCTGGAACACGGCCGAGTAGCGCGGGATCGGCCGGCGCGCGAACAGGGTGAGCGAGGTGTCGAACGCGTCCTGGATCAACTGGTCGTCGTGGTCGAGGATGATCCATTGCGTGATCGCGGGCGAGAAATCGAAGCCCCAGCGGCTGAAGTCGTAGCCCAGGCCCCAGCGGATATGCTTCCTCTGCAGCACCCCCTGGTCATCGAGGAAACCGTCGCCGTCGCGGTCGGTGTCGTTGCGGAGGCCGAAATACTTGTCCGGCACGAAGGCCGCTTCGGCCTTGAGCACGCCCAGCCCCAGCGGGCGGACCATCGTCGCGCCGTAGATGTTGACGCGGGTGAAAGTGGGAAAGAACGTGGGCTCCAGTGCGGATTCGATTATCGCCGAGCGGAACAGCACGGGAAAATCGTCCCAGGTATAGAAGTAGCTGAACGAGACGTCCGCGCCCAGCAGGCTGGTGGAAACCCTGAGGCCGACCTCGGAATTCCTCAGCGTGCTGGCGGGATAGCGGGTGATCAGGTTGCCATCGGGATCGGTGATGTCCTGCAACAGCTCCCACTCCGATCCCGGAGGCGCGGCCTTGTGGAACTCGATGTCGGGGATCCACAGGAACTGATAGTCGCTGTTGTCGCCGTAGTAATCGAGTTTCAGGGTCCAGAGCGGAATGCGATAGTCGAGCAGATCGGGCAGGATCAGCTCGCGGAAATCGATGGGATTGATCTCGTCGGTGATGCGCACGCCTTCGAGCACGCCCCAGACCACGAACTGCTTGCCGACCCTGACGTCGAGCCGGTCATAGAACATATCCAGGTAGAACTCGCGCAGCTCGGCGACCGGAGAATCCTTCTCCTGGGCCAGATTGTCGATGAAGACCAGCGGCTGCTCCTGGTCGCGGGCGAAGCGGCCGCTGATCGTCTGGTAGTCGAAGAGATCGTACGCGAGGTCGTGATAGGCCCAGCCCGAAAAGGACAGCCGGTAATCGGGAGAGAAGGTATACGCGCCGTTCAGCTGGGCGATGTTGCGGACCTTGGTGATCGAGCGCGGTTCGCGCACGCGGAAGGCGGTCTCGTTCTTGAGATAGCCGCCGAGGGAAAGCCCGTCGAGGAACGAAGCGCGCGCGGCGCCGACGGCCGGGGACGGCGCCGCCGCTACATCGTCGGCGTAGGCTGGCGGAACCGCCGTGACTGCTGCTGTCGCAAGGATTACGATGAACGCGCGTATCGCAGCAACGCGGATTAGCCAGGCCCCTTGCATTTGCCGCAAAGGATAACATGTTCCTCGCCGGGCGCGGCCAGGCCGAATGTCACCGTAGCGCCGGCCTCGATGTCGCGTCCGCAGGATGCGCATTCCATGACCCTGTTCAAAACGATACGCTCCCAGCCTATGACGCCGGGGAAGGAAGCGGCGCTGCGGCGGGCATTCGCGGCAGGCCGCGCCTGCACATCGCGGGCGGACCCTTCGCTGAAGGCCTGCTCCAGGATGTTGCGGATGAGGATCGAGACCGGGATGCCGAGCTCTTCGGCCCTGGCAATGACCTTCTCCCTGAGCTCCTTCGGCACGCGCGCGCCGAGATATTCTTCCTTGCGCTTGAGCGCGGTCTCTCTCGCCTTGTCTCGCATGGCGTTTGCCCGCTTCCTGCCCAGGTCGCGCATCTGTCTGGCGAAATCCTGCATGATGTCCCCTCCCGGCCGAGGTTATACGAAGTTATACATTGTATAACACGGCGGCGACGCCTTGTACAGGCATGCGGCCATAGCCTCGGGACGCGGAAAAACGCGGTAAAAGACTACTGAGCCGGTCGGAACCGCTGGATCATCTCGGGGCCCCGCTCCAGGGAGCGGGCGCTGAACAGCTCATCGTCCAGACCCGTATTGATGCGCAGGTCGCTGAGCTCGAATACGGAGGCGCTCCCGGAGACGCGGCTGCGGACCAGCACCCGCTCCCAGACCCAGGCGCCGTCGACGCGCTGCCATTTTATGAACTGGTCCTTGATCAGCTCGCCGCTGCCGTCGTAGTAGTCGACGCGCGCCGTGACGCAGTCGTCCAGGTTGTCGGTCTTGAGGAACCAGAACACCCGCTTGCCGTACAGCGGGCGCTGTTCGCGGGGCGTGCTCTCGACCACGTGGAAGGTCACCTCGTCGATCGTGGTCTCGCCGACGTAGCGATGGTCATCGGCCTCGAGCGGACGCTGGCTGACGTCGGCGTAGGTGAGGTTCGAGTTCAGGAAGCTGTCGCCCGGATCCCGTATGGTCACCCGGCGGATCTTCTTGAGCAGGGGCAGGTAGATCCACTGGTCCACCGGGCGGTTGAGCTCGGGGGAATAGGCGACGCGCATGAAGGCCGAGCCGCGCGCGTCGGGCGGATAGGTGGCGAACAGCAGCATCTTGTCGGCGATGCCGTCCGCCCCTTTGTAGTCCTTCCAGAAGCGCAGGTACTCGCTGCGCTTCACCCGGCCTTCGCGGTCCCGCAGGGTGACGGTGAAGACGCCGTGCTGGTCCTCACCGGGATACTTCTGGCCGCATTGCCGGACCAGTTCCAGGCCGTCCAGCGCCACCGGAACCACGGCGGCCTGGGCCGCCCCGGTGTAGGCAAAGGCGCCCGCTCCGGCGGCGATGGCCAGCGCAAAGCCCGGCGCCGCCAGACGGCGCCTCAGCGTATCCCGGAATGCGGCCGCCAGTCGCTTTATGGTTTGATCCCCGTAATCAAGGTGAACGGGCTGGGGTCGGGCAGCGGACGATAGCTGAGCGACGTGAAGCCGATCTCAGCCGCGAAGTCCGCGACCTCCCTTGCCGAATAGGCCCTGCCGGCCGGCGTATGGATGAGCTGGTTGAGGCCGACCTGCACGGGCAGCATGGGACCGTCCTTCTCGTCGTCCAGGAACTGCTCCTGGATGAGGACCATGCCGCCGCTCACCATGGCCTCGTAGGACTCGCGCAGGATGTGCTTGACGACGTCCGGCCCTTCCTGACTGATCATCGATGAGGTCAGCACCACGTCGTAGCCGCTGCCGTAACCCTCGTCCATGTAGCTGCCTTCGACGGTGGTGACACGGTCTTCCGCCTTCCAGTCCTTGATGATGTCGCGCGTGACGCGCAGGGTCTGCGGCAGATCGAGCACCGCCGCCTTCAGGCCCGCATACTTCTGACTCATGATGATGGAAAAGATTCCCGGACCGCCGCCGACGTCGAGCATCTTCTTGCGGCCGGTCAGATCGACCTCCTCGGCGAGCAGCCAGGCCTGCGGTATGCCGCGATGGAGCATGCCGGTGATGTAGGTACGCGTGGCCTCCTCGCCGTGATCGTGCTGCTTCTCGACCACCGGCCGGCCGGTACGCACCGCCTCTTCCAGCCGCGACCAGGGCAGGACCCAGTCCTTGAACATCGAGACGATGCCGCGCTGGTTGCGCTGGCTGCCTTCCACCAGGAAGGTCTCGGCGAGCGGCGTATTGGAGAACTTCCCGTCCTTCTTTTCCATGAACCCCAGGCAGACGCAGCCCATCAGGATCATCTCGATGCCGCGGGCGTCCACCTTGCGGCGCCGGGCCATCTCCTCCGCCGTTGCGGGACCATCTTTGGACAGGCTGGTAAAGACATCGAGCGCGTTGGCGACGCGGAGGATGCTGGAATTCCAGTACGCGGACGCCACACGCATGACCGCCATCGGGTCGAGCTCGTAATCGGGATTATCTTGTCGGCTCATCGGGGACTCTTCTCTCTAACGTTAGGGTGTACGGAATACGGAGAGGGGTTGCGCTGAGCGAAGGGCTTCCCGGCCGGCGCAGCGGTGCGGGCAAAAAAAGAGAAGGGGGCGCCCCTTCTCTTTCGCACGCGCCCCCTGCAAGACTACTTCTTACGGATCCGGCAGTGCCGGCGTGGGCGCATCGGGTCCGAAGGTCGCGTGCCAGTCGAACGGAGCCTGATAGCCGGCGCCCTCCGGCACGATACCGGTGCTGCTGGTCGAGAAGGTGGTCGCTTCCGCGTCCGTGGTGTTGTTGATCACACCCTGGAAGCCGAACGCAGACGCGCCCTGATCGCCCAAGTCGAGGCGCTGACCCAGCCAGCGAACCATGATGTCGTTGCCTGCGGCCCAGGTCACGGTGCCGCCGCCCGGCTCCGTGCTGCCGATGGGCTGACCGAGAGTCAGGCTGCCGGGGGTCGTGAATGCGCCCTGCCGACCCTCCAGCACGAACCGCTGCACGTCATCGCTCGCCGTCACGCCGTCGCCCAGGCCCACACGCTGGTCCACGGTGATGGAACGATCCACGTTTGCACCACCACCGTTGATGAGCAGCATGACGAAGGTATTGCTGAACTCGTCGCCGAGCGCCGAACCGCCGTCCGAAGCGAAGGACTGCTCGATGCTGAGGGTGGGATTGTTGCCGTCTGGACTGGGGTTGGCCCATCCGATGTTGAGCTGGCTGGTGTTCGAGAACGTGCCCTCCGCATCGGTCTGGATGTGGCGCTGCTGCGCCATGATGCCGTTTTCACTGCCCAGGCGCACGAAGCTCTGATCGACATAGTTCAGGGTCGTCGGGTTGCCGGTGGCGCCGGGCTCGGTGATGCCGGTGAAGATGTAGGTGATATTGCTGTTCGTATCCACCCACTGGACCTGTATGAAACCGTCGCCGATCGACAGGGTTTCGCAGGTGAAGCCGGGGGCGCAGGGCACGGTGTTGCCGCCGGTCCCCGTGATCGCGCCGTTGTTGACGGACCAGTTGTTGAATACCGGGCTCGCCGCCTGCGCGCTCAGAGGGAGCGCCGCCATGACCGAGGCGAGCAATGCCGTGGTAAGGAGCGACTCTATGCGATTGATCATGCTCTCACTCTCCCAAGAAAACGCGGCAGGTTGGGGCGCCTCCAGATCTGCTTCCTTGACATTCGGCCTACCGAATACACCGTGAAGCGGCTGCCCTCCGCGGCTGATTTTATTTTTCAGGGCAATGTACTGAATTCTAGCCGTTCGTCTGCATGATGTCCATTGAAGGGGGATGCCGGAAGGCCGTCAGGCGCGCCCCCCCGCCCGGTTCCGGTTGTAGAGATTTATGTAGATCAGGTTATTCTGCCTACGCCCGTAGTCGATACGGCTCAGCGAACCGTAATCGACCGTCAGGCGCCGATACGCGGCCAGGGGCATCGACAGCGCATCGGTGATGCACATGCGTATGGGACCGACGTGGGCCACCACCACCACCAGCCCGCCGGGATGGGCGGCGACGATCTCCTCCACCGCGCCCTTGACCCGCGCCATGTGGTCGTTGATGGCCTCTCCGCCCTCGGGGACGAAGTACACCGGGTCCGTCTTCCAGGCCTGGAAGCCATCGGGATAGTCGCGCGCGATCTCGTCGAAGTACAGGCCGTCCCAGATCCCGAAGGGACGCTCGCGCAATCCGGGGTGGATGTGCAGCGGTGCGCCAGTGGCCTCCACGATGGCCGCCGCCGTGCTGCGGGTACGCTGCATGGGGCTGGCATAGATCGCGTCGACGCCCTGGCCAGCGAGCAGTTCGGCAGCGTGCCGCGCCTGCTGCTCGCCCTCCGGCATGAGCGGCGGGTCTTCCCGGTCGTCGCAGTACAGGCGGTCGTGCGGGAAATCGGCCCGGCCGTGGCGCACGAAGATGACGCCGGTGCTTTTTTCCTTTTCCCTCATCCCGAAGGACCGGGGCCTAGGTAAGCGGGCGGCTGTGGACGTGCGTGGTACCGCCGTGCGAATGGCTGGTCTCGCTGACGTCCACCGGCACCATGTTCAGCTTGCCATGACGCACGCCGCGTTCCGCCATGACGCTGTTGGCGAAGGCGCGGACCATGTGCACGGGGCCGCGCATGAGCGCGATCTCCAGACAGTTGTCGTGGTCCAGATGGACGTGCATGCTCGACAGGTTGAGTTCGTGATGGTGGTGGTGCACGCGGGTGATGCGGCTGGCCAGCTCGAGCTCATGGTGGTTGTACACGTAGCTCAGGGTAGCGACGCAATAACCGTCGTCCGACTTCTCCAGGCGCTCCTTTTCGAGCTGCTGCCGGATCAGGTCGCGCATCGCCTCGGAACGGTTGGTGTAACCGCGCTCGGCGATGAAGGCGTCGAACAGCCCGGCAAGGGTCGAATCGAGCGACATCGTTATGCGTTCCATACTGGTTTGGCCCCTGCTGATGAATGTTCATATATATCGCCGGCCCGCGGACTACCGTGACCGGCCCTGGCGCGCGACACACGCTTAAGCCAATGATATTACGGCTTGGTCATCAATAATACATTAAAGCCGACCTTGTGATACCCGGCTCCCGACCGTGCTATCATTACCCCACCCCCGGTGGGATGGGAAAAGGAGAATACAGATGATCGAGCTGAAGGTTGAAGGCATGACATGCGGCCATTGCGCCGGCGCTGTGAAGCGGGCCCTGGCGGCCGTGCCGGGCGTGGATGAGGTGGTCGAGGTCGATCCTGCCCGCGGCGTCGCCAAGGTCAAGGGCGCGCCCGACGTCCGGGCGCTGATCGCCGCGGTCGAGGACGAAGGCTACGGCGCGCGGGAGGCCTGAGGTGGAGGCCCCTCACCATGCGCCTTCCCTGTGCCTGGACGCCGCCGCGCGCGCCGCGGCGATCCGTCGGCTGCGCTCCATCCGCGGACACGTGGAAGGCATCCTGCGCATGCTGGAAGAGGAGCCGGTGTACTGCGTGGATGTGCTGAAACAGATCAAGGCCGTGGACGGCGCGATGAAGAAGGTCGGCGGCATCGTGCTGCGCAGCCACCTGCACGACCACGTGGTCACCGCGGCTGCGCGGGGAGACGCCGATGAGATCGTCGATGAGCTCATGGAAATCCTCAAATACCGCTGAGTCCGACGCGCCGGCCGCACCCGTCCAGGGTGACGCGAGCCGGCTCGATATCGGGATCGGCGGCATGACCTGCGCCGCCTGCGTACGGCGCGTCGAGCGTGCGATCGCGCGGCAGCCCGGTGTCGTCACCGCCAGCGTCAACCTGGCGACGAACAGGGCCAGCGTGGAGTACCTGCCGGATACCGTCAACGAAGCCGCGATCCGGGAAGCCATCGCGCAGGCCGGTTACCAGCCCATGGCCGCGATACGAACTGGCGAAGCGCGGGCACACGACGGCGATGCGCC
>OBJA01001908.1_pt1 | contig 13068 bp, 9 predicted proteins | sample 1519751 | NCBI WGS metagenome assembly OBJA01 (sample SAMEA3881238, study PRJEB22517) | soil metagenome | biome: lake sediment; feature: soda lake sediment; material: sediment, water from around vicinity | place: India | collected 2013-12-23 | depth 3 m | reverse complement strand
CCCGGCCGGAATTGACGGTGATCGTGGTGATGGGCGACGGTGGCCTGGGGATCGGCGGGGCCCATGTGCTCAGCAGCTGCCGGCGCAATCTCGACATCACCCTGCTGGTCCTCAACAACTTCAATTACGGCATGACCGGCGGCCAGTGCTCGGCCACCACCCCGCAGGAGGCGCGGACCGTCTCGGGCTTTCTCGGCGAGTTGGAGGCCCCGCTCGATATCTGCAAGGTGGCCGCCGCCGCCGGCGCTCCCTACGCCGAGCGGACCATGGCCACCGCCAAAGAGCTCCCGGAACAGCTGGTTGCGGCAATCCGCTATCCCGGCTTCTCCCTGGTCGATATCTGGGGGCTCTGCCCGGGGAGATACACCAAGCGCAACCGGGTGACGCTCGCCCGGATGGCGGAGGAGATCGCCGCACTCGGCAGCGGCGGCGGAGCCATACCGGGCAACGAGCGGGAGGAATACGGCGCCCATTACCGTCGGCTTGCCGGCCAGGCGTCTCCACCTCCGGCCATTCCCCGGGTGGAGGTGGTGGGTGCGGCGCCCGGTGGCGGGCGCTCCGAGGTGCTGCTCCTGGGCTCGGCCGGCCAGTATATCAACACCGTCGGCGAGGTTCTCTGCCTGGCCGCGATGAGCGGCGGCCTCCACGCCACCCAGAAAAACGATTACCCCATCACCGTGCTGCGCGGTCACAGCATCGCCGAGGTAGTGCTGGACCGCGAACCAATCGGCTATACCGGGATCGGCCGACCGGCTGTGGTCGTCTGCGTGGCGGCAGAGGGTGTCGCCCGGCGCCGGGCGGTTTTTGCCGCCCTTGACGATCAGGCGGTGGTGGTCAAGGAAAAAAATCTCGTCATTCCTGAAACCCGCGCCCGCGTCATCGATATCGATTTCGCCGCCCTCTCCGTGAAACCCGGCGAGTGGGCCCTTGCCGCGCTTGCCGTCCTGGCCGCTCGAGGCATCGTCCTCACCCCCGAAATGCTTGCCGCGGGAATAGCCTATCGCTACCGGGGCGCGATGCGGGACGAGGCAAGCGCGGTACTCAAGAAGATCATGGCATGAGTACCTTAGTCCTTGAATTTATTTCATGTTTTAAGAATGAATCGTGTGCTCCTTCCCTTTGTGGAAGGATGAAGTGAGGAGGACAAAGGAAGAGGACTGTAATGGGCGAGGGATACTGCCGGCTTGCGTGCTGGAATAAGAAAAAATCTTCTCGTACTTCAGAACAGCAGGTTATGCCTTTTGATTTTTTTGTCCAGGCCCTGGCGGGTAATGGCGAGAAGTTTTGCGGCTTTGGTTTTGTTGCCGTTGGTACGCCGCATGGCTTTCTTGATCAAGATGATTTCCAACCGTCTGGTTTGTTCGGGAAGGGCAAGATAGCCTTCGGGGCTCTCCTCGCAGCTGTTCTTTTGATTCGAATATAAGAAATGAAGATCCCTGGACAGTTGATCCGCCTGGATGAGCTGCCCATCGCCGGTGAGGGCGACCAGCCGTTCAATCTCTTTTTGTAGCTGCCTGACATTCCCCGGCCATCCGTAATTTTCGAACAGATTGAGCACGTCAGGCGAAAATCCCGGGATGTCTTTGCCAAAACGCTCGTTGGTCATCTTCAGGAAATGCAGTGAGAGAGGTAAGATATCCTCCTTTCGATCCCTCAGTGGCGGCAAGGTGATTTCCACGGAGAAGAGACGAAAAAAAAGATCCTCTCTGAAGCGACCATGAGCCACCTCTTTAGACAAGTCACGGTTGGTGGCGCTGATGAGTCGCAGATCATACTTGACCCAGGCATTGCTTCCTACGCGTTGTCCTTCTTCCTCTTGTATCGCCCGGAGGACCTTTGGTTGAATGAGCAAAGGCATCTCGCCAATTTCATCCAAAAACAGGGTGCCGCCGCTGGCCTCCTCGAACAACCCTTTCCTGGCAGAATCGGCACCCGTGAATGCCCCCTTTTCGTGGCCGAAAAACTGGCTCTCCATTAAATCCTTAGGGATACTGGCGCAGTTAACCGGCAGGAATGCCTGATTCCTGCGGTCCCCATGCTGGTAAATCATGCGGGCGATAAGCTCCTTGCCGGTTCCATTTTCACCCTGAATCAAAACGTTGACAGGAGTTCTGCTGACAGTCCGAACCAGATCCAACACTTCTCTCATGGCATGACTTTCAGCAATCAGGGTAACTCCGTTGACCGATTCTTTTTCAAGACGCTCCGCCTCTTTTCCCAGGGATGTAGCGATCCTGAGTATCTCCTTGTTGAGCACGATAGACTCGATCGAAAGAGACAGGAAATGAGAGATCTCTTCAAGGCGGGCCAAATCGTCTTCAGTAAAGAGCTGATTGTCGATCTTGTTGAGAAGCTGCACCGCACCGGTAACGCTGTTTCCAGTAGCACTTTTTATTGGCGCACATATCAGGTTGCGAGTGGTGAAGCCGGTTTGTTCTTCAATTACCGAGTGGTACCCTGTGTGGCCCTGGAAATCATTTATCAGACATCCTTTGCCGGACTCGATGACACTTCCAACTATGCTTCCCTTGAGTGGTGGTTTGATTTTATGGTGCATGAGGCCGGTTCCAAAGATGGAACAAATCTCTTTGCTGCCCAGTTCCATGATAAAGACGGTGCACCGCTCCACCTTCATAAAGGAAGGGACGAAGGAGGAATAAAAGGTGACTAGGCCATGGTAGTCTTCAATGGTCCAGGCCCCCCCTAACTGGGAAAGTTTTTGTTTTAACAGGGCGAGGTATGATTTCGATGTAGTTACGTGGTGAGTAGTGTTTGTCATAAGTGCAAACGAAGTTTACGGCGTCGCAGTTGTTGAGCCGACCCAGCCGCTGGTTCAGCTAATGTCCTTATATTCAAATAGTTGTTCGAGTTCTGCTCAGCCGGCCGCTGTTCCGGCATCTCTTTCATCAGAATAAAGAAATCGAATTGACTCGTTTTTTTTGCAATCAAGTGATTTGGTGGCGATGTGCTGTGCATTGATACGCCAATAACCTGTATAGCAATTATTGTCAACATACAGCCTTCCGTTAACGCTGTTTCCATTTTCCCCCGTTGCCCGGCGTTATCGTGATCCCTTCTCTATTGCACCCAACCTATCATAGCCAAGGCTGTTAAAGATTACCTGTAAAAAATATTGCTATTACAACAAGATAAAGCATGGATAAGGGTTGCTGCCACCATCATTCAGCCTAAATTGCCATTACTGGCACATTTGTTGCGATATAACAGATAAAGCATAACCGCCAATTCCGGGCTGACGCCCTATAAGGTGCTAAATTGCAAAGTTATTGACAGAACATCATGAACGAAAAATCTGATAACCTTCAATTTCGTCCGGCAGGTAAGGGATTCATCATCAGTCAGACGGAAGGGATAGTGGGTCGCATACTCACTCAGACGTATGTGGATCAGAAAAAACGAATCTATGTGAAGATTAACGAAGAGTTCGTTCCACTTACCGAGCAGCACCGTTTTCTCGATGCCTATTGACTTAAGTCAGGAAGCTCACATCGGACTACAAGCACGCCCTCCATTCTTCAAGCAGCACGTCACCAAAAGGGGGCGCAGTTTATCGGCCATTTTCTCTCCCCTCAGTGTGGTAATCCACTCTTTCCACGCCATGTGGCGTCCTACGCCATTGCGCATTGCGCATGCTGTGCTGGCCTATCCGGTCGCATTTGAGCGCCTCTGCTGATTGCCTGTGGAACCTTAGACTATCCAGCGATACTGTGCGTTCAGATTCTCCAGTTTGATGCGGGCGGCTCTGGAAATCGATCAAAATCTCCTACACCACTGCGCCATCAGCTCGATATAGGTCAAGTAGCCGTACTCGCGGAAAAAGGTCTGCTGCGGCTACCGCGCTGGGTAATGTGATGTGGTTGCCCGGAGTGCTGCACGTGCTTTCTTGTCATGCTGTGATGCTTATCAACAGAAGCGAATCATGAATTCCTTTTGCTGCAATTTTACGGTTAAAGTATCATTCGAGAGCTATGGCCACTTGAAACGTCCGAGGGAAATATTATGGAAAAAAAACCGATATCTGTAGATCTTTGCAATCCTCCTTTAGGTCTTGGCTGCTGGGGCATGTCGGATGCCTACGGTCCAGCGGATGAAAAAGAATCAATCGCCACCATAGAGGCGGCTCTGGCTGCCGGTATTCGGCACTTTGACACCGCTGATGTTTATGGCAATGGCCACAACGAAACCTTGTTGGGCAGGGTTTTGGCTGGCCGAAGGCGAGATGTTTTTGTCGCGACAAAGTTCGGTTTCGTCGGTGATGAGCATAGCCGTGTGAGCGTTGACGGCCGGCCCGAACGAGTGAAGATCGCCTGCGAAGCCAGTTTGCGACGACTGGGCACCGAGGTGATCGATCTTTACTACCTGCATCGACGCGATGAGAAGGTACCGATCGAGGAAACTGTAAGCGCCATGGCAGATCTTGTCCGAGAAGGGAAGGTCCGCTATCTCGGCCTCTCCGAAGTCTCTGGCGAGACCCTTCGTCGGGCTTCGGCAGTCCACCCCATCGCTGCCCTCCAGTCAGAATACAGCCTTTTTAGCAGAACCCCGGAAAGTACAATACTTCCACTCTGCCGCGAACTCGGCACGGTGTTGGTGGCATTCTCCCCTCTTGGCCGAGGTTTGCTCACTGGGAAGGTGAAGTCCCGTGCGCAACTTGCCGAAGGTGACTATCGCCGGGAGATGCCCCGTTTTGCCGAGGAAAATCTGGCAAAAAACCTCGCCCTGGTAGAGGTCCTGGAAGTCTTGGCGCTGAGGAAAAACGGCACCGCAGCCCAAGTCGCACTTGCCTGGCTGCTGGCCCAGGGGAAGGACATCCTGCCTATTCCCGGCATGAAGCGGCAAACACACCTGCAGGATAACCTTGGTGCGCTGAATATTCAGCTTACGCCCGATGATCTGGCCCAGCTTGCCACTTTCAGTGAGGCCGTTCAAGGACCTCGACATAATCCCCGTAACCTTCGATTCATCGAAGATCCTTGAGAGTGAAGGGCCAAGCGCCCGTGCCCTGGCCATGAAGTTCCTGGCCAGGGGTGAACAGGCGAGGTCGGCAGGGGTTAAGAAAATTTGAGATCGCGCTTCATCTTTGAAGAATGAGTTCGTTGGAGGGTATCCCCGAAGATGTGACGGCGCAGCCAGGCTGCCCCATGAAAGAGGAAATCCCCGATCGCCTGGGAATGCAAGGTCCTGCCAAGTTCCATCCGCTGTTGAATCATCTCACTTTTGTCCTGACCATTCATTTGAAACCTCCCCGTTTCGTTTCCAGTTGGAGTAGTCTGTTCCCTTGATAAAGATCTTAGCATATGCATTGTTCTTCTTGAATGGCAGAAAACGTGCATTAGCTGTGCAAATTTGAACAGTCAGGGGTAGAATTGGGCCAGTCAACGCGATGGAGACCAAATATGACAATAAGGGGTAAGAATGTCGTGGAATTGGGATGATATCAGGTTTTTTCTTGCACTCTGCCGGAAACAGACCTTTATGGCCGCCGCCGCCGAATTGAAAGTTACCCACACGACCGTGTCGAGGAGGATATCCGCTCTTGAGGAATCCTTGCAATCGCAACTCTTCATGCGCACGGAAAGGGGATGCAGGCTCACCCCGGAAGGGGAACTCCTGCTTCCTTTTGCGGAGCAGATCGAGAGCAACGTGATCAATCTCGAGGAGAAGGTTGTCGGCCGCGATCGACGTCTTACCGGTTCGATACGGGTCGGAGCCCCTGACGGATTGGGCAACTGCTTCCTCGCCGGAAAGCTTGCCAAATTTCAAAAAGAGCATCGGGGACTTGACGTCGAGTTGGTGGCTGCCCCTCATTATTACAGCCTTGCAAAGAGGGAAATAGATATCTTGATAACCGTGAGAAGACCATCCGTTGGCAAAGCCATTACCAGAAAACTGATTGACTACAGGTTCGGGTTATTTGCCTGTCGCGACTATCTGGCGGAAAAACCCGCGATCAAAACCAAACACGACTTAAATGGGCACAGGTTCGTCAATTACATTGATGAGCTGCTATTTGATGATGACCTGCGGTTTATGGATGAGGTGAATCCGGGCCTGGAGGCATCATTCAGAAGCTCGACCCTGTACGCCCAAATGGCAGCCACTGTTGCCGGAGCGGGGATTGGAATCATCCCATATTTCATTGCGCACCTGGAACGCGCGCTTATTCCGGTCTTGCCCGAATTCTTCATCGAGCGGAGGTTCTGGCTGCAGGTGAACCCCGACACCCAACAGTTGGCGCGGGTGCGTGCCACCATCGACTTCATCGTCAATGAAATGAGCGGCAACAAGGAGTTGTTCCTTGGTCTGCCGAACCATCACCCACCCACTCGCTGAATCTCTTGGCTTGCACCAGCACCTTTCGGGTCGCTTCTCCTGCATGTCCGGCAATGCATACAGAGGCAAGCTAAGCTACTGGAAATAGCAGTTTATAAGACCCACTGGAAGTCGCAAATGATATTCTCTGTTATTTGATCTGCCAATTTTCTATTTTTCCGAAGGTAAAGTGAAGTAGAATGCTGTCCCTTCTCCAGGGCTGGATTCAACCCATATCGTGCCGCCATGTCTTTCGACGATCTTTTTGCATGTGGTCAGACCCAAGCCGATTCCTTCGTACTCTTCTGTTGTATGGAGCCTCTGGAAAACCATAAAGATGCGCTCGTGAAATTCTCCGGGAATACCGATGCCATTGTCTTTGACAAAAAATTCATACTCATTTTTCTTTTTTCGATACCCTATCTCCACCTTCGGCTTCGAGCTTTCGTTATACTTTACAGCATTGATGATAAGGTTTTGAAACAGAATCTGGATCTGAGCAAAGTCGACAGCAACCGTCGGCAGGTCGGGATACAGGACCGTGGCGTGCTTTTCGTGCAGTATCGATTCAAGATTGTTCAGGACGATTTCGATCAAACGATTAAAATTTGATTCCTGGCGCTGTAAGGGACGGCTGGTCAGGCGGGACATGGATAACAGACTGTCGATCAGGTTTTTCATGTGATGAATGGATGCTACAGTCCGTTCTATATAATGCTGCCCCTTCTCGTCGAATTTATTATCATAGCGCCTCTTGAGCAGATCGAGAAATCCAGCGACTGAGCGAAGCGGTGCCTGGAGATCGTGGGACAGAATATGCGCGTACAGTTCAAGTGCCTCGTTGGATCTGTGCAGGGCTTTTATCAGTTCCTTGTGGTCGGTGACATCGCGTTCCAGCGCCGCCACGCCTTCGATCGCCTGCTGGTCGTCAAAAATAGGTGTGTAAATATATTCGTAAATTCTATCCCTCCCGGAGGGAAGAGAATACGACATTTCTCCGCGGCAATCTTCTCCTGTTGCAATGACCTTCATTGCCTCATGGTAGAGTGTTTCTGAGCCAGGTAAAGGGAGGTCATGATGGGTCCTGCCCATGAGGGCTGGGTTAGCGATTCCCAGATCTTTAAGCATGGATGTATTGGCATAGATAAATCTGCCGTTGTCATTCAGAAGGTAGCAATGATCGGGAGACGCGGTTATGACTTTCTCCAAGAGCCTCCTTTGCTTGTCTGATTCTGCAGCAAAAGCCTCTACTGATTTCATGATCACACCATCCAATTCTTCATTGAACAACGAGATCTCGACATTGTCTGATTCCTCTTGCTCACTCTCTGCCCAGAGACGCATTACACTTGACCGCAGTGCCCTGTACTCGCTCAGCACATCGTTTATATTGAAACCGAAACCATGGCGGGTAATACCATGCTCGATCGATGATTTAAGAGCTTTTCCCAGCAGGGGATGGAGCCCACGCGAACGTTCTTCCCTGAAACGTTTGCTTTTGTTCCTTTCTATTCCATCAGCTATGTCGAGTAGTATCATTTGGGCATGATCGCGAAGCTCTTTTTTATTCATAGAGCCACTTTCAGGCTGGATAGCAAAAGCGTGATCTTCCCATTCCTGAAGAATGCTTTCCATGTTATGACGGATGAAATCTGGTAGACTCATATTTAAATCTTATCTGAGCTCTTAGCAGCACTTTGAAAAGGAGGATGTATTCAGTCCGCACCCCCCATACTCAGTGAGCAACTGTTTAATTACGTTAGGAGTCCAGCAAAAAGGTTATATTGAAATATATGATGTTCCTTTTGAAAAGCTTACAGCAATCCAGTATGTTAGGCAACAGCCAAAACCCAATCATTAGATTAGCACTGCAATATCAAATTGATATAATTTCTCTTTTGCTAAGATCTTTCCTGAGCCTGTCGCCCATCCTGTTGAACGGGCGTCATGGGTATAGGGTTTGATTGCCGCCCCGTCCCTTATTCAGCAAAACGCCGTGGATTTCCCGGAATAGCCGCAACGACAGTGGTAGTCCTTCCCCATCAGGCGCAGACCATGGTCGAGGGCGGCGACATAGTTGCACAACCTCCCGTACGTCATCCAGCGGCACTCCCGGTTCCTGATCCAGTTCGAACATCAGCCGGTCCGATAACGAAGACTGGGTTCCCTCGATCATGGGATGAGAGGACCGCCTTGGATTCGGGGATTGGACCATTCATTCAGTGATGTCTCAACCGGACGCCTTTTCTTTCTGAGCAGCCATTTCCGCGGCGAGCCGCTTGCGCCGCGCGAGCTCGGCCTCGGAGGGGTGTTCCGGAGCGAACGACCCGGGCTTGACATCTCCCGCTCGGGAATAGGTCGCAACGATGACGCCGTTCGGGGAAATCTCGCTTGCAAGCAGGGTGAATGCGGCCGGAATGGAACCCTCGGCAAACAAGCGCTTGCCCCTGCCGAGAGTTATCGGGAATATCTTCAACCTGAACTCGTCGACCAGGTCGTGCCTCAAGAGCGTCTGGATCAGATCCCCGCTGCCATGAACCTGTATTTCGGGTCCCTCCTGCTCCTTCAATTTTCCGATCTGGCCTGCAACATCGCCATAGATCAACTGGGAATTGCTCCAGTCGAGTTGTCTCAGCGTCTTTGAGACCACATATTTCTTCGCCTCGTTCAGTCCGGCTGCAATGGGATCGCCTTCAGTCTGCGCATACGGCCAGTAGGCCGCAAATATCTCATACGTCCTCCTGCCGAGCAGGAGATCGAAGGGTCCCTTCATCTGTTTGTCCATCACTCTGCCGAGGAACTCGTCGAAGTAACCGGCTACCCAGCCGCCTTGGCTGAAGCCGCCGCTGGGATCCTCTTCGGGCCCGCCTGGAGCCTGCATTACTCCGTCAAGAGTTATGAAAGAGAGAACGATGAGTTTTCTCATGCTTGATACCTCCAAGAGACAGTCAATTTGGAAAAGGGAAAACCAGACGATCAGTTTTCCGGTAAGACCCGTATTCACCATAAGGAGCAACAGGGGACGGTGTAAGCAGGCTGTAAAGTATTTTGACCTGCTCGGTCTGCGCGGTTCTGCGAACCCCAACTTCAGCGGAGTGGGGACAGTGGCAGGCGCAGCTATCGACAAGAACGGGAATCATTCTTAGTTTCTCCCTGTCTCGTTCCCTTGATTTCTTATGAGTGAGGGCGGAAGCTGTCCGGGAAAACCGGGTTGTCGAAATCCGCATGGCCGAACAGCTATCGAGTTGGGAAAGAAAGTCGGGATGATCCCCGGAAAACACCATGACACAGCAGGCAAACGAGTCATCATGAACACTCCGCTTCTCAATGAAAATCATGAAAAGCCGAAGCCATCGCTCTCGAGAAACCTCGGCTGGTTCGTCCTGGGAGTCGTCATTGCCATGACGATCGTCGCCGCGCTGATCGGCGTCAAGCTGCTCCAGTTCGACGAGATGGAGGCCAAGGCGGCCCAGCAGGTAATGCCTCCGGAGGTGGTCAATGCCGCCGAGGTCATCGAGAAGGACTGGCAGCCACGCGTTCCGGCGGTCGGCTCGGTGGTGGCCTTCAAGGGAACCGTGGTCAGCGCCGAGGCCGACGGCATCGTGCGGGAGATCCGCTTCGAGGGGGGGACCATGGTGGCAGCCGGCGCCGAGCTGGTACGGCTCGATGTCGATATAGAGCAGGCGCAGCTGCGGTCCGCCGAAGCCGCCGCCGATTTGGCGCGGCTCTCCTTCAGGCGCACCAGGGAGCTGATCGTCAACAAGAGCATTCCCCAGGCGGACTTCGACTCGGCCGAGGTCGCACTGAGGCAGGCCAATGCCCAGGTCGACAACCTCAAGGCGATGATCGCCCGGAAAACCGTGCGCGCGCCGTTCGCCGGCAAGCTCGGCATCCGCAGCATCAACGTCGGGCAGTTTCTGAGCAAAGGCAATCCGGTGGTATCGCTGCAGTCGCTTGACCCGGTGTATGTCGAGTTTTCCCTGCCGCAGCAGCGCCTGGGCGCCCTGGCCGAAGGACTGGAAGTCGCGGTATCGTCCGACTCGTACCCGGGGCATCAGTTTACCGGAAAGGTCACGGCGATCAACCCGGAGATCGATCCGGCGACGCGCAGTGTCCGTATCCAGGCGACGCTCGCCAACGGCGACGGACGGCTGCGTCCGGGGATGTTCGTCTCGGTCGAACTGATTCTTGCCCAGTCGGAGAAGGTGTTGTTCATCCCGGCCACCGCGGTGATGCACGCGCCGTTTGGCGACGCCGTCTTCGTGATCGAGGAGGGCGAGGCGGACGGGGCAACGAAGCCCCTGGTCGTCCGGCAGCAGCAGGTCCACCTGGGGGCACGGCAGGGCGATTACGTGATGGTGAGCGAGGGGGTGAAAGCCGGGGACAGGATCGTCTCCGCCGGCGTCTTCAGGCTGCGGTCCGGCGCCGGCGTCACGATCGACAACAGCCTGGCCCCGGAATTCACCTTTGCACCGAAGCCGGGCAATACCTGACCAGAATTCCCATGAGCAATCTGTCGATTCTCACAGCGTTTGCAGCATCGGCAGGGGCGAAAGATCTTTCGCCCCATACACGGAAACCTCGGATGGTGAGCGCGGTGGGGTGCATCTATGCACTTAGGGGGAGCTGTTGCTCGCTATCGGTATCGGTATCGGGATCGGTATCGAAATAGTACTTCAGATCGTGGTATTCGATAGCGATACCGATCCCGATACCGATTTGGATGAAAACCTTAAACTGACACCCCGCAGGGGGTATAGGGGGGAGCCATGCCGATGCCGCCCACCAAAGCTTTCACCGACATTTTTGTCAAACGCCCGGTCCTGGCGATCGTGATCAATCTGCTCATCATCATCGCCGGCGTACAGGCATGGCAGTCGCTCAGCGTCCGCCAGTACCCGCGCAGCGAAAACGCCTCGGTGGTCATCACCACGGTATATGTCGGGGCTAGCCCGGAGCTGGTCAGGGGCTTCGTCACGACCCCGCTCGAGCGGGCCATCGCCGCCGCCGACGGCATCGACTACGTGGAATCGAAGAGCCTGCAGGGCCTCTCGCTGGTCACCGCGCGGTTGAAGCTCAATTACGACCAGACCAAGGCCCTTGCCGACATTACCGCCAAGGTCAATCAGATCCGTAACGAGCTGCCGCTCGAGTCCGAGGTGCCGTCGATTGCCGTGGTGTCCGCCGACTCCGAGTTCGCCTCGGCCTATCTCGCCTTTTCGTCCGAGACGCTTGGCCAGGGGCAGATCACCGACTATCTGGTGCGGGTGGTGCAGCCGCGGCTGGCCTCGGTCGCCGGCGTGCAGAATATCGAAATCTACGGTGCGCGGACTTATGCCATGCGCATCTGGCTGCAGCCGGAACGGATGGCGGCGCTGAATATCAGCCCGGCGCAGGTGCGGGTAGCGCTTGCCGCCAACAACTATCTCGCCCCGGTGGGCAGCACCAAGGGCTCGCTGGTGCGTGCGACGCTCACCACCAACACCGACCTGCACACCGCCGAGCAGTTCAAGCAGCTGGTGGTCCGCCAGGAAAACGATACGATCATCCGCCTGCAGGATATCGCCGAGGTGGAACTCGGCGCCGAGGATTACGACACCGAGGTGCGCATGAGCGGCATGACTGCGGTGTTCGCGGGGGTCTTCGTGCTGCCGAACGCCAATGTCATCGATGTCATTAAAAAAGTCCGGGAAGAACTGGCGGCGATTCGCCCGGACCTGCCGGCCGGCCTCGAGGCGGTGGTCTGCTACGACTTCACCGAATACGTGCAGAACGCCATCCATGAGGTGCTCGGCACGCTTACCGACACGCTGTTGATCGTGGTGCTCGTCATTTTTTTATTTCTGGGTTCGCTCCGTTCGGTGCTGGTGCCCGTCGTGGCGATTCCGCTGTCGCTGATCGGCGCGGTCTTTTTGATGCAGCTCTTCGGCTTCACCCTCAATCTGCTCACGCTGCTGGCGATCGTGCTGTCGGTCGGCCTGGTGGTGGACGACGCCATCGTCATGGTCGAAAATGTCCAGCGTCATCTGCATTTGGGCAAGAAGCCGCTCGACGCGGCGCTGTCCGGCGCGCGCGAGCTGATCGGCCCGATCATCACGATGACAATTACCCTGGCCGCGGTCTATACGCCGATCGGCCTGCAGGGCGGGCTGACCGGCGCGTTGTTCCGGGAGTTCGCGCTCACCCTGGCGGGCGCGGTGACGATCTCCGGTATCGTGGCGCTTACCCTGTCGCCGATGATGGCGTCGAAACTGCTCCGCGGCGGGGGCGAGGAGCGCGGCTTCTCCGGCTGGGTCAACCGCCGCTTCGACCGGCTGCGCGCGTCGTACGGCCGGGTGCTCGATCGTACGCTTTCGGCGCGCCCCATGGTCTACGCGGTGTGGATCGTCCTCGGCCTGGCGGCGATCCCCATGTACATGTTCTCGCCGTCCGAGCTCGCGCCGGTGGAGGACCAGGGGTTCATGTTTTCCATCATCAATGCCCAGACCAACGCCACGACGGACCAGAAACGCCACTTCGCCAGGGCCTCCGAGGAGGTGTTCCTCTCGGTTCCCGAGCGCGATTTCACCTTCCAGCTGCTTTTTTCGCCCGCCGATCCTTTTGCCGCGGCTTACGGCGTCGACGGTTTCGGCGGTCTGGTGGTGAAACCGTGGGCTCAGCGGGAGCGCACGGTGATGGAGATCATCCCCGACGTGCAGGGCAGGCTCTTCGCCAACCCCGGCCTGCAGCTCTTTG
>OBJA01001907.1_pt1 | contig 13069 bp, 13 predicted proteins | sample 1519751 | NCBI WGS metagenome assembly OBJA01 (sample SAMEA3881238, study PRJEB22517) | soil metagenome | biome: lake sediment; feature: soda lake sediment; material: sediment, water from around vicinity | place: India | collected 2013-12-23 | depth 3 m | reverse complement strand
ACCTATCTTGGCTTGCCGGTACTGGAGGCGACCTTGGGGAGCTGGGCCCGCAGTATCGCCATTCAGTACGACCTGTTTGCCTGTACGCCGTTATTGCTGAGCCTGGGGATCATGCTGGCGCAGCGCTATGGCAGTGGTAACGAGGGGCCGCACCCGCTCCGCCAACTGCTGCGGGTGCCACCGCTTTGGGCGGCGATCATCGGAGTGACGCTGAACCTGGCCGGTGTGCCCTTGCCCGAACTGCTGGGCGGAACGCTGGATATGCTGGCTGCCGGGGTGATCCCGCTGATGCTGTTTTCCCTGGGCCTGGCCTTGCGATGGGGAGATGGCTTGCGGGGGCGTTGGCAATGGCTGTTGCCGGTGGTGCTGATCCAGTTGGTGCTGACCCCGCTGCTGGTGTGGTTGGTGGCGCAGGGCACCGCCCTGGATGCCCAGGTGATGACGGCGGTGGTGCTGGAGGCGGCGATGCCCAGCATGGTATTGGGGATCGTGCTCTGTGATCGCTACCGGCTCGACAGCGGCCTGTATGCGATGGCTGTCACCCTGAGCACAGTGTTGAGCATGTTCAGTTTGCCGCTGTGGTTTGCCCTGCTCGGCGCGATGGCCTGATTGCGCTGGCTCTTTCGGGCAGCTAACCCAGGCTTGCCCCAGAGATGGATAATGTTGCAATATGCTTGGTAACAAGGTGTCGACATCCTTTCCTGATACGGAGTTGTGTTTGATTCATGGGTAAGCGCTCTGCCATCTGCCTGTTTACATTGCTGATGCTGCTGATGTCTGCGAGTTGGGCAGAAGAGATCGTTTATGTACACGATGAGTTGCGTCTGGGGGTGCGCCCCAAGGCCAATTCCACCGATGCGCCGTTGGTGGTGGTTACCACTGGCGCCCGGCTGGAAGTGCTTGATCGTACAGGTAGTTTTGTCAAGGTGCGCACCGACAACGGGGTGGAGGGCTGGGTGAATGCCGCCTACCTGAGTGAGGAAAAGCCGGCCCGCCTGCTGCTGGAAGAACTGGAAGAAGAACATACGCGCCTGCTGGAGCGGCTGGTCGGCACCTTAGCGCAGGCCGAAGCACAACAGGGAGAGATTGAGTCTCTGCAACAACAGTTGGCGCAGTTGGTCGATGATAAGGCATTCAGCCAGCAGCGGATGGAATCACTGCTTAGCGAGTTGCAGCAGCTCCGGGCCGAAATCACACATAACGAACAGCAGGTCATCGAAGAGCAGTTGATGTCCTGGTTGTATCTGGCCCTGGCAGGGTTCTTTATATTCCTGCTGGGGATCTATTTCGGTTACAAATGGCACCGTCAGCGGATCTCCGATCGTATGGGTGGCCTGGAGATTTGAGTGCTTTGGGTTGAATTTGCCGGGCTAATTTGCAAAACGTCGGGCGCCATAGCCGCCGCTGGCGCTGATATGCTGGCGATACAGCACCGGCAGATCGCTCACTACCGAGTTCTTTACCGCAGGACGCGCCAATAGCTGCCGCGCCCAGCCTTGCAGCGTCGGCAGGTTCTCCAGCAGACCCGGTTTATCCCACTCTTCCAGTAGCGCCAGGCGCATGAATAGCGGTGCGTAGGCGACATCCACCAGGCAAAAATCCTCGCCATTGAAGTAAGGCCCCTTTACCTGGGCTTCCAACTGGGCCAGCCTGGTGCGCAATTCGGCCTCGGCCTGCTCACAGGCCTCCTTCTCTTTGGCCATGACCATATTGAACTGCGCCATGAACAGGCCGGAGGCAAATTCAATCCAGGCGCGGTTTTGCGCCTTGCGTAGCGGATCGGCGGGATGCAGTGAAGGAGGATGGATCTCATCCAGGTACTCCATGATCACCGCTGATTCAAAGAGCACCTCGTTGCCGACCCGCAGCACCGGAACCTTGCCCAGCGGCGAGATGGCTTTGAACCAGTCGGGCGGGTTGCGCAGGTCGATATACTGGATGTCGTAGTCCACACCCTTTTCCAGCAGCACGATCACCGAGCGTTGCACGAAGGGGCAGAGCTTGAAGCTGATCAATTCCGGTTTCATGTGGATACCTCGATTATTCGGGTTAAGGGCTGGGGTTGGGGTATTGGCGATGGATCGCCTCGATCCCGTCCAGCACAGCCTCATCAAGGGTCAGCTCGACACTGGCGATATTACTTCGCAATTGTTCCATCGTGGTGGCGCCGATTAGGGTGCTGGCGATGAAGGGGCGGCTGTTGACGAAGGCCAGCGCCATCTGTGCCGGATCGAGGCCGTGGCGCTGCGCCAGTTCGACATAAGCGCTGGTGGCGGCCTGGGCCTGTGGATTGCTGTAGCGATCATAATCGGGCCAGCGGCTCAGGCGTGCGCCATCCGGTTTGGTATTCTCCAGGTACTTGCCGGAGAGCACCCCAAAGCCCAGCGGTGAGTAGGCCAGCAGGCTGATATCCTCGCGATGGGCCACCTCCGCCAGGCCGATCTCGAAGCTGCGGTTCAGCAGGCTGTAGGGATTCTGGATACTGGCGACACGGGCCATGTGCATACAGTCGGCTAGTTGCAGATAGCGCATTACCCCCCAGGCGGTCTCGTTGGACAGCCCGACATGGCGCACCTTGCCCTCCTTGACCAGGTCGTTGAGCAGTTGCAGGGTCTCAATGATTGGCACCGGGCGGTCATCCGGATCATGTTGGTAACCGAGCCTGCCGAAGTAGTTGGTCTTGCGATCGGGCCAGTGCAGTTGATACAGATCGATATAGTCGGTTTGCAGGCGTTTCAGACTGTCGTTGAGCGCCTTGGTGATGTTGTGGCGATCAAGGCGGGTCTGTCCGCCACGGATATGCGGCAGCCAGTCGCTGCCAGGGCCGCAGACCTTGGTGGCCAGGACGATGCGCTCGCGCTGGCCATGCTTGCGCAGCCACTTGCCGATGATGGCCTCGGTCTTGCCGTAGGTCTCGGCACGCGGCGGGATGGCGTACAGCTCGGCGGTATCGATCAGGTTGATCCCCTGATCGACGGCATAGTCCAGTTGCCGATGCGCCTCCTGTTCGCTGTTCTGCTCGCCGTAGGTCATGGTGCCCAGGCCGATCAGGCTGACACTGATCCCGGTCTTTCCCAGTTTGCGGTATTGCATGGGGGCGCCCCTCTTTGCCTCATGTTTCAGGGAAATATACCCGGATGTTGGCGTGGCGTGCCAGCCAAGGCAGTAAATTTCGTATAGAATGGCTCTTTTTCCCTTGTCAGGCGACCCCATTAGCCATGTCCAGCACTATCCCCCAGGTCGGTTTCATCAGCCTCGGTTGCCCCAAGGCCACGGTCGATGCCGAGCGCATCCTGACCCAGCTACGTGCCGAGGGTTACCGGATCACCCCTGATTATCATGATGCCCAGTTGGTGGTGGTCAATACCTGTGGCTTTATCGATGCGGCGGTGGAGGAGTCGCTGGAAACCATCGGCGAGGCCCTGGCGGAGAATGGCCGGGTGATCGTCACCGGTTGTCTGGGGGCCAGGGAAGGGGTGGTACAGAGCGCCCACCCACAGGTATTGGCGGTGACCGGCCCCGATTCCCTGCCGGAGGTGATGGCGGCGATTCATCAGCACCTGCCACCCCAGCATGACCCGTGGGTCGATCTGATACCGCCCGGTGGGATCAAGCTGACCCCCCGCCACTATGCCTATTTGAAGATTGCCGAGGGCTGTAATCAACAGTGCAGCTTTTGCATCATCCCATCGATGCGTGGCAGGCTGGCGAGCCGTCCCATCGGCGAGATCCTGGATGAGGCAGAAAAACTGGTCGCGGATGGCGTACAGGAGTTGCTGGTGGTGGCGCAGGATACCGCCGCCTACGGGGTCGATCAAAAATACCGCACCGATTTCTGGCAGGGTCGCCCGCTCAAGACCGATATCGAGACCCTGGTCAAACAGCTCGGATCGCTGGGCGCCTGGCTGCGTCTGCACTACGTCTATCCTTATCCGAAGGTCGATCGGCTGGTTGAATTGATGGCCGATGGCTATGCGCTACCCTATCTGGATGTGCCGCTGCAGCATGCCAGCCCCAGCGTGCTCAAGGCGATGCGCCGTCCCGCCGATAGTGAGAACATGCTGCGCCGTATCGAGACCTGGCGCACGATCTGTCCGCCGCTGACGCTGCGCTCGACCTTCATCGTCGGTTTTCCCGGCGAGACCGAGCGTGATTTCGAGATGTTGCTGGAGTTTCTGCAAGAGGCCCAACTGGATCGGGCCGGGGCCTTTGCCTATTCGGCGGTGGCGGGGGCCGCGGCCAATCAGTTGCCTGACGCGGTGCCCGAGGAACTCAAGCTGGAGCGGCTGGAGCATTTCATGGAGCTACAGACCGCAATCAGCGCCGACAAGCTGCAACAGCGGGTCGGCACCAGCGCCACGGTGCTGGTCGACGAGGTGCATGGTGATGAGGCGATCGCGCGCAGTCCCGGTGAGTCACCGGAGATCGACGGGGTGGTGGTGCTGCGTGGCTTCGAGGGTCTGGAGCCGGGCGATGCGTGATCAATGCTGCCGACGAGCACGACCTTTACGTTATTGCCTCCGAGCAACCCCTGTAGGGGCGGCTCCGCCGCGATGGTGTTGAATCGCACCATAGGCGCTCCTACAGGGATGCCTTGGTGGGAGGGAGCGGCTCCGCTGCGAGGGTATTGAATCGTGCCACAGGCGCTCCTACTTGATGCGGTCTTCACGTACCGCCTGGTACTCCGCCGCGCGGGGATGAGGCGCGTAGGCACCATCCGCGTCGTGGTGCTCGCGCCCGGTCACCGGCGGGTTGAAGGCACAGATCAGGCGCATGTCCTCCGTGCCGCCGCGCAGCAGGTGCTCGTCGTGCTCGTTGAGCAGGTAGAGGGTGCCGTCCTTGATCGGGTGGATTTCGCCGCTCTTCAGGTCTTCGATCTCGCCATTGCCGGCCACGCAGTAGACCGCCTCGATATGGTTTTTGTACCAGATATGGGTCTCGCTACCGGCCTTGATGAGGGTTTCGTGAAAGGAGAAGCCGGCCCTGTCCTCGTCGAGGACAAAGCGGCGGCTCACCCAGTTGCCGTTCTCGGCGTGAACCTCGCGCTCGGAGCCAATAATCTCCTCCAGGGTACGGACGATCATGCCACGATTCCCTTGCGCGCGTCATCGCTGCGCTGCAGGACATCACCGATGGCCTTGTCGATCAGGGTCATGCCTTCGCGCAGGGTCTCTTCGTCGATGGTCAGTGCTGGCAGGAACTTGACCACGCTGTCATCAGCCCCGGCCAGTTCGATGATCAGGTTGTTGGCGAAGGCCTCCCTGGAGACCTCGCCGGCAAAGCCGGGGCGCGGGATATCCAGGCCCCACACCATGCCGATACCGCGCAGTTCGATCTCCAGTTGCGGATACTTGTCGACGATCTTCTGCAACTCCTCCTCCATGATCCGGCCCTTGTATTTCACCGCCTCGGCGAAGTCCTCGTTTTCCCAGTAGCTTAGCGCCTTGGTGGCGGCGACAAAGGCCAGGTTGTTGCCACGGAAGGTACCGGTGTGCTCGCCGGGCTGCCATTGATCGAGCTCAGGGCGCATCAGCAGGATCGCCATTGGCAGACCACCCCCGATTGACTTGGACAGGCACACCATATCCGGCTTGATGCCGGCACGCTCGAAGCTGAAGAAGGTGCCGGTGCGACCGTTACCCACCTGGATATCATCAATGATCAACAGGATGTCGAACTCATGACACAGCTCGGAGAGCTCCTGCAGCCACTTCACGCTGGCCACATTGATACCACCTTCGCCCTGCACGGTCTCGACGATGATCGCCGCCGGCAGGTCGATCCCTGAGGAGCCGTCGGAGAGGAACTTGCGCAGGTAGTCGATGGTGTTCACCTCGGGGCCGAAGTAGCCATCGAAGGGCACCGAGTCGGCGTTGTTGCGCGCGCCGTAGGACTCGTCCCGGTAGAAGTCGTTACCGGTCACCGCCAGTGCGCCCATGGTCAGGCCGTGGTAGCCATTGGTAAAGGCAATCACATTCGAGCGGCGCTTGACCATACGCGCCAGCTTCAGCGCGGTCTCGACCGCATTGGTGCCGGTGGGGCCGGTGAACTGGATCTTGTAGTTCAGATTACGTGGCGCCAGGATGACATCGTAAAAGGTCTGCAAAAAGGCCTTTTTGGCCACAGTGGCCTTGTCCAGGGCATGCACGATACCGTCGCGCTGCAGGTATTCGATCAACGCTTCGCTGATGATGGGGTTGTTGTGGCCGTAGTTCAGGGTACCGGCACCGGCAAAGAAGTCGATGAATTTGTTGCCGTTTTCATCATAGATATACGAACCCTTGGCTACATCGAAAATGGCCGGGAAGGAACGGACATAGCCGCGTACTTCTGATTCCAGTTCTTCAAAGATCCTCATGTGATACTCCTTGTCATTGTACGGTGATGGATACCGCCATTTGGCGATAGCTCAGGAAGGGAATGGCCCGATCCGGATCAGGCGTTCTTCATCGTGTGTCTCGCTGCCAAAGTGGTGGGCCTCCAGAAAGGCCTCCTCTTGCAGCGCAACCCCGTGAGTCTCGGCCAGGCGTTCGAAGACACGCCGCGAGGGGAGGTTGTCGGGGGCGATGGTGGTCTCCAGGTAGTTAACCTGATGGCACGCCGGACGTTGCAGCAGTTCCGCCAGCATCCTGCCCGCCAGGCCACTGCCACGCATCGAGGCATCCACAGCGATCTGCCAGACAAACAGGGTATGTGGTGCCTCCGGCAAGCGGTAAGCGGAGAGAAAGCCGACCAGGGTATTGTTGTGTTCGGCGACCACGCAGGTCTGGCGAAAGTGGCTACACAGTAAAAAGTAGTTGTAACTGGAATTGAGATCCAGCGGTGGGCAGCGTCCGATCAGCTGATGCACTGGCTTGCCGTCTGCCAGTTCCGGCATACGGAGCTGGGCTTTGGGTTTGGCATTCATCGCTAGGCTAATAATCCTTTGTGTGCAAAATAATAAGGTGTACTATAACGCAGTAACCTGCTGAATTTCAAGTTTATAAAGAAAATCTCCCACGGTTATTGCTTTGAGATGAAAGCAATACCCGGGCCTGGTGAGGCCTGTTTTCCCGTATGCCGTACTATCCGGGAGCAATCCGTGAGCTGATCAGAGGAAAGGTATGATGATGAAAGCAAAGCCCACGGGGCGGCTGACAACCGGTATGGTTGAGGCTGACGAGCGCTGTACGGATGTGTTGATCACCTTGCGGCGGATTATCCGCGCCATCGATCTGCGTTCCCGCCAACTGATGCAGGAGGCGGGCTTTACCGGCCCGCAGTTGTTGCTGATGCAGGCCCTTGCCACCGCCGAGGAGATGACCGCCGGTGATCTGGCGCGCCGGGTCAATCTCAGTCAGGGTACGATCACCTCGATCCTCGATCGGCTGGAGAAGCGTGCGCTGATCCAGCGGATCCGCTCTCATACCGATCGGCGCCGGATCTTTGTCAGCCTGACCAGCGAGGGGCGGGAGCGGCTCAGTCTGGCCCCCACCTTGCTACAGCAGCGCTTTATCCAGCGCTTTACCGAGTTGAAGGACTGGGAGCAAAACCAGATCCTCTCGTCCTTGCAACGCCTGGCGGAGATGATGGATGCCCAGGATATCGATGCCGCACCGGTGCTGGATACCCGGCGCCAGCTCGATAGCGCGGTTGGTCTGGAGGAGTAGCTGGGTAGGTTAACAGCCTGTTAAAGACTGCAACAGGCCAGCCGAAACTCGACCGGGGTGTCCGCCAGTTGCGGACGCTCGGCGGTCGGGCGCAGGAAGCGCACCGTGAAGCGGTGCCGGCTGCCGCTGATCTCGGCGTAGTAGGGGCTGTCGGTGGGCAGCATCACGCGCACCAACTGGAAGGGGGTGTTGTTGTCCAGTTGGCGCTGAAAGCTGCCCTGTTCGCACTGTAACGTCTTGACCTCGGCGCTGTTGCGGATCATCTTCAGCAACAGTTCGATGGATTGACGTACCGGATCGAGGCTGGTGATCCACTCCCGCTGATCGGCGACACGCCGTTCGTATGGGCCGCTCAGCCACAGGTGGTAGCCGGGCAGATCGAAATCGCAGGTGCCGCCCGGGATGCTGCTGCGTTGGCGGATCGCGGTAATGAATTCATCATCGCGCAGGGCCTGTCCCGGCTGGGTGCTCAGTCCGTGCAGGTTATCGATCAGGTGTTCCATCGCGCGCAGGATGGTGCCCAGCTTGTCGTGATCGACCTGGGGGATATCCATCAGGCAGCGCAGGTTGCCGGTGGCGCGCTCCAGTTCCTTGAGCAGTTCGGTCTTCAGGTCGCCGCGCGAGAAGATGTCCAGGATATCCAGCAGACTGGCGATAAAGATCCGGCTGTCCCAACTGCTCTTGCCCGCCTGGAAATGCGCGGCCTGATTGAACAGATGTTCAAGCCGCAGCAGGGTGCGGATCCGTTCATTCAGGGGATGCTCGTAGACGGTGTAGCCTTGCATGCTCAGCTCACGGGCCTGTCATGGGAAAGTTTGGCCAGCTCCAGATAGTGCCGGTGTAATTGTAGCACTTGCTGTTGGAGCGACTCGGGACGGCCCTCATTATGGAGGATATCGTGTGCGGCGGCTAGTCGCTGCTGGCGGCTGGCCTGTTGGGTCATCAGTTGTTGAATGGCGGCGGGGTTGCTGTGATCGCGCCGACTGGCGCGCGACAGTTGCTGCTGTTCATCGCAGTCGACCACTAGGATGCGATCGACCATGGCGTGCCAACCCTTTTCCAGCAGCAGGGGGATGGCGATGATCACGTAATCGGCGTGCAGTTGCTCAAGCTGTGCCATGACATCAGCACGGATCGCCGGGTGCAGCAGGGCCTCCAGCCGTGCCAGGCTGTCCGGATCGGCAAATACCCGCTGACGCATGGCCGGGCGATCCAGTTCGCCATGCGGGTCGAGGATGGCGCTGCCAAATTCATCAATCAGCCGCGCCAGCAGGGGCTGGCCCTTGCCGACCAGCCGGCGGGCGATCTGATCGGTATCGATAATCGGCACGCCCAGCTGCTGGAAGTATTCACAGGCGGTGGACTTGCCGCTACCGATCCCGCCAGTTAGCCCAACCTTGAGCATCTAGATGAAGTTGTCTAGATAGAAGTGGATCATCGCATCCCCCCACAGCATCGCCAACCAGCCGGCAGCGGCCAGATAGGGGCCAAACGGGATCGGCAGTTGCCGGTCACGCCCACGCAGCAGTACCATCGCCACGCCCAACACCGCCCCGACCAGCGAGGAGAGGATGATCACCAACGGTAGGCTTTGCCAGCCCAGCCAGGCACCCAGCAGGGCCAGCAGTTTGAAGTCGCCATAACCCATGCCCTCCTTGCCAGTGAGCAGCTTGAAGGCCCAGTAGACCAGCCATAGCGACAGATAGCCGGCCATCGCGCCGATGATAGCCGAGTGCATGTCGGTGAAGATCCCGAACAGGTTCAGCCCCAGCCCCAGCCACAACAGCGGCAGGGTGATGTCATCCGGCAGCAGATGGTGATCGATATCGATAAAGCTCAGGGCGATCAGTGCCCAGGTAAGCAGGATCGCAAACAGCCCCTGCCAGCCAAAGCCAAAGTGCCAGGCGGTGAGCGCGGTCAGCACGGCGGTAAAGAGCTCGATCAGTGGATAGCGCAAGGCAATCTTGCCCTGGCAATGGCGGCAGCGGCCCTTTTGCAGCAGATAGCTCACGACAGGGATGTTTTCCCAGGCGCCGATCAGGTGGCCGCAATGGGGGCAGCGCGAACGGGGCTGCGCAAGGTTGAAGTGTGGCTGTTGTTCCTGCGGCAGTTTCAGCAGTTCCTGGCACTGGCGACGCCAACTGTGTTGCATCATCTCCGGCAGGCGGTAGATCACCACATTCAGGAAGCTGCCGACAAATAGCCCAAGCAGTGCCGCAGCAAGGGTGAACAGCAGCGGTTGCTGCTGCATCAGCAGGGTCAGTTCAGCAAACATGATCGTCAGCGGTCGTTTGAACCACGCTTAGACCACGGCGCCCATCTGGAAGATCGGCAGATACATCGCGATGACCAGGCCGCCGACCAGCACCCCGAGGATTGCCATGATCAGTGGTTCGAGCAGGCTGCTGAGCGCATCCACCGCATCGTCCACCTCACCTTCGTAGAAGTCAGCCACCTTGCCGAGCATCATGTCCAGCGAACCGGCCTCTTCACCAATCGAGACCATCTGGGTGACCATGTTGGGGAAGACGTTGGCCATTTCCATCGAGGTGGTCAGCGAGGTGCCGGAGGCGACATCATCGCGCATCTTCATCACAGCATCCCGGTACTTGGCGTTGCCGACCGCGCCGGCTACCGAATCCATGGCCTCGACCAGCGGCACCCCGGCGGCGAACATCGTCGACAGGGTGCGGGCGAAGCGCGCTAGCGCTGCCTTGGTCAGGATCACACCAATGACCGGAAACTTCAGCGAGGCGATCTGTACCCCATCGTCGAATTTTCTGGAGCGGCGCTTGGCCTGCACGAACAGATAGCCCGCCAGAAAGATCCCCCCGAAGATCAGATACCAGTATTGCTGGAAGGCCTCCGAAAGGTTGATGACGAACTGGGTCAGCGCCGGCAGATCGGCACCAAAGCCCGAGAACAGCTCCTGGAATTGCGGGATAACGAAGATCAGCAGGATTGCGGTGATGATAAAGGCTACCACCAATACCGCGGCGGGGTAGAACAGGGCCTTCTTGATCTTGGATTTTAGCGCCTCGGTCTTTTCCTTGTAGGTGGCGATCTTGTTGAGCAGGCTTTCCAGAATCCCGGCCTGCTCACCGGCATGAACTAGATTGCAGGTCAGCTCGTCAAATTGCCTGGGGTGCTTGCGCAGGGCATCGGTCAGGGTGGCACCACCCTCGATATCCGAGCGGATGGTATTGATCAGGGTACGCATATTGGGGTTTTCGTTCCCCTTGGCCATGATCTCGAAGGATTGCACCAGCGGCACGCCGGATGACATCATGGTGGCCAACTGGCGGGAGAACAGGGCGATGTCCTTGGGAACGATCTTCTTTCCACGTGGGCCACCACTACCGAGGATGCTCTTGCGTTTTTTGCTGACCTTGAGCGGGGTGATGCCCTGACGGCGCAGATCGGCCTTGGCCATCGACATGCTGGAGCCGCTGACCTCACCTTTTTTGCGGCGCCCCTTGCTGTCGGTACCTTCCCAGACAAAGATTTCCTGCTTGATCGCTTTTTCCGCCATATGCCTGTTAATCCTTGGTCACGCGATTGATTTCCTCCAGACTTGTAAGCCCATCCTTCACCTTTTTCAGTGCGGACTGTCGCAAATCCGGAATTCCCTCTTGTTGTGCCTGCTCGGCCATTTCGTAGGCCGTGGCGCCCTTCATGATCAATTTACCCATCGCTTCCGAGATGGGCAGCACCTGATAGATACCGACCCGCCCCTTGTAGCCATCCTTGCACTGATCGCAGCCAACCGCCTTGTAGATCTTCAGGCCCGGCAGTTCCTCCTCCTTGAAGCCTTCCATCAACAGTGCCTCCCTGGGCACCTCCTCAAGGGTCTTGCAGTGGTTGCACAGGCGACGGGCCAGACGCTGGGCGATGATCAGGTTCAAAGCCGAGGCGATATTGTAGGGTGGGATGCCGATGTTCATCAGACGGGCGATGGTCTGCGGGGCATCATTGGTGTGCAGGGTGGACATCACCATATGCCCAGTCTGCGCTGCCTTGACGGCGATCTCGGCGGTTTCCAGATCACGGATTTCCCCGACCATCACGATATCCGGATCCTGGCGCAGGAAGGCCTTCAGTGCGCTGGCGAAGGTCAGTCCCACCTTGGGATTGACGTTGACCTGATTGATCCCTTCCAGATTGATTTCCACCGGATCCTCAGCGGTCGAGATGTTGACGTTGGGTTCGTTGAGGATATTCAGGCCGGTATACAGCGAGACCGTTTTACCGGAGCCGGTTGGGCCGGTCACCAGGATCATCCCATAGGGCTTGGCAAGGTTGTCCATGTAGAGCTTTTTCTGCTCGGGCTCATAGCCCAGCGCGTCGATCCCCAGCTTGGCGCTGGAGGGATCGAGGATACGCATGACGATCTTTTCCCCAAACAGGGTCGGGCAGGTGCTGACACGAAAGTCGATGGCCTTGTTTTTCGACAGGGTCAGTTTGATGCGCCCATCCTGCGGTACGCGGCGTTCCGAGATGTCCAAACGCGACATGACCTTGATGCGTGCCGACAGCTTGTTGGATAGCTGGATCGGCGGGGCGGCCACCTCGCTGAGCATTCCGTCCTGGCGAAAGCGGATCCGATAGCGTTTCTCGTAGGGCTCAAAGTGGATGTCCGAGGCACCCTTGTTGATGGCATCCAGCAGGATCTTATTGACGAAGCGCACCACCGGGGCGTCATCGACTTCGGTATCCTTGACGTCGGTATCGTTCTCGTCCTCAGCGGAGATATCCAGATCGTCGAGATCGGAATCCCCCAGTTCGCTCATCGAGGTATCGTTGGCCTCCATCGCTTTGTCGATCATCCGCGCCAGTTTGTCTTCCTCGACCAGAACTGCCTCGGTATGGGCGCTGACGTGGAAGCGGATCTCATCCAGCGCCACCAGATTGGTCGGGTCGGAAACGGCGACAAACAGACGGTTGCCGCGTTTGAACAGCGGCAGGGCGTGGTGGGCGCGGATCAGCTTTTCATCGACCAGCTTGGTGATCTCGTTGTCCAGTTCCATGGCATTGAGATCGAAGACCGGCACGCCGAATTCCTGCGAGGCGGCCATGGCCAGATCCTTGGGATTGAGTAGTTTCTGCGCGACGACATAGGTGACGAAGGGCAGCTTTTCCTTGCGTGCGCTCTCGGTGGCCTTCAGGGCGACATCTTCGGTAAGCAGGCCATCATTGACCAGTTTGCGAGCCAGGCCGCTGAGATTGATACGAATATTGGTACTTGCCATGTCCTTAGTTACCGCGTCTATACCCTAACAGGCTGTTGAAATTCTACTCATGCGGCATGATAGGGTGTTAAAATCGGGCTCAAAATGCTCATTTACTGCGTGTAAACTGCGCTTTTCACTTCGGGCATCCTGCCCTACGCCCTTTGGGCCAGCCTACGGCTGTTCCACATT
>OBJA01001906.1_pt1 | contig 13069 bp, 10 predicted proteins | sample 1519751 | NCBI WGS metagenome assembly OBJA01 (sample SAMEA3881238, study PRJEB22517) | soil metagenome | biome: lake sediment; feature: soda lake sediment; material: sediment, water from around vicinity | place: India | collected 2013-12-23 | depth 3 m | reverse complement strand
GTAATCAGCACGTTGCTCGCTTTACTGATGATTACCCTGGCAATCTGGTTTTTCCGGATCCCGTTCACAGGCTCATTCGGATTACTGCTGATCGGACTCATATTGTTCATTCTGTCGGCAGTAAGCATCGGCCTGGTGATTTCCGCCATCAGTATGACTCAGCAACAGGCCATCTTGGGCGGGTTCGTCATCGGCGTACCAAGTGTGCTGATATCAGGCTTTGCCACGCCGGTGGAAAATATGCCGATACTGTTGCAATGGCTGACCCAGGCCATCCCGCTCACCCATTTTCTGATCATTATCGAAGGCTGTTTTCTTAAAGCACTTCCACCCCGGGATGTTCTTGCCAATCTCTGGCCGCTGGCAGCTATTGCTTTTACCATGCTACCTATGGCTATGCTCTTTGCCCGCAACCGACTGCAGTAAAATAAAAAAACAATATGGCAATTATATAAAACGATTTTTCCTATATAGCGTAGTCATAAGGTTAATAATATGAGATTCTTTAAAAAGTGAGAGAACTTATATTATTAATTTCATAACTATACTAATCTAGCTTTTATAAAATTATCTTCTTTTATAGATGCTAATTCATACATAAGGAATAATTAAATGGAAATTGAATATAAAGGATTCAGCATTATTAATAGTGTCGAAGAATGTGATGACTATTCAGGTCGTTGGAATGGTCGATATAGAATTCTTGATAGCAAAGGCGCAGTCGCCTATGAGAGTTTTACAGAACCTTACTCTGATCGAGAGGAAGCATACGAGGTGGCTAAGAAATCCGCTTATGAGTGGATCAATGCACAGTAATTTCAATGAAGAGGGATACATGCGAAATTAATTGCCTATTTCATGATGCCTTGATTTAGCATGGACATGGATGTCGTCTATCTTGATAAATTTACTTACTTATTATAATGCTGACCAAGTGTCGCTTATGTGTAGTTCTTACTCAGGACTGCAGCCTATTAATTTTTAAGGCTCCAAAGATCTCATGTAAATAGCAAATCGGGATAAATAATGAGTATCGTAAAATGGATTGGAATAGTATTTCTTATCTCCATTCTTTTATTTATATTGTTGATCTCGGCCATGAACTGGAATTGGGCACGAGACTGGGCTGCACAACAGATCAGTGAGCTGACACATCGTAAACTTACCATCACCGGAGATTTGACAGTTAACTGGTCTTTGGCGCCACACATCAGGATTGAGCAAATCCAGTTTGCGAATGCTGCATGGAGCAAAGAGCCTAACATGTTAGAGCTTGCAGCTGTCGATTTGAATATCGACTTGCTTGAACTTCTCAAAGGGCGGGTGATATTTCCTGAAATCGCCCTCACCGAACCCTCTATCATTTTAGAGAAATCACGTGAAGGTGAAGCCAACTGGGAATTTCAGGTAAATAAAAATGAGGATGACCGTTCAGAGTTCCCAGTTATCGAGCGCTTACGAATTCAAAGCGGTCGCCTGGTTTATCGGGATTTGTTAAATAATACGGACATTTCTACAGCCTTTAAAACAACTGAAGGGCAGACGGACGGCACAGATGCTACCCAGTTACAAGCCGAAGGAAAACTTAAAGGGCAACCGCTTTCTATCTTTTTAAATGCAGGTCCGCTGGTTGCGCTCCGAGAAGCAAATGAGCCCTATCCAATGGTATTGGAGTTGCAAGCTGGAAAAACCACTATCAAGGTGGATGGCACCGTATTAGCACCTTTGCAGCTCAAAGGCATAGATTTGCAATTTGATATGAAAGGTCCTAATCCCGAACAATTATCACAAATCGTTCAATTACCCCTGCCCAATTTGCCTCCTTATCATTTAAAAGGCGATTTCTCTCATCGAGAGGATGAAGGTATTTGGCAAATCAAGAGCTTGCAAGGACACGTTGGAGACAGTGATCTGGCGGGTGATATTGATGTGAAAATAGTTGAAGGACAGCCCCGTATCAAAGCTGATCTGATTTCAAAGAAAATAGATTTAGACGATCTTGGCCCTCTCATCGGGCTTGCTCCTGATACGGGTGCAGGAGAAACAGCGTCGAAAGCACAGCAGAAAGAAGCAGAAAAAGAAGCGGCAAGGCCATTAATATTTCCCGATAAGCCTATTGGCTTTGAAAAATTACGGAATATAAATGCCGACATCAAATTACGGAGCAAACAGGTTGAATCAAAACTTCCCGTAGATAATCTTCACATGCATGTAATCATTGATAACGGTCATTTAACTTTTTCACCGCTTGATTTTGGTGTGGCCGACGGACATATCCGATCACATCTTGAGGTCGATACGAGAACTCACCCCGTTAAAAGCAAAATTGAAAGCGAAATTCATCATGTGCGATTGAATGAAATTCTCCGACGCTTTGAAATCGCTGACCAGAGTGCAGGATTGATTGGAGGGAAAGCGATATATTGGTTCAAAGGGAATTCTGTTGCAGAAATGCTAGCGTCAGCGGATGGTGGTTTGTTGATGTTAATGACAGGGGGGCACTTTGATGACTTATTGGTTGAACTTGCAGGGCTGGACATCGGTGAAGCTGTAGTCGCTTTATTTGATAAGGACGATAATACGGAAATTAATTGTGCTTTTGTAGATCTTCCAGCTAATAGCGGAATCATGAATTTGAACACTTTTGTGGTAGATACTGAAGATACTATTTTTTTAGGCGCTGGATCTCTCGATTTGAAAAAAGAACGCCTGGATCTGGTTATTGATCCCAAGCCTAAAGATTTGAGCCTGTTTTCGGCTCGTGCTCCCCTTCATATAGAAGGTAGTTTTAAGAAACCAACTTTTATACCAGGCGCCTCGGCCATTCTGCGCGGCGCAGTCTCTCTGGCCCTATTACCTGCAGCACCGATTGTAAGTTTGTATGCGTTACTTCAGAAAGATCAAAAAGAGCAGAAGGACAAGAAAAATGATAAGCAGGAAAATACGACGAATTGCACCGGCCTTGTAAACGCTATTAATGAAGCACATGAGGAAAATCAATAATTCCAGTAAGTAAATAGTAAATATGAAAACGCGGAAGATTCAAGGGATATATTTTATTTGGATGATTGGTTATTTAATCCTCACAGGTGGAATAACGGGTTGTGCCGGACTGTTTAGCCCTCATCCCATAGAAATAGAAGAAGGATCCCAAGAAGATGTAGTTTTAGCTATGAAAATAAAAGCGAAATTAATTGAAGCAAAAGAGCTTAATGCAGCGGCTATACAGGTGGAATCAACCAATGGATCGGTAGTATTAAGGGGATTTGTCGAAACAGAATCGCAGCGCCAGTTAGCCAGTTCAATTACGCAAAAAACACCTAACGTCAAACGAGTTGATAATCAGATTAAAGTCAAATAATGCAAGGTTTTTCATTCATTGGCTTTCTTTGTTGTTGTAAATCACACAGCATCAATTGGGTAAAGACGGTAATCTCCTAATATTTAATTGAACCAGAGATATAGAGAACCCCTGAAAAATTACCTGTGTCGCTATTTCCACGTTAAAAGTCAGCTCGAAATGCTCATTTAACCCATATAAGCTCCGCTTTTTGCTGACTTCTGCCTTTAACTGGCTGCCTCGCTGATGCTTTTCAGAGGTTCTCCGAGGAATCTTTTTTCTGACAGTTCTTTGCACATATCCGCTATCCATGCCAGAATAAAAAATATCCGGCCGGAAATATGATTTCCGGCGCTTGTTTTCTGCCCGTTTTCTGCAGCCACCCGGTCCCTTCTTCAGACGGATGGCCACCATGATATTTCAGGAAATGAATAGCAGTGATCGGCAGGAATCTCTGTAACCATGTCAACCGATTCTTACAAAGCACTTACAAGACGAAATGTAATTCTGTTCGGCGAAGCACTGGCCGATATTTTCCCTGATGGCCCGATAATGGGGGGTGCCCCCCTGAATGTAAGCTTCCATCTTCAGGCTTTTGGCCTGCACCCCATACTGATTACACGTATCGGTACCGATGAACTCCACCGGAAACTGATCAGACTGATGGATGATGCCGGTATGACTGTCGCCGGTGTTCAAAGCGATCCACACTATCCAACCGGCCAGGTATTGATCAAACCCGGTGAAAACGGCCACGGACACCAGTTTGAAATTCTCGCAAACCAGGCTTACGACTTCATCGACCCGGTGACGGCCGCTACCGCTGCTTCATCCATAGAATCTGATCTGGTGTATTTCGGAACATTGGCACAACGCAGCCGTCTGTCCGGCAGCGCACTGGAAACGGTATTCCGATACACACCACAGGTTCCGCGCCTGCTGGACATTAATCTGAGAAAACCCTGGTACACACGAGACACCGTCCACTATTCACTCACCCGGGCTGATCACGTGAAAGTCAATGAAGATGAGTTGATCGAATTACCCGGTTTACTGAATTTACACACTCGGGATCCTCAAGATACCGCATCGCGCCTGATAGAAGAATTTCATCTGAACACTCTGCTGGTGACCTGTGGCGCCGATGGCGCATGGTTGCGCGACCAGTCCGGTAATGAAGCTGAAACACCCGGCATCGCCGATATCACCGTTATCGATACTGTCGGCGCGGGAGATGGATTTTCTGCCGTATTCATTCTCGGCATGCTGCTGGGCTGGCCCGAGACATTGACACTGGAGCGCGCCAACCGGTTTGCTGCAGCCCTGTGCGGTATTCGTGGCGCTATTCCCCAATCCTCTGAATTTTATTCTCCCTTTCTCAAAGAATGGGGAATGATCAACTGATTGCCAAACGATGACAGATCAGAAACTTTATATTTTGATGATAAGCGTACACGGCCTGGTCCGTGGACATGACATGGAGCTGGGTCGTGACGCAGATACGGGCGGACAGATAACCTATGTCGTTGAATTGGCACGTGCCCTGGGCCGCAACAATCATATTGCCCAGATCGACCTGCTGACCCGCCAGATCGAGGATCCTAACATCTCACCCGATTATGCAACCGAAATCGAAGAACTCGGGCCGAATGCCCGTATCGTTCGATTACCCTGCGGCCCTCGCAAATATCTGCGCAAGGAGCTGCTGTGGCCGCACCTGGATCAGATGGTGGATCGCTGTTTACACTACCTGCGCCAGCAGGGACGTCTGCCCGATCTGATTCATACACACTACGCTGATGCCGGCTACGTCGGCCAGCATCTGTCCAACCTGCTGGGTATCCCGCAAATACATACGGGCCACTCGCTCGGCCGCCCAAAATGGGCGCGTCTGCTTGCTTCCGGCCGCAAAGAACAGGCCATCGAACGACAATTCAATCTGTCCCGGCGGATCGCTGTAGAAGAAGAGGTACTGGTGCATGCCTCGCTGATCATCACCAGTACCTCACAGGAAATTGAAGATCAGTATGGTATGTATAAAAATACTGATCCACGCCGTTGCCGGGTCATTCCTCCAGGGACCGATACCTCACGGTTCTCGCCCCCTGGACGCAAATCTCTCGATCCGGCGATACAGGCCGGTATCGACCGGTTCCTGAATGTACCGGATAAACCAGTGATTCTTGCCATCTGCCGACCCGACACACGCAAAAATCTTCACGGACTGATTCAGGCATACGGGTCGGATCCGTTACTACAGGACATGGCCAACCTGGTGATCGTAGCCGGCTCACGCGAAGATATCCGCGCGATGGAAGAGTCACAGCGCAAGGTCATGAATGATGTACTGCTCGACATCGATCGCTATGATCTGTGGGGGAAAATAGCGATTCCCAAACATTTCATGGTGGAAGACATACCGGAAGTGTATCGCCTGGCGGTACGCAGGCGCGGCATATTCGTCAATTCGGCCCTGACAGAGCCCTTCGGACTCACCCTGATCGAGGCTGCTGCCAGTGGCCTGCCCATCATTGCACCGGAAGATGGCGGTCCACGCGACATCATCACCAATTGCCGCAATGGACTGCTTGTCAATACGCTGAACCATTTCGATATCGCCAGCGCACTGAAGGATGCACTATCCGACAGAAAACGCTGGCGAAACTGGTCCAGAAACGGGATTACCAACGTCAGGCGCCATTACACCTGGGATGCACACGTCAGCAAATATCTCAAGGAAGCCGACAAACTGCTCTATCGGGAGCGCAAACGTCTGCGCCGCCAGCTTGCGGCAACCCTGCATGCAGGCCGGTCACCCATGCCGCTGGCACGTAAAGTGATCATCAGCGACATCGATAATACCCTGCTCGGAGATGAACAGGGACTGGCAGAATTTCTGCAATGGTTACGTATGCATGCCAGGAATATCTCATTCGGTGTTGCTACCGGAAGAACCGTCGAAAGTGCAGTCAAAGTCCTTAAAAAATGGCGCGTACCGATGCCCGATATCCTGATCACCTCGGTCGGCAGTGAAATCAACTACTGGCCATCACTGCGACCGGATAAGGGCTGGAGTAATCATATCCGCCACCGGTGGCGGCGGGAAGCACTGGCTGAGGCACTGAAAGAAATACCCGGACTGGTGCTCCAGGCCCCGGAAAATCAACGTGAATTCAAGTTGAGTTATCTGGTCACACCTGAGCAGATGCCCCCACTCAAACAACTTTATCAGCATCTGCACAAACAAAATCTGCATGCAAAGCTGATCTACTCTCATGAAGCATTTCTGGATGTACTGCCGGTGCGGGCTTCCAAAGGGCTGGCAGTACGTTACCTCGCCTATAAATGGGGGTTACCACTGCAAAGTTTTCTGATTGCCGGGGATTCGGGTAATGATGAAGAAATGCTGGTAGGCGACACACTGGGAGTGGTAGTAGGAAATCACAGCCCCGAGCTGGAATCACTGCGTGACCGGGAACAGATCTATTTTGCAGAAAACGCCTATGCACTAGGCATACTCGAAGGTATGAAACACTACCACTTTGACCAATGATCACACATTGCGCCTACTTATCCTGAAGAACCTCTGATTAAGTTCTCCATGAGCCGCAACCCTTTGGGGTACTGACTTTGCGGGCGGACTGCAACATTGAGCGGACCAACCCTTCCTGCCTCGCTCGCCTTGCATTCCATCCGCAAAACACTGTATGCGACCATGTGGGACTAGATCAGAGATCCCTTAAAACAATATCGCAACCGTTATACCGGAGGTATTTATGACCACGATTGATACGCTCGCCACCTGTACCCTGCAAAACAGAGATGCCGTCTATACTCTGTTACGACGTTATTTCGCAGCAAATCGCACCCTGCTCCTCCAATCCGATCTGCGGGACGGTCTGCTGCAGACAGAGCAGGATTGCGGCTATTCCGACCTGCTCCGGGCATTCGTATTCCGTCTGCAGGAGGGCGTCTTTAGTTCTCCCTGGGCTTATCTGGCACTGCGGCCCGAAATTGCCAAATGGGAACTCATACGTATTCATCAGGAACACCTCATTCCGGAAAAAGTGACCATCGGTGAATTTCTGAAATTCAAGGAAACCGTAGTCAAAGGCGAAGCAACCGAATCGATGCTCGAAGTCGATTTCGGACCATTCAACCGGGGATTTCCAAGATTGAAGGAATCCCGCTCGATCGGTCAGGGCGTCATTTTCCTCAATCGCAAGCTATCCAGTGAAATGTTTTCTCGTATCGAGGCAGGCCATACCGGGCTGCTGCATTTTCTGGGCGTACACGCCATCGAGGGTCAGCAACTGATGTTCAGCAGCAATTCTCACGACATCCACCTCGTGCGTAACCAGTTGCGACAAGCACTGGAAATGCTGGAGGCACTGGACGGGACAACACCATGGAGTGAGCTGGCCCAGAAAATGGGCCAGCTCGGTTTCGCGCCGGGCTGGGGACATAACGCCGACCGAGTGGCTGAAACCATGAATATGCTGATGGATATCCTCGAAGCACCTTCCCCTTCCGCGCTGGAAGAATTCCTGGCACGCATTCCCATGATTTCCCGCCTGCTGATTCTTTCTCCTCACGGCTATTTCGGTCAGGATAATGTGCTCGGGCTGCCCGATACCGGCGGCCAGGTCGTTTATATTCTCGACCAGGTGCGCGCACTGGAAAAGGAAATGCACGACCGGCTGCAATTACAAGGAGTTCAGGTCGAACCGAAAATACTGATCGTTACCCGCCTGATACCCGATGCCGGCGATACCACCTGTAACCAGCGGCTGGAAAAAGTCAGCGGCTGTACCAACACCTGGATTCTGCGTGTTCCGTTCCGCAAGCACAACGGGGAAATCATTCCTCACTGGATCTCGCGTTTCGAAATATGGCCTCATCTCGAAATTTTTGCCGGTGATGTCGAACGGGAAGCACTGGCGGAACTGGGTGGACATCCCGACCTGATCATCGGCAATTATTCAGACGGTAATCTGGTAGCGACCCTGCTCAGCCGGAGATTAGGCGTCACCCAGTGCAATATTGCACATGCACTCGAAAAAACAAAATATTTGCATTCGGATATCTACTGGCAGGAAAATGAAGATAAATATCATTTCTCCTGCCAATACACGGCAGATCTGCTGGCAATGAATTCAGCCGATTTCATCGTTACCAGCACGTATCAGGAAATTGCCGGAACACGGGAAGCAGAAGGCCAGTACGAGAGCTATCAGGCTTTTTCCATGCCTGACCTCTACCGGGTAGTCCATGGTATTGATCTGTTCGATCCGAAATTCAATATCGTTTCTCCGGGCGCGAATGCGGATATCTATTTCCCCTATACCGATCCGCACCGGCGTCTGCACGGCCTGATACCGGAAATTGAATCCCTGATCTTCGATGATGCAAGCAGTCTCCCGGCCCGCGGACATCTTCAGGATCCGGACAAACCCCTGATTTTCACCATGGCACGCCTGGATCGGATCAAAAACATCACCGGACTGGTAGAGCTGTACGCCAACTCACCACGTTTGCGTTCGCTTGCCAATCTGATCATCGTTGGCGGCAAGATCGATCCGCAGCATTCCAGCGACCACGAAGAACAGGAACAGATTCACCGGATGCACCAGCTGATGGATGAACATAAACTCGATCAACAGATGCGCTGGCTGGGAATGCGTCTCGACAAAAACCTGGCGGGGGAACTCTACCGCTACATTGCCGATAAACGCGGTGTATTCGTACAGCCGGCCCTGTTCGAAGCATTCGGCCTGACCATCATCGAAGCCATGGCATCCGGTCTGCCTACCTTCGCCACCCGCTACGGCGGCCCACTGGAAATCATCCAGCACAACCGTTCCGGCTTCCATATCGACCCTAACCAAGGTGCTACCACGGCTGATCTGATTGCGGATTTTTTCGAAGAAAACCGGGAAAACCCGCAGGAATGGGAACGTATTTCACAAGGTGCACTCGACCGTGTCGCCAGCCGCTACACCTGGAAACTGTATGCTGAACGCATGATGACGCTATCGCGTATCTATGGTTTCTGGAAATTCGTCAGCGGGCTCGAGCGGGAAGAAACGGATCGCTATCTCAACATGTTCTATCATCTGCAATTCCGGCCGCTGGCAAACAGGCTGGGCCACGAGATCTGATCCAACTGCCTGGGCCGCACGGATAAAATTGAACCCAATCCCTTACATAAAGCAGAAAAATGAAAAAATCCATATTGATTACCGGCTGTTCCAGCGGTATTGGCTACTATGCTGCCCATGGTCTGCATGCACGTGGCTATCGTGTCTTTGCCACCGCCCGCCGACAGGAAAGCGTGGAAATGCTGCTTGCGGAAGGACTGGAAAGTTTTCAACTCGACCTGAATGATTCCAGTTCGATTCAGCATGCTGTCGAAGAAACCCTGCGGCGCAGCAACGGTGAATTGTACGCTCTGTTCAACAACGGCGGCTATGGCCTGCCCGGTGCAGTTGAAGATCTCCGCCGGGAAGCATTACGCGCGCAGTTCGAAACCAATCTCTTCGGCTGGGTAGAGCTGACCAATCTGATCCTGCCCGCCATGCGCAAGCAGGGATACGGACGTATCATTCAGAACAGCTCGGTATTGGGCTTCGCCGCCATGCCGTTTCGTGGCGCATACAATGCTTCCAAATATGCGGTCGAAGGCTGGAGCGATACTTTGCGGCTGGAGCTGAGAGGAAGCAGAATTTTCGTCAGCCTGATCGAACCGGGGCCGATCCTCACCCAATTCCGTGCCAATGCGATGAAAGCATTCGAACGTTATATCGATGTCGAACGCAGCATTCATCGCGAAAAATATCTCGCCATTCTCAACCGGCTCAATAAACCGGGTCCGGCCGTTCCCTTCACCCTGCCCCCCGAAGCCGTGCTGAAGAAAGTGATTCATGCGCTGGAAGCCGAAACTCCCAAGGCACGCTACTACGTCACCCTCCCGACACACCTGTTCGGTTTCCTCAAACGCATCCTCCCGGTTTCCATACTGGATAAAATACTGGCCAAGACGGGGAATGATCATCAGTAAATCTGCCATCTGCCATACGATCACCAGATCTTCTACAACATCCCCTACATGAATATGGAGGATTGATCTGTTGATGGATATACATCACCGCCAACAGTAATCAATCAGAGTTCGATTGCAGGATTCACGTTGCATCTTGTAGAATGTGAATAGTTCTCATTTTCCAGTTCGACTTACGTATGTGTTCGACTGACCCCCAAGAAGGCACCGCGCCAGCCGCTGATCTTGCAACGCAGCAGATTCATTTCCTATACAGTGATCATCATGACTGGCTGTATAGCTGGTTACGCCACCGGTTGGGTAACGCTGCTGACGCAGCCGATCTGGCGCATGATGCTTTTCTGCGCCTCATTCTCAAACCAGCCCCTCATGGTTTCGCCAGTTTCGGCGAGGCACGCGCCTATCTGCGCACCACGGCTCAGGGCATGTGCATCAACCTGTGGCACCGGCGTGAGATCGAACAAGCCTGGCTGGATACCCTGGCTGCCTGGCCGGAAACATATGCCCCCTCTCCTGAACGGCAAGCGATGGTACTGGAAGCACTGCATGAAATCGGTACCATGCTGCTCGATCTTTCCCCCAAAGCTGCCCGGGCCTTCCTCATGGCTGCCGGCTGCCAGATGACAGACAAAGAAGTAGCTGAAGCACTTGGCGTTTCCTCCCGCATGGTACGCAAGTATGTTGCTCAGGCTATGCTGCGCTGCATGCAATTACAGGCCAGACAAACCGTGGTCGAGTCCCTTGATCCCGGCATGACCTGATTCACATGTCCACTACGACTCCACTGCCTGATTCTACGTCTGATTCTACCCGGACCGAACCCTCGCATCAGGCAATGGAGCAGGCTGCCGAGTGGTATGCGCTACTTCGCTCCGGCGAAGCTACTGATGATGATCATGCCCGTTGGCAATCCTGGTTGGAGCACAACGCTGACCATCGTCTCGCCTGGCAATATGTCGAAACCATCAGCCGCAGCTTCGAGCCTATCCGTGCTACCCCTGATCCCCGACAAACTGCTGATGGTTTGTGGGCTGCCAATAAACGGGTGCTGCAGCGCCGCAAAATACTGACTGGTATCGTCGTTCTGGCCGGGACCGGACTATTCGGCTGGGCAACTTGGCGTCATACACCACTGCCCGGTATCGTTCTGGCACAGATGGCCGACTATCGCACTGCTACCGGTGAACTGCGCGAAGTCGTCATGCCGGATGGCACGCATGTCTGGCTCAATACCGACACCGCGCTCAACGAAGCGTATCACGCCGGTCTTCGCCGCCTGCGTCTGATCACAGGTGAAATTCTGATCGATACTGCTACTGACCCGCAGCGGCCTTTCGTAGTGGACACACCACAGGGACGATTGCAAGCATTAGGCACCCGTTTTACTGTGCGATTGGAAGATGACAAAACGTTCCTGGGGGTCTATCAGGGCAGCGTCGAAATAACGCCTGCAGCAGGGACTCCATCCCTCATCCAGGCGGGACAGCAAACCCGTTTTACCACCGATGCCTCAGCAGCGGTCGAACCAGCCGATAGTGCACGCGAAGCCTGGAGCCATGGTGTACTGGTAGCCTGGGATATGACACTGGGCGATGTCGTGAAGGAACTGCGCCGTTATCGCAGCGGGTATCTGGGTATAGCCCCTGAAGTAGCTGGTCTGCGCGTGTTCGGCAGCTTCCCGCTGCGAGACACCGACGATACCCTGACCATGCTGGCATCTGCCCTCCCGATCCACATCCAGCGCACACTGCCCTGGTGGGTCAGCATCGAGGCACGAGCCGACGCTGATCAAAGTCATTGAGTCGGTGACACCTGCCGGAATTCTCCCTACTACCGCATCATATGGCGTGATAGCAGTATTTTATGTTATCGCTGATCTGATTAACAACAATACTATATATTGTATTAATATTACTCAAATATGATAAAGAAGGACTATGACAATGGCCAGAACAACCAAACCAGTAAGTTTTACACTTGGTGAACGTGATATTGAATTTCTTGCAAATATGGTAGAGAAAGGCCGCTTTGGAAATCGAACAGAAGTTGTGCGGGCCGGCTTACGCCTTTTAGAAGACTATGAGAACAATGAAAAAATTAAACGCCTACGAGCATTGATTGCCGAAGGAGACGCAGATATAGAAGCCGGACGCATTACAGAATATGATAATGCACAAGAGTTTGAAAACAGTATTACCCGCTAAGGAATCCAAGGGAGAAAAACAATTCAAAGTCTGCGCCTCATCGCCACCGATACTGCCAAAGCGGATTTGTTAGCAATTTATGAACATATAAAACGGGACAATCCAACAGCAGCCAAAATATTCATAAATGATTTGACAAACAAACTTTTCAGTTTAGCCAAATCGGGAGTTACGGGTTCGCCGCGTGACTGGATAAGCAGTGGTTTGCGTGTATTTCCTTATCGTGAGCGTTGTTTTTATTTCCGCATTATTGAAGATACAATGATTGTAGTACGCGTTTTACATCAAAAACAAGATATCAACGCACAGGAATTTAACCTTAAGTAAGCGGATTGAAACATACACTCAACATTTTTTGTTCGGATGACGTAGCTAAACTTTTCGTACACCTCTTTGCACATGAAGTGGCCAGTCAAATACCACCGGCAAAGCCGGTGGCTTGGATGGTGAGCGCCTCAAAGGCGC
>OBJA01001905.1_pt1 | contig 13082 bp, 10 predicted proteins | sample 1519751 | NCBI WGS metagenome assembly OBJA01 (sample SAMEA3881238, study PRJEB22517) | soil metagenome | biome: lake sediment; feature: soda lake sediment; material: sediment, water from around vicinity | place: India | collected 2013-12-23 | depth 3 m | reverse complement strand
TTACTCTCCCCTTTAGGGGAGAGCGAGAGAGAGGTCTCCCCATTTTCATCCTTTCACGTGCCCCAGCCTGCTGGGGTGGCTGACTACTTAGAAAATGCCTCTGGAGTACCCTCACCCCTAACCCCTCTCCCGATAAATCGAGCGAGGGGAAACGGCAAATCTGAAGGACAAAACACTAAGCTTAATAATTTGACAGTTGCCCTTCTCCCAAGAATGTTGGGAGAAGGGCAAGTCGGCTTGCTAACGCCGCCGACTCCCCAGCAATTTTCGGTAATCTATCGCTTTGTTTTGCCCGCAGGACGGCAGCGTGGGGCAGATGCCGCATGCGGTCTGCAAAACACAGTCGTCCTTGACGCTCTCTTTCTTTGTTACGAGGGAAGCTCCGACCGCCACCATTCCCGCCAATGCCGCGTATCTTCCCAATGTGCGCAAGAATTCACGGCGATCCATCGGTTGCTTTAGCTCTTCTCTCACGGTTCCACCCCCGCCAACGGCTTTTTGGCAAAGACACGCACCAACTTTTTCTTCGGGTCCAGGATATAGACGTTTCCCTGCCGATCCACCGCCAGATCTAGACCTGTGGTTCCCGGTAGAAAACAACTGCTGTCGGCGACAACTCCCTGGAAGACACCCCTTGAATCGTAAGCTTTGACGCGTACAAAGCCCTTTTCGCTGGTGAAGACGGTGCCATCATCCGCGACCGCGATATGCGTGGGATTGCAACACCCAGTAAACCCTTCGATCGTCATCGAGGTTTCACCCCATGCGGTTTTCAGATCTCCATCAGGGGTAAATCGATAGATCTTGCGTTTTCCCGGATTAACGACCCATAGGTCGCCCTCGTTACTTACCGCCAGATCAAAAAACGGACTGGGAACGACGAAATGGTCACCCCTTGGCAAGCGAACCTGAACCGGTTCCCGTCCCTGCTTGTCACTGCGCCAGACTGCTCGATTCCCCATATCGGCGATATAGACATGCCCTTCTCCAACTGCCAGCGATATGGGAGTCGTCATGTTTCCCGGCAATCCCCATTCCCGCTGCTTGTTCCCATTTCTATCAAATACTGCGATACCTTCCGGAGAGAGGAGATAGATCGCTCCGGCTTCATCCATCGCAATGGCTTCGGTAGAACCTACCGAAGCAATCTCTTGCACCCATCGATGATCCGGGCGATAACCCAGAACGCGTTGATCCCCTAAGACGAGTATCCGTCCCGTAGCATCCACGGTTAGACCCTTCGGTTGTTCCAAGGGCAATGCCAGACTCATAATCTCCTCATACAAGGCCGGCTGTTTTTCGATACGTCCATCCTCTTTCAACTCGGATCTTGGAGACTGTTTAGGGCTCAACGAGAGATAAAGTCCGGCAACAATAAGGAGTATGGCGACGAATATCGGCCATTGAAAGGGGATGCGGCTTTTTGAGTCGATTTGTTTTTCCACTTCGTCACCGTCCTCGCAGATCCAAACAGATCATCCGTTTCAAATCCCTCAGAATCAATCGTCCATCCACCAGCGCCATGGGTCCCCACGCATCTTTGCCTTGGAGCACTTTGGCCTGGTCCAACTGGACGTAACCTTCGTGTGTAGCTTTAGCCATGGTCAGGAGACCGTTGTCATCCAAGACGAAGAGCTTATCATCGGCAATGAGAAACGGGCCAAGCCCAAAACGGCTCTGGGTACCGCTGGTCCAGATGACTTTACCGTCTAGGTCCATGCAGACGGCTTGGCGCTTCATGGCCCCCGCATCATTCGGCAAAACGGTATAGAGATGCCCTTTATAGAGGATCGGTGTATGCTGTTCGCAGGCAAAAACCTCTTTGCTCCACCGTTGAATCGGCTTAACGCTGAACCCATCGTCTTCTTTTCCGACTGCCAGCATCATACTGCCGACACCGTAACCGGCGGTGATCATGATTCGGTTACCCGGTAGTTGCACGGGAGACGGGGCGATGACCGAATGATTCCATTCCGTGGTCTCCCAGAGAACCTTTCCCCTGTCTTCCCCGTCGGCGGCTACACCCGCCATCCCCCCAATCGCTGCGTAGACATACATCTTTCGCCCATGAAAGGTCATGGGAATGATGGAGGAATGGGACATCTCCCACCGCCGTGGATTGGGAGTCTCCCAGAGAACTTCGCCGCTGGCCAGGTCGATCCCGATCATCAAGGCGGATCCGCCCGGTGCGATGACCACCGTATCCCCGTCGATCAATGGGCATTGTCCCGTATACCACAGGGGAACAGTGGTCCCGTACGCACTCACCAGATCCATTCCCCAGATATAATCCCCGGTCACCGCCTGAACGGTCATCACGTGACATTTGGGTCCGATGGTAACGACATAATCATCGGTAACGGCCGGGACAGTCCTGGACATACCGTGGTTGCGTTTGACATCGACCTTATACGATCGCCGCCAGATCTCGCGCCCATCATCTAGGGAAAAGCAACGCAGAGCGTCGGCCTTCTCCTTCTCATCGTAATCCAGCACGTAGACCCGGCCGTTATGAACGGCAGGCCCGGCATAACCCTCGCCAAGATCAATCGCCCATAGTTCCTTGGGTCCGTTGTCGCCCCAATGGTTACTCAGCCGGATATTCTCGGCATAGATGTTATCCAAAGAACCTCCGCGGAAACGCGGCCACGAGCTGAGTATCTGCGATGGAATTCCGGAGAACTGCTGGAAGAGCCCTTCGATGTTGACTGACGTCTCCCTTGCAGCCCTCGGTGTGTGCTCCTCCGGTTTAGCCACACGCAAATCCAGGATATAGGAGGGTTTCTCCCCTAGCCAGTAGGAGAGCGCCGCCACTCCAAGAATGCAAGCGATACATGTTATGAAAAATTCCATTCGTCGGCTTGACATATCGGCCTCTTTTCTAAGCGTAATGCATTAGTTGTTTATATGTAACATCATCACTTAGGCACATAATTAGTTCTCAGGGAACGGTGCTCGCCCGGCGCGACAAGGAGGCGCTCAAATCCCGTTCACATCGCATGGTTTTTACACGCTCAGTGATGACGCTCCAGCGTTATCCCAAATTATTTGCTTTATTATAATAGACCCCAGAGGCTTGGGAGAAGGCCTTTGTGGGAGAATAAAAGGCGTCCCTGAATCGACGGAATAATTGTTCCGGAGCATTCTGAATACTTGGCTCCTGTCTTCTGACTACTATCTTGCTGAATCAACTTTATGATCATATTATAATATTCGTAAAAGGCCAGTAAATTGGGTGCACGTTCACCAAGTTTACTGGGTAATATTTCGGTTAATCGCCGTCAGCGCAAAGACCCAAGGGTATAACTCCTCCTCATACCAGAGGGAAGCAAAGTACAACCCGATGGGGCTGGGTTCCATCTTCCTCCCGCCATCGGTGGTCTTATGCAACCAATCAAACCCCGCGGCGATGCAATCCCTCGCTTCAGAGAATCCCGCCAAAGCGCTCAATGCTAGCGACGTCTCTTCAATGGATGCCGGGATGCCGGGCGCGCCCCCCCACCCCCCATCCCGGTTTTGGGCAGCCATTAACCATTGTAGACCCTTTGCCCGCATGGTCCGGATGCCGGGAAACTCTTGCGGACATAAACTATCCAGCGCCATCAGGACTTGAGCCGTTCCATACGTCGGATTTTGGTGATGGACGGCGGCTTGGTTGCCGAACCAAAGCGGGAGCCAAGCGCCGTCATGCCGTTGCGTGGCGGCTAAATAACGAAGAGCGTCACGAATCCCCCGTTCAACCCGACAACGCAATTCCGGATTCAACTCCGGTCGCCAACGATGAATGGCCCGTAATGCATGGGCAGTAATATCGGGACAGCTCTGATCGAATGGCAACTTGCCCCATCCACGACAAAACGTGGGGATTCCGCCGTCGGCATTTTGCAACTGCAACAGCCAACCGATTCCATCTTCGGCAGCCTTTAGCGACCTGACATCCGAAGGTCCCAAGACACCCAGCGCCAACAGCGCGCCGGAGGTATCATCGGCATCCGGAGCAGCTCCGGGAAGACCCGTCCATGGCCAGCCCCCCGGCGCCGACTTGGTAAAGGGATGGATGGCATGGAATTGAGCGGATAACAACCATTCGCGAATCGCCTGCCGAGTCGATTCGGACAACAACATCGCGCCGGGGTTTTCATGAAATGCCTTCACCGCTAGGGTGGTCACCCAAAGTGACAGATTGCTGTCGATGGGCCAGCCACCGTTGGGGCGAATGGCAGAAAGAATAAATTCAACACCTTTGTTGACCACGGGATGCTTACGATAACCCGCTTCACAAAGACACATGACAACAAACGACGTCAGGGGAGTGGCTTCAAGAAAACCGCCATGAACCGGTTGGAGTTCTTCCAAGACTTGCATGACCCGTTTTCGGAACGAATGCCGAAGCCAACCGATGGGCCCAAACGCGCGATGATGATAATGCCGGACCCATCCTACAGCGATCAATGCGGGGATGGCATAGCTAACCACGTTGAGTTGAAGCCATTTAAACAACTGATGGGGTAAGACCGCAAGCTCAAACGGTAAAGCCGGCACTTCTCTCCAGCATCGGGGAGATGGTCCCATTCGCCCCGCTAATGCGCACATAGTCAGAATCGGCGCAGAGAAGGTAAGATCATGGCCATAGTTTGCAAGGACCGCATTCTTAATGGCCTTCGGATGCGGTTCTCCAATTTGAAGCCGAATCCACGCTTCGGTCTTCTCCAATGCATCGGCGCACTCAAAACCGGCCTCTGCCAAATGGGATAACGCAGACCAGCAAAGCATCGTCGTGCTGAGGTTACTCGGGCTTATCGGAGTATCCCCGAAACCGCCATCTTCATTTTGATGGGTTGCCAGCCAATGTGTACCCCTTCGTATCTCCGCCTGGTATAAGTCTTTATCGGCTTTAGCCAAGGCGAAAATGCCGGTGGCGGTGGAGAGGGCGCTATCGGAGAGTCTCCCTTCCCAAAAGCCGCCCGGCTTATATTCTGCCATCAGGTATGATGCAATGTTTTGCTGAAGATTCAATAAAAGATCGTCTAAATCATTCCGTTTGATATTGATCATCTCCTAAGATCCCTAGCGCAAGCAGCCCATAGAAGGTGTACTCGCAATCGGCGATGGGATCGGTCTCGTGGCCACCAAATCCGCCGGAGTTCTGCCAAAGACCTTCGATATAATCCAGATGGTTCCTTCGGATCCGGTCCATGGGATATCCGATGCTCTGCAATGCCAGAAGGGATGTGGCCGTGGAGAGAAGATCCGGAAGAGGCGTATGGGGGCTGCCCAAAAAACCGCCCGTGGGATGGGAGCGATCAACTAACCATTGGACTGAGGACGGATCGATCTCCTGTTGAAAGCGGTGCAACAGAATGATGGCCGCTGCGGTAACAGGGGTTGTGCCTCCCTGGGTTGCGATGTGATCGCCGAATCCTCCGTCCGTGTTCTTCAGGCTTTGAATCGACCGGATCAAACCTAAACGGCCAGGTAACACTTGATACGTATCCATATAGGTTAGGGCCGCTAAAAACGCCGCATAGATCGAACCGATTCGATTCTCTTCCGGGATTAGACTGTATCCCCCATCCATGGTTCGATTCCCTTCAATCCGTTGCAGAACCCTCCGTTCCGAAATGTGTTTTGCCATCGGTAACCAACCAAGGATACGTTTCGCAAGATCGTTCCGAATCCATCGTTCCCGCAAAACATGGGGCGCTCTCAAAAGGCGTAGGGCTCGACGGCATTGAACAAGGCTGGTAAGGTGGACAAAATCCAAGGATTTCCCATCCCTGTACGACGATATGAATTGCTCCATCCGATGGATCGGGAGATCGTTTATGGAGACGTCCATCGCGATGGCACCGAACAAACCAAATAGCGTATAATACAGATCGCTTTGACCGGAACGATCCCGAAACCCGCCGTCCGGGTTGATCTGTTCGATGATGAATCGTGCGATCCGCTCTCGCGAAGACGATGTCATCATCTCCTTCGCCGACGAAGCTTTACGCAGCATAATTCCACCCAATGGCATGCGTTTCATTGAAGGATTCTCCCGGCAACGCGGTATAACAAACTCTTTAGTCCATAGTTTTTCAGCGAATTCAACGACTGAAAGACCTTTTGCTTATAATCGTCCAATTGCTCTTCGATGCCCTCTCGAATCTTCAACGAATGAATATAGGCCATCAACTCGAATTTAATCCCCGGATCGGCGGTTTGCTCTTTCCAAAGCGCCGTCAATCGGGACTGAAGGGATGGATCCGCATTTTCATATAATAATGAAAGGACCAATGATGGTTTGGCGGGGTCTACTCCTGATCCGCCCTTCGCCCTCATATTATCTGAACTAAAAAAGTCATCGATATCATCTTTAATTTGGTATGCAACACCCAAATATGTACTGAATTCATTCAATACGTGGATCGTTGTTTCGTCAGCATCGGCCATAATCGCGCCAAAGTTGGCGGCCACCGCAAAGGCCGGAGCCGTCTTGAGCTTAAAGATCTCAATAACCTTGGCCGACGAGTACGGCGCTGTTCCGAGCATCTGAAGCAACTCTTCGCCCTGCCCCAAAGAGAGTCGCCGATGACCCAAGGCGGCAACAGCCAATAATCGATGGATCTGTTGGGGTGTAGCATAGCTTTGGGCGATGAGACGATAGCCCTCCCCCAGAAGCAAATCGCCGATATTTAGGGCAATCGGGAGATTATACCTGCAGTGAAGCGCGGGTTCACCGTTGCGAAGATCGTCGTCGTCTTCGATATCATCGTGAATGAGAGAAGCTTTATGAAAACATTCCACCGCCACCGCCAATGAACCGATGGTAACGGGAAGATCGGTGGTCTCGGAAAGGGCTTGGTATACAGCGGCGGTTAGAAACGGACGCCAGCGTTTACCGGATTCGGATAGATAAGCCGTTGCGATCATTTCGGTCTCCGTCCCGTCGACCTGGAGCATTTCACTGAGATAATCCGTGGCAAACCAAGAATTGACCACGTTTTTTAGGTTGTCGAAATCGATGCGCCAGGGACTACCTTGCTCGGAATGGTTTTCCAAAATCTCCATGACCCAATCCCGATCGACTTGGGTATCGCTACACCCGTCCTGGTAAAGGGGGACGGCCATGGCAGGAATGGCGTTGTATTGAAACTGCGGAAAGGCTTTTTCCAATACGGAGAGACAGCTCACCCCAATGACGGCGTCCACTTTCCCTGCCACCAACATCTGGGTCACCAGCGTGGTTCCTTCGGCGATCAGTACGGTATAACCCAGCTTTTCCGCAGCGCTTTGCAGCGAAAATATGGGACACGCTCCACATTGAGCACAGATCAAACCCCATTGGTCATGGGTAGCCAAACAAACATCGCGCCGACGCAGACATTGGGGTATGAATAAGACCCGCCGCGCATATGGAATCGAGCCCACAGTGTCTTTCCAGATGTTGTTCCCGATCAAGACGGCAACAAAGTTCAGGAAAGATGAACTCACTCCGGTTTGTTTCAGAAAATCCTCCGCATAACCAAGAATCTCCTCCATCGACAGGGGAGGCGTCAAACCTCGTTTGGCGACGTAATCGGCAACGGCGATGGCCAACTGATCCCGGTCGGTCTTAAGCGCCGGAACGCCTTGACAGGTTTTCCCCTCGTCATTCCTATTTGTTCTTAACAGATTATCCATAGGCGCCCATCCCAAAGAACCAATATTTTTTGGCAAGCCGATAGAACCAATGGGACTCCGGTATCTCCGACCCGGGTTGATGATGACTGGGCAAAGGCGTCATCATGGCGAGTTCATCCATGCCATGTCCTCGACCGCCGGTATCCTCGGCGGCATGGGTTACTAAGAAATCTCTCAAGCGCATGGGTTGGTCCAGTAAAATACACCCATCCGTCGTCTCACGAAGAAAAGAACGAGCCTCCTGTAAAAAAGCGGATTGCCTGAATCGTTCAGCCAAGTTAGATCCATCGCCGATATTGTCCTTGGCAAACTGAATCGGCGGGCAGATTTCAATATCCCCTCGGGGGTTGATATGGTGGCTGATGCCTTTGGCGGCGGGGCAAAGCGCCCGTCCCATGTGATCCCAGTATGTATCGACAATCATCATCGGCGTGGTTCTCCTGCTCTCAACGATAAAACGGCGCAACTGGACGATTTCTTCGTTGGAGAGCGCTAAATGCCGTGAAGGGTCTCCCCCCACTGGGCGGTAGATATAGTACCATAGATAATGAACGCCTCGGTCCATGAGATCATGGATGAATGCTTTGGATACATGATCCGCAAAGTTTGACTTACAAATGCTGGTGGCGACTCCAGTGAAGAGCTTATTCCGGCGGCAATTCTCCAGCCCTTGCATGGACCGTTCATAGACATGGGTTCCACCCCGACGCTCGTCGCTCACCGCTTCATTTCCCTCGATGCTGACAACCGGTGTAATGTTGCCGAGGCGGCGCATGGCAGCAGCGACCTCGGGCGTGATCAACGTCCCGTTGCTAAAGACCTGAAAATAGCAGTCCGAATGCCGCTCCATCACCTGGAAGAGATCCGTATGCAACAACGGCTCTCCTCCAAGGATTCCGAAGAAGTATACCCCGTTCTTCTTCGACTCGGCAATCACCCGATTCAACGTATCCGCTGACATTTGATTAGCATGATGCGCCGAGGATATCCAACACCCTTGACACCTTAAGTTACATTGATTCGTAATGGAGATGAATAAGAACGGCGGAAAGAAGGAATGGTTTTCGGCATGGCGTTTGAATCGGTTAACAGCCAAGAAACCTTTCCAACATCCATTGACCATTAACTTCGTCATGACCCGAGGGTCGATGCTTCCCAGCATTCTGGCGGCTAATTGAGGGATCATGGTTTACCTCCGCATGATGAATTTAAGTCTCAGTCCATACCGGATAATTTATTAACTTTCTCTCTGTCCAGCAGCGGATTTACAGCTCTGCGCTTCCGCTCTGCCAATGCGGAATAGATGTCGCTTTCGTTGATGGCCTCAACGGGCTCGTTCGTCTTTTCCGCTGCGAAAGTCTCCTTAGCTGTTCCACCATTGATTGGAGGTTCCGAATACTTCGGGAAGATGATGGCGGTTTCTGGGCAGATCCTGGCACAGGCCGGACAGTTGGGCTTACAGTTGGCAGGTTGATGAACCACCACTTTACCTGTGGAATCCAATGTATAGACGCCGAACAAGCAGAAGCTTAAGCATTGCTTACAATTGCGACATCGATCATAATCGATCACCGGGTACCAGGCGCCGGGATCCGGGCTTGTTTGGATATGACGTATTAAACCGGCTTTATCCATGGTTTCGATGGAGACCATGTTCCCGGGAATCTCCGTCGCCATGGCCCGAAGATCAATGAACTCCACTGCTTTGTCGGCCAGAGGATATCCGCCGCGCTCCAACAACCAACGCATTGCCCGGGAATGACAGCCATACAAACGCAGATTTGCATCTCCGGGCAATGCTGCGAAGGGATCTATCCCCTTTCCCATCGCCCATTCGCATAGGTTGACGATGACGGGCTGTTCCGTTTCGGAGCTTTGCAGCTCGGATAGGATCTGATTCCGAATCTCCGTTGGGATCACCGATTTATTTGGACAATCACAAAAGATAATACTCTGGGTCATCGCTCAATCCCATCCTCAAATCTTGATTTGATTACGGCTGATTTATCGCAGGTCAATACAGGCTAATGAGGTCCGATTACGAATCAAAAGCCTGCCGTGGGAGAGTACCGGTGGAGTCCAACTCTGCCCGCCCAACGGTTTGTTTAACCGGCCAAGTTCTTGATAAGATGACGGGTCAGCTTTGACCATGACGACATTGCCATTCCAACCGTACATCGCAATGATAACACCGTCCACTGCGATCAGACCGCCTCGTTCGTAGGCCCGTTGACGCCATTTGATCTGACCATTCTGGGGATCTAAGCAAACCAAGGCTCCCGGCGCAGGGTCCGTCGTCCCATAGATGTATCCGCCGTAGTATACCGGTGAGCTAAACTCCGACTGAATGTGGTCGTTTTCCCAGAGCTGCGTCACTTTCCAATCAGCTTCGATCCGCAGCATTGCGCAACCCTTATAGTAACTGGAGGTTACAAAGACTTGATTGTCACCGATGACCAAAGGATTGGCTGCATTGACATCATAGTCGGTGACCCAAGGGTACTGCCAAAGCACGTTGCCGTTATCGGCGTTGACGCCCATGACGTTGCGGGCCGTAAACATAATGTATTGTTTGACGCCGTTGATCGTGGCGATGACCGCTGTGGCGTACCCGGCTCGGTCACTATTTCCTCCTTGCCAAATGACCTTGCCGGTGTTTTTATCGAGAGCCGCCACGTTCTTCTGGCCGCCTGGAAAAACAATCAGCTTCTCCCCATCCACCACGGGGGAAGAGGCCACTTCCCAGTTGTACAAGATGCCATTTAAGTCATTAACAAAGCTTAAGGACCATAACGCTTTACCATTCTGCGCGTCAAGGCAGTGAAGCAATCCGCCTTTGCTCAAGGTATATAACTTGCCCTGATCATAGGTGGGAGTGGTTCGGGCATAACCATAATCCTGTCGGCTGGTCTCCGGGTAGGCAAACTCCCATAAGTCTTTGCCTGTTTCCAGATCAATGGCACGAACACGATCCATATTGGCTCCACGATCTATGATAAAAACCTTCCCATCGGCCACTGCTGGACCGGCGTAACCGTTATCGCTCATATTGGTCTGCCATAATACCTTCGGCGGCTTAGCGTCCCAGTTCTTATTGATCCCCTTTTCCGTAGAGATCCCCGTCCCCTCGGGACCCATAAAAGCAGGCCAATCCGACGCCAGGACAGTAGCGCTTAACAGAATTCCACAAAGCATAACAAACCCATATTTAATCCTTCGCATGGACAAGAACGACACTCCCTTCACCGTCAAGAAAGCACCTTCGAACTTCATTGAGTATCCTACCGCAGATCAATACAGGCCAAAGCGTTTCGGTTTCGAATCAGAAGCCTGCCATGGGAGAGCACCGGAGCCGTCCAGCTCTGTCCACCCAATAGGCCACTCTGTCGGCCGACCTCTTGGTAGGAAGAGGAATCGGCTTTGACCATAAGTAATGTCCCGTTAAACCCGAATAAAGCGATGATCATCCCATCCGCAACAATGAGGCCGCCTTTTTCATAGCCCCGTTGACGCCATTTGGCCTGCCCGTTTTTGGGGTCCAAACAGACCAGGGCTCCCGGCACCGGATCCGTCGTGCAGTAGATGAATCCCTCATAGTAAATGGGGGAACTAAAATGCGATTGAACTTCATCGTTCTCCCATACCTTAGTTACCTCCCAGTCGGCTCCGATCCGCAGCATGGCGCAACCCGTATAGTAACTGGAGGTGACAAAGACTTGATTGTTGCCGATGACCAATGGATTGGCAGCGTTGACATCATGATCGGTAATCCAGGGGTACTGCCAAACCACGTTACCGTTATCGGCGTTGACGCCCATGACATTGCGGGCCGTAAACATGACGTATTGTTTGACGCCGTTGATCGTGGCGATGACAGGCGTGGCGTACCCGGCCCGATCACTGTTCCCGCCCTGCCAAATAACCTTGCCGGTATTTTTGTCAAGGGCAGCCACATTCTTATCCCCACCGGGAAAGACGATAAGCTTCTCCCCGTCCACCACGGGGGAAGAGGCCACTTCCCAGTTGTATAAGACACCATTTAAGTCTTTGACTAAACTCAGGGACCACAACGCTTTACCGTTTTGCGCATCAAGGCAGTGAAGCAGTCCGCCTTTGCTCAGAGTGTACAGTTTCCCCTGGTCGTAGGTGGGAGTAGTTCGCGCATAGCCATAGTCTTGTCGGCTGGTCTCCGGGTAAGCGAACTCCCAAAGATCTTTACCCGTCTCTAAATCAATGGCGCGAACCCGATCGCCCGTCGCAGCGCGATCAATGATAAAGACCTTCCCATCGGCTACCGATGGGCCGGCATAACCGCCATCGTTCATCTTGGTCTGCCATAGAATCTTCGGGGCTTTAGCCTTCCAGTTTTTGTTGATCCCCTTCTCTGTTGAGATGCCATTTCCTTGAGGACCCATAAAAGCAGGCCAATCTGCGGCAAAGATCGAGGTGTTAAAGAGGATGAGAATACCCAGGAGTAATCCAAATTTTAATCGAGTCATCAGTCTTCCCTCCAGTTTTTCATGGATGCTGTTACGGTTAGTTTCTTTTAGTACGGGGCAACACCATCGAGCAAGCATTGAACATTAAGAGTCATGATTGTTCGATGTCTTCACTTCCAGAATGATAGCGCGCCAAATTGTTAATATATCTTCGTGTGTCCAATATTTTTTTCGTCCCCTGCCGGATAAGCTTTTTCGTGTAAACAGATAAAACATCAGCTAAATCCCGCTTAATGAATTTTTCAGATCCAATCAACGGTTGGGCAGAAGACAGGGTTGTAATAAAACAGTTGAACTATGCCGTTGTTGAGCACGAGCTCAACCTCTTCCATGATGCGCCGGAAATTCTTGGAGTCTGTCATGAACATCAGCTTGCAAGCCTCAATCGCTCCCCACTCGCCATGGGCATTCTAAGCGGAAAGTTTCATCGGGATAGTCGCCTGCCCGTCAACGATGTACGGGGAGCGGGTTTCGATTGGGTTCCATTATTTAGCGAAGGCAAGCCGCGTCCCGAGTACCTTGCCCAACTTGATGCGGTCCGTGAGATCCTAACCAGTGATGGCAGAACCTTGGTTCAAGGCGCATTGGCATGGATCTGGGGTAAGAGTGAAACGACCATCCCCATTCCTGGATTCAAAACCGTACAGCAGATCGAGGAGAACGCCGGAGCCATGGCCTTCGGTCCACTCAGGCCCGAACAGATGGCGGAGATCGATGCCTTGTTGGGACGTAGTAAGGCGTAGTCGCCCACCCCAGCGAGGCTGGGGCACGTGAAAGGATGAAAATGGGGAGACCTCTCTCTTGCTCTCTGCGACACGGAGGTATCGTGTTTAGTGGTTATATCAGAGCCATCCTGGCCACGATACCTTAAACCGTCGTGGTTTTGGAGTAACCTAAAGCCTTTGGTGGTAAGGG
>OBJA01001904.1_pt1 | contig 13083 bp, 12 predicted proteins | sample 1519751 | NCBI WGS metagenome assembly OBJA01 (sample SAMEA3881238, study PRJEB22517) | soil metagenome | biome: lake sediment; feature: soda lake sediment; material: sediment, water from around vicinity | place: India | collected 2013-12-23 | depth 3 m | reverse complement strand
GCCACCGGATAACGCGTTAAGCGCGTGTTTTTAGGCGGCTGCACCACCGCGTTCTTCACGCACTTTTCGCACCAGATGCGTCCGTCCTTCTTGTACATCTTGAGCAGCACGTTGCACTTGCCCGCATCGTCTAGCTCAATCTTGCCGCGGTCGCCGGCGGTGTATTCATTGTCCTCATCGGCGGTGATATCGTCTGCGTTCGCGCAGCCGTTGGCGCGTGCTTCCTCACGCACCTTGGCAAGCTGCTCTCTGAAAGCGAGTATGATATATGGCTGGCTCTGTACATCCGGGCTGCTTGGGTTGCCCGGGTAATAGCACACGTTGTCAATCAGCTGCGTCGCGATATCGCCTGTCAGCGCCTGTCCTGTGTCAAGCGACGTATCCCAGTAAAAATACTGCACATAATCGCCGGTGATCGCAGCCTGCTTTAAGCCCTCCTTGGTCAGGTAGTCCATTTTGAGCCGCTCCCAAAGCATATCGCAGTACGCGGATATCTGGCGCGCATAGATGCCGATGTCGTCGCCGTCGCTGACACCCTCCGCTAAAAACTTCAGGCAAAGCCGCCTGTCGGTCACTGCGGCAATTTTCCATGCCGACGCGTAGCGGATAAAATTGACCACCGGCGTGGGCAGCCCTTCGTGCGGTATGCCCACCCATTGGTCGCCCGCATAGAACCGCTCGTTTAAATCCACAGTGCGGTACAGCCCGATGCGCGTCTTGTAATCAATACCCTGCTCGTATTCCTGCCAGGCTTGTGTGACGCTGCTCATACGCGCTCACCATATGGGTCGTAGCCCATGATCGCTTCGTACTTTTTCATCAGCGCGTTCTGCTCCTCCTCTGCTTTATCCGTCTCGTTTGGCCTGTGTGTGCTGCTTTTTTGTCCCAGCCGGTAGCACGCCGCGCAAAGAGCCGCCACCGCAAACCCTGCCGCCGTGCCGATCATTATCCCTGTCAGCATAAATTCCTCCTCATGAAAAAAGAGCGCCGTTATGCGCCCTTTGACTTCGTTATGGCCATTGTGCTGCAAACGCGCGCTCACAATCGCTCAAAAATCTTTTTATAAACAGAGACATTACAAAGACCAAATTGACATAACCCCTGTTCCCCTATCTATACACAATATGGTACAATGCTCACAGCAAATAGGGAGGGCTTTATATAATGGACAACACATTGACCCGTTCTGATTTGCAGCAAGGGCTTCGTCAATTGGGCGTTCAGGCAGGCATGGCTTTAGAGGTTCATTGTGCGTTGAGCCGGTTCGGGCATATTGAAGGCGGCGCTGATACGGTGATCGATACGCTTATGCAGCTATTGGGCGCCGGCGGTGCGCTCGTGATGCCTTCTTTTTGCCTCTCACCTTTTTTGCCCTTAACAGAAGAAGACAAACGGCTGGGTATAGCGACGAAAATACGCATACTGCCAAAAAGCGCAGAGCGCAGTGCGATGGGCATCGTTGCGGATACATTCCGCAAAAGGCCGGATGTGATCACCGGAGACGGTGTTTTTAGAGTCTCTGCCTGGGGTCATGATGCACAAAAGCATTCGGCAGGCTTTCAGCACCTGATTGACAATGATGGCTATGCGCTTCTGCTCGGCGTTGATATTTACAGATTGTCCGCGATGCATTATGTCGAGGACGCTATGCCCGATGAAATCCGCAGCAAGTTCAAACCGTCACCGGATGCGCGTGCCAAATACCCGCAAGACCAATGGTTCATTGAATCTTGGGTGCCCGACACGAAACCGTGGTACAAAATTCAGGACGAGGCGTACGCAAAGGGATTGATCACCGATACCTTAATCGGCAGCGCGAAGTGTATGCTATTCAAAGTGCATCCGGTCATCAATCTATACCGTCAGGCCCTATTGACTCGTCCTTTGGAGCTTTTTGGACTGCGCTGAATTTTTGTTTGCCGCTTGCTGTCCATCAATCTTTTGTTGTCACCCTTGCAGCCCTTCATCCGAAAGATTGCTCACACCGATCTTTCGCTTGCCGCCCTCAATCTGCTTGATCATCTGCACAATACGCGCATTGACCGGCGTTGCAACGCCATGCTGTGTGCCCTTTTGCGCGATAAAACCGTTGAAATAATCGACCTCTGTGGGCTTGCCGCGCTCAAGCGCCTGCAGGCTGGATGATTTGAGCCTTCTGTACTTAAAGCCGATAATGCGTATCAGCAAATGGCGCTTTAAGCTTGTGCCTTGCATCAGCTTGTAATAGTCAAGCTTGCCGCCGTACGGCTTGATGATAAGACCCATTTTATCCGCCACAGCCACGGCCTCGCGTATGATTGCTATAAAAATGCGCCGCGCCGATGCTTTCTTCAAAATTTGCCCCAGCTTGAGCCCTGTCAAAACGCCCAGCGATGTGATGCACGCGTTGACGATCATCTTTGAGTAAAGATCGGCCACGATGTTGTCGGATACGCGCGTTGGCATCACACTGGCAAGCGCGTTCTGAAGAAACGATACATCCTTGTCCGGCAAAAATCCGCCGATCACAAAATCGCCCTCGGAGGTCATATTGAGCGTACCGTCCGGCAGCATCGTTGAGCCCCAGCCCACCACACAGCCCACAGCGCGCTGCGCACCCACGACACCTGCCAGCGCTTCCACGCAAATGCCGTTTTGCATCGAAACCACGGTGCTGTCTTCTTTCAGAAACGGCAATATGCGTTGTGCGGCATCCGGCATATCGTATGCCTTGGTCACGATCAGCACGATATCCTGCTTTCCGGTCAGCTGCTCGATCTGTGCCACGGCCTTCATCTTCACATGATGTTCGCCGCGCACACCGATGATGTGCAGGCCTTCGCTGATGATCTGCTGCGCCTTGCTCTCGTGCTTGCAGACGATCTGCACATCATAACCGGCCTGGCTCAAATATGCCGCCGTAATACCGCCGATCGCGCCCGCGCCAATCACCGCCACAGCGGCCTTGCTCTCGCTCATGTACCCTCCTTGTCGGCATAAAACATTGCCGTCTTTTTCGCTGCTCATTATACTACACAGCCGCTCTTTTGTCATATGAGTCGCGGCATACCAATCGAAACAATCGAAACATCCCCTTGCCATGCGTGTTTGAACTCTGCCATGCGTGGTATCAATTGTTTATGAGACATTAGGCTATAGCGCAAATGCGTTTTGAGGGGGTCAAAGATCATGCTATTTTCAAGGATACTCTCAGCATGCAAATCAGCAACCGGCAGTCGCATCGGATTTCTTGCAAACATAAAAATTGCGCCCAAGATATTGGCGGGCTTTCTGATTATCACACTGCTCAGCACCGGCATGGGTTTGTATGCTGTTAACAGCCTGCAAAAGGTCAGCGATGCTTCGCAGCATATGTACGAAGGCATACTGCTGCCGACAAGGAACATGGCGGAAATACAAGATACCTTTCAGAAAACCAGAGTCGCTTTGCGTCAGCTGCTTTTCGCGGAAAATGATTCGCAGGCCTTTGCAAACAAATCGATTATCAGCAATAACATGAGCCGATTATCCCTGCGCATCCCATTGGTCGAACAAGCGATCACAAGAAAAGATGATGTGGAGAATCTAAAACAATCCTTTGCATCATATGAGCAAATGATGGCCCAAACGCTTGAGCGTTTCGACAAAGGTGACACTCAAGGCATCATGCTTGATTTGAACCAAAACAGTCAAATGTACGGCGCGGAGCTCATGCTTGAATCATCTATCAATGAGCTCCAAACTGTAATAATCGAAGACTCCACTCGAATCAACAATGAAAATATCAGCACGGCTCAAAACGTGCTGTCATTTATGACGTTCGCGATAATCTTTGTGCTGCTGCTTTGCGTGCTGATTGGTGTGCTGATGTCACGCAGCATCAGCGGTCCTGTCAAAAAGCTGACTGCCAATGCACGGCTGCTGGCAGCGGGCGAGATGAATATCACGGTATCCGATAAAGTGTCACATGACGAAATCGGTCAGATGGAAGAATCGTTCAAAACGATTGTTACGACAATTAAAGATCTAACGGACGATATCAATATGCTGATAGCGGGCGTGTTGGCGGGCTCATTCACCATGCGCGCCGATGAAAGCAAGCACAATGGCGCCTATCGCCAAATCATTGAGGGATTCAACACCACTCTTGGCGCGATGCTTTTGCCCATCAATGAATCCGCCGATGTGCTGCACGAGCTCTCAAAAGGAAACCTGAGCGTGAGCGTTGAAGGAGAATTCGAGGGTGACTTTGCAATCATCAAAGACGCGCTTAATGGCACCATCAAAACGCTCAAGGGATACATAGACGAAATCACCCGTGTGCTTTCCGATATCGCCAAGGGTGTGCTCACCGTCAGCATTGAGACAGAGTTCAAGGGTGACTTTATCGCGCTTAAAGAGTCGATCAACCAAAGCATCGGGGCGTTCAACGGCGTGCTGGGCAACATCAACCTGGCTTCCGAGGAAGTGGCGATGGGTGCCGCGCAGCTGTCAAAAGGCAGCCAGACAATATCGCAGGATGCAACCGAGCAAGCCAGCTCACTCGAGCAACTCACGGCCTCCGTATCCAGCATCGCGGAGCAGACCAAAAACAATGCACGCAGCGCCGACCAGGCCAGCAGCATCTCTCAAACAGCAAAATCCGACGCGGTCACCGGCAACGAGAAAATGAAGGTGCTGCAAAAAGCGATGCAGGAAATCAACACATCGTCCGCCAACATCTCGAAGATCATCAAGGTGATCGACGACATCGCTTTCCAGACCAACATACTGGCGTTAAACGCTGCCGTCGAAGCCGCTCGGGCAGGCGTTCATGGCAAAGGCTTCGCTGTTGTGGCCGAGGAGGTTCGCAATCTCTCGGCGCGCAGCGCGAAAGCGGCGCAAAAAACGACTGATCTGATTGAGGGCTCGATTCATACCATTGAAGCGGGCACAAAAATAGCCGATGAAACGGCTAAGGCGCTATCCGACATCATGGAAGGCGTAGAGCAAACGGTGGCGATCTCCGGCCAGATCGCGGCTGCGTCCAACGAGCAGGCCACAGGCATCGTGCAGATCAACAAAGGCATCGAGCAGCTTTCGAAAGTGGTACAGAACAACTCGGCAATCGCGCAGGAGGCCGCTGCCTCTTCGCAGGAGCTTGCGGCACAAGCCCAACAGCTCAAATACATGGTTGGCCGTTTTCAGCTGAAAGATCAGCAGCCGGATATCAGTCACGCTGATGACACGCCCGATGATGACAGTCAGGACGAAGCGGCTTATGCCACTGAGCAGCCGGAAACTGCCGCCGATATGCAAATAGAATAAACACATTAATTTACTGCACGCCGTTTCAGCAGCTGCCCGAAGCGGCGTTCTTTATTATCGAAACTGCTTGTGATACAACGCGGCGTATACCCCGCCTTTTTCCATCAGCTGCATATGCGTGCCGCGCTCGGATATACCTTCCTCATCAATAACGATAATCTCGTCAGCACTGCGCACCGTGGAGAGCCTGTGTGCGATTACCAGCGTGGTGCGGCCCTTGGACAGCACCTCAAATGCCTGTTGTATCTTCTCTTCCGTCACACTGTCCAGCGCAGAGGTCGCTTCGTCAAGTATCAATATCGGCGGATTCTTTAAAAATATCCGTGCAATGCTGATTCGCTGCTTCTGCCCACCTGAAAGGCGGATGCCGCGCTCACCGACCTACGTATCGTATCCAAACTCCGTCTCCATAATCATATCGTGTATCTCGGCGCGTTTTGCGGCTTGTATGATCTGCGCGTCCGTTGCGTCGATGCGGCCGTACCGTATATTCTCCCGAATCGTGCCAGCGAACAAAAACACATCCTGCGACACGATGCCTATGTTCTGCCTAAGACTTAGCAGCTTTATACCCCGTATATCGTGCCCGTCAATTGTGATGCGACCGCTGCTTGTCTCATAAAACCGCGGGATCAGATGACACAGTGTGGTTTTTCCGCTGCCCGAAGCGCCAACAAGCGCCAGTGTTTTCCCAGCATCGATTGTAAGGTTCACATTCTCAAGCACGCGCGTTTTGTCGTTGTACGAAAAGCCCACATTCTCAAACACGATATCGCCGCGTACATTCCGCAGCTCTATCGCATCAGGCGCATCGGTGATGTCGGGCTGTTCATTGAGCATTTCGCGAAAACGCATGAATCCCGCCATGCCACTGGTAAACTGCTCCATGAAAGCCGTCAGCTTGCGTATCGGCTGCAAAAACGCCGCCACATACAGCATGAACGTGATCAGCTCCACATAATTGAATTCGCCCTGCATAATCAGATAGCCGCCAAAGGCCACAATGGCCACGCTGAAAAGGTTAGTGATGAATTCGGTGCCGCTGATGAATACGCCCATCGCCGAATAAAAATCACCTTTGGAGCGCTTGAACCGCTCGTTGCTTTCCATGAACTTGTCTATCTCAAAGGCCTCATTAGCGAACGCCTTGGCCACGCGCGCACCCGATATGCTCGATTCCAGACCGGCATTGATACCTGCCGTGCGCTCCTTGACCTTGCGCGACGCACTCATCATCCGCCGCCGCTGCAGCATCGCAAAGCCGATGCCGATAGGCACCAGTACGATCAGCACCAGTGCCAGCTTCCAGTTGATGCTCAGCATCACAATAAAAGCGCCGACGATGGTAATCAGCGATATGATCAGATCCTCAGGCCCATGATGCGCCAGCTCTGTGATATCGAACAAATCAGTGGTCACGCGGGACATCAACTGACCAGTGCGGTTTTTGTCATAAAAGCGAAAAGAGAGCTTCTGCATATGTGTGAATACATCGCGACGCATGTCTGCTTCCATGCGCACGCCCAGCGTATGGCCCCAGTATGTCACAATATAGGTGAAAATCGCACGCAATACGTACGCCGCGACCAGCGCTCCCATGATCAAAAAGAACGTCGAGTAAAGGTTTTGCGGCAGCAGCGTACCGATGGCATGCCGCGTCACCAGCGGAAATGTCAGATCGATCGCTGCGATGACCAGTGCGCATGCCATATCCAGAATAAATATTCCAATATGCTTTTTATAATATGATAAGAAATGCCGCAAGCTGCTTTTTGATTGCATCATCGTATCCTTGAATGGTTTTCTGCATGATCTCATTATACAACTGTGTGCGGCGCGGCACAATATGATAAGCGATGCATTGAAAAACTCATACAATGACATTGCACCCACTATATACGATGTGCTTATAATCTGAGCGTATTATAGCCGAAAGTCGTTGGAGAAGTTCTGCGTTTGCAGCGTTTTGGATACATACAGCCGCCCCTGCGTGTCCATATCGGCAAAGAACACCTCTTCTGCACTGCCGATGCCCATTTGCTTAAGCTGTGCCAAAAGCCAGCCGGTGTCCTTGCCCATCTGCTGCAAATTTTCGCCGTAGATATGCCCGTCCACGATCAGCGGCACGGCCATGCTTTTCCCCTCAGCGCTGATGCGCATGTCGCTTGGCGTCAGTGCCCTGTGTACCGGTTTTTTCAGCACGCTGATGTTGCCGCTGCTCTCCACCACCGCAAAATCTACCTGTGCGAGATCAAAAACCTCTTTCTCACGCAGCGCCATCAGCACGTTCTCTATCGGGTATTTGAGCCGCTCTAAGTTCGATTTGATGAACTGACCGTTTTGTATCACCACCGTTGGCCCGAATGTGATCTTCTTGGCGATTTTCTTGTTGTTGATCAACAGGCGGCTGATCAGATACTGCAACAGCACCAGCAGCGCCACCGCAAACAGCGTAGGCAAATGTTCCACGCTCGGGTCAGCGATATCCGCGCCGATCACGCTGCCAAGTATGATGATCGATAAAAAATCATATACCGGCAGCTCTCCTATTTTGCGTCTGCCGGTTTTAAGTATCAACAGCATCACCAGCGCCATCGCGGTAAGAACGCGTATGGTGATCACGATATAATCTTCCATGCCCAGCCTCCCACTTCTTATTATGAGGCTGATCGGGCCTGTTTATGTTCGTCATCCGGCATTGCTCGCGCTGTAGTAGCTGATGCCGCTGACGCGTTCATCGGTCATCTCAAAATACAGCTTCTGGCTGGAAATATCGTTGGGATCACCCGAAACCACATAGACGCACATCGTATCGATATCAAACCAGCCCGTGCCATACTGCGCCTGCATATCAGCTAACGAGGAGCCGATGCCTATTCCCTTTGCGGTTTTATAGCTGCCGCCAGTAATGTATATCTCGTCGATCCGATCCTCACCATCCAGCGGATAGGTGTATACGGTGATGTGTTCATATACATACTGCTTGTCTTCTCCGTCATACACACAGCTTGGCGAAGCCGTCAGCGCATAATCCTGTCCAATAGCCGCTATCAACGGCGCTGCGTGGCTTTTCAACGGATACGCCTTTCCATCAAGCTCAAACACCATTTCCGCTGCACCAAATGCACCCGTCATGTCTTCTGACGTTGCCGCGCAAGCGCAAAGCCCCATTATCATGATAATCAGTCCAACCATTGCTGCAATCGTTTTCATAAGAACGCTCCTTTTTTTAACTCTATGCGGCCTTTTCATCTTCATCAGCATCGGGCGTCGGTGTCGGCTCAGGCGTTGGCGCCGGTGTTGGTGCCGGTGTCGGCGTCGGCGTCGGTGTCGGTGTTGGTGCCGGTGTCGGCGTCGGTGTCGGCTCCGGCAATGCGGGCTTTTGCGGATCGGTGGGATCCCAGCCCGGCTGAGAAGCAATAAGCGCAGGCTTGCTCACTTTGGAGACGCGATCGCTGCTTGCGGTTATCTCCACAACTGTACCGGCTTTTAAGTTATCAAACACCCATTTCGCGCCTTCCACCGTCGTGCGGATGCAGCCTGCCGTACCGTTAGTGCCAATACCGTTGTACGACGATGCCATAAGCGAATCAAAAGACTTGGCTGTATAGAGCGGCCCGTGGAAGTAAAGCCCGTTGGCATAGCTCGTATGGTACGGCGAATACTGACCGGACTTCCACGTCTTCCATGTGCCTTTGTTGCCGATGCTGAATGTGCCGGACGGTGTTGAACGCCCGCCCAGTGCACATGGGAACTGCTTCACACGCTTGGTATAGTCGCCGGTTTGGCTTTCATATTCGAACACGGCAAATGTGAACTTGCTTTTGTCAACGATCACATAGTACTTGTTGGGTTCAGGCGCCGGCTTCACTGTCGGCTTCGCTGTCGGTTTGGGTGACGGTTTCTCTTCGTCTTCCTTTGGCTGTGGTGTCTCTGCCGGCTCCGCATTATCCTCCGGCATATACACAATGCGCTGCAAATACGCCGCAACGATAATATCATCGTCCATACCGTCAACACCCCTATCCGAAAAACCAAGCAGCAGTACGCTCGCGCCTTCAAAATTGCTGAACTGCCAGCTTTGCGTATCCGGCCAGAGTATCTCGATGCGATTGATTTGATCAAGCTCATCGAGTATGCACAGCAGGTAATAGTCCGCCTCTTCACTCAAAAGCCATTCAAGCGACAGCGTCTGTCCATCCAAATCCGCGGCTGTAAACCCCTGCGTGATCACAAGCGTTTCCAGTGCGGGCAGCGTGCTTAATTCCTCAATACCCGGAATATATGCGGGGCGCTCAGTCGGCAGCGGCTCCGGCGGCTGTGGCGTTTCAATCATAATAGGCTCCGGCAGCTCGACCGGCTGTTCATTTTCCACACGGCTGCATCCTGTTGTCATCAGCAGCACAGCCAGAATAATCAGTGCGGCTTTCGTTGCTTTCTTGTATCTGTTGTTTGTATTCATGTCACCGTTATCTCCATGTTTTTTTCTACTTCATATACCCTGCTCAGTCAGCAAAAAGTTGTATGTATTAGCGTGCTTATATTTTCCAGTGATAAGCAAGTAGAAATAAAGCAGCCGATAAACCGCTGCTCATACAATTCGTATATAGGCATTGAAAAATCGTCATGCTAAAACGTGTCTTAATTCGCATGTCATCAGACAAACAAGGCTTTTTCGCAAGTATTGTTAGATAATATTCGGTTTTCGTTTATTGAGAAGCAACCTTTGACGTGTTTAAATGAAATGTGCACCAATGGGTATGGGCAAGGTCATCAAACCCTGCCCATACAAAACCAGCTACGCCGCGCTTTTCACGCTGTGCTTGATGCCGCGGTACAGCGTCGTTGCGGTATCGGTAACGGTACCGATCACGGTCAAAACGATGATGATCGTGGGGAAAAGCCTCCAGATCGCAGTCGCTGTCTCTCCTGTAAACCACTCCGCGCCGGTGGCTGCCTGCATATCCATCAGGAAATTGGCATTCCAGAGAGCCGGGTTGCCAACAATCACAATCGTCAGTATCAGCGTTATGATATTGAGCACCAACACGCCGAGGGCCAGCTTGATGTTGTATCGGCCGATCACAAGACGCAGCACCTCTTTGAGTGCACCGGCAGCAATGCTGAGCACCACCAGCCCGATTATTGATGCCAAAAACTCAAGATTGAAAATCGGTATCCACGGCGTCGGCAGGCCAAACCCCACGCCGAACAGCCACGGCATCGTCACGATAATCAGCAGGAAGATTCCCGAAAACACCAGCGAGACGATCGGCTCACTCTTTTTGATGATTTCGCTTCCCATCGGCACATCGGGCAGATCACGCGGATGCCACATCTCGATCCACTTCTCGCCCTTGCCATAGCGCTCCACGCACACAAATATCAGCGTCACGATGCCAAAGGCCTGAAACAGCGCCATCACCATCGCACCCAGCGCCGATACAATGGCCACGAATACGCTGTCCGGCGGTGTTGTGATGTTGATAATCGCGTGCGCCACCAGCATGCCAAACGCGACACAGCCCAGCACAATTTTGACGATCAGCTCATATGTGCCGAAAAGCTCCGGCCCTATCAAATAGCGCTTGCCGCCGCGGTATTTAGCGGCCAGCTCGGCCGGACGGCCCAGATCCATCAGCACCTTAACCACATCATCCAGCCCGTCTTTTCCATTAAGCATATCGTCTATCAGTGTGCGCAGCTCTTTTTCGATATCACTGCGCTGCGTCTCCGGCAGTCTGCGCGTTACATCGTATACATAACGGTCAATCATTTCATTCGCTTTGCTCATTGCTCCATCCCTCCAATAATCTGTTGATGCACTGTGTCATCTTGTCCCACTCACCGCACAAAAGGCCAAAAATCTGCTCCCCCTGCGCGCTTCTCGCGTAATATTTGCGCGGCTTTGCGCCCGAGGTCTCCCATTCGCTTGTCAGCAGCCCTTGCGATTCGAGCCGCCGCAGCAGCGGATACAGCGTGCCGGGCTCGATGTGAAACCCTGCTGCCGAAAGCTCCTCCACCAGCGCATAGCCATATTTGGGCTGCTTGAGCCGGCTTAATACGCACAGCGTCATCGTGCCACGCCGCAATTCCTGCTCCATACCCATCACAATGGCTTTCACATTATCCATACCCATCACCTCGTCGCCATTATACTGTATGTCGTACACTATTGTCAATATCATTTTATAATTATTTTTTTATTAATTTGTTTTAAATGTTGTTGTTATCGATAGCTGTGCCTCCTGTTGGTTAAAGGACGAGACTCTAACACTTCGTTCAGAGTGACATGCCACACAAAACACGCCCTCATGCTGAGCGCAGCGATGCCCCTTCGGGGCACAAGCGCATCCCATGAGGGTTGATGAGAGTGGCTATACCGCTTTCATCACATAGTTTGGGATTCCTCACTGCGTTCGGAATGACATGCCACACAAAACACGCTGTCATAAACCCTACACACGCATCATATATATAACGGCAGTATCATGATGGAGGGTCATGCAATGGGACAGTATGTGCAGGCAGACCAGAACGTCCGCGTTTATGTTGAGGATATTGGGCCCCAATCCGGCCCGGCCGTGCTGCTGCTGCATGGCTGGCCGCTTTCGCACAAAGCCTATGAGTATCAGTTTAATCAGCTGCCCAAGCTTGGCATTCGCTGTATCGGCATGGATATGCGCGGCTTTGGGCAGTCTGACCGGCCTTTTGACGGCTATGGATACAACAGGCTGGCGGACGACGTGCGCGCCGTCATCGATGCGATGGAGCTCACTGATTTAACACTCGGCGGTCATTCAATGGGCGGTGCCATTGCGCTGCGCTATATGGCGCGCCACAACGCACACGGCGTCAGGCGGCTCGCGCTGTTTGGGGCTGCCGCACCCAGCTTCGTGCGCCGTCCCGATTTTCCGTTCGGCCACCCGCAAAGCGAGGTTTCCGAAATGATCGAGCAGGCCTATGTCGACCGACCCGTGCTGCTGCGCAGTTTTGGCGAAATGTTCTTCTACCGCTTTATATCCGCACCGATGGCGCAATGGTTTTTTGGGCTGGGGCTTGAGGCCGCGGGCTGGGCAACAGCCGCCGCGCTTTTGACGCTGCGCGATGCCACGCTGTTTGGCGACATCAGCAAAATACAGGTGCCCACGCTGATCATGCACGGCGTGCACGACCGTGTCTGCCCCTTCGTGCTGGGCGAAACGCAGCATCGCGCGATACGCGGCTCGGTGCTGATACCGTTTGAGAAAAGCGGTCACGCATTGTTCATAGAGCAGCAGGCCGAATTCAACGCCCATCTGGCACGTTTTGTGGAAATGCACTGATGCCACACAAAACACGCCCTCATGCTGAGCGCAGCGATACCCCTTCGGGGCACAAGCGCATCCCATGAAACCTGATGAGAGTGGCTAAGTCGCAATCATCCCATGACCCATCCACAAAGCTGAGACTCTTCACTTCGTTCAGAGTGGCAGAATAAGCTGCCATCTCGCATTCGCTGCCTGTCATGCTGAGCGCAGCGATACCCCTTCGGGGCACAAGCGCATCCCATGCTGTTTGATCATAGCTTTTCAGCCGCTTTCATCACATAGTTTGGGACTCTTCACTTCGTTCAGAGTGACAGAACAGGCTGCCAACTCACATCCGCTAATGTCATGCTGAGCGCAGCGATACCCCTTCGGGGCACAAGCGCATCCCATGAGGGTTGATGAGAGTGGCTAAACCGCTTTCATCAAAATGTTTGAGACTCTTCACTTCGTTCAGAGTGGCAGAATAAGCTGCCATCTCGCATTCGCT
>OBJA01001903.1_pt1 | contig 13086 bp, 9 predicted proteins | sample 1519751 | NCBI WGS metagenome assembly OBJA01 (sample SAMEA3881238, study PRJEB22517) | soil metagenome | biome: lake sediment; feature: soda lake sediment; material: sediment, water from around vicinity | place: India | collected 2013-12-23 | depth 3 m | reverse complement strand
AGGTACGCCCATAGCCATGCGAAAGTCGAAACCCATGCCACCTTTTTCTATTGGTACAGCCAGGCCAGGCATCCCGCTCATGTCTTCAGCAATTGAAATGGAGTTTGGTTTAACCTGTTTAATCAGAATATTTGCCAGGGTGAGGAATGTTGTTGCTTCCAAATCAACATTTCCATTGAAATAATCATCATAACTGCTGAACGATTTGCCCAGCCCATGATCGTTATACAAAATGCTTGTTACACCATCGAAACGGAATCCGTCGAAACGAAAAACTTCAAGCCAAAACTTCAGGTTTGATAATAAAAAATGAAGCACTTCATTTTTTCCGTAATTAAACAGATAGGAATCCCATGCCGGATGTTCCCCTTTCCCTCCATCATGAAAGAACTGGTAGCGTGTTCCGTCGTATTTTCCCAATCCTTCCACTTCGTTCTTGACGGCATGGGAATGAACAATATCCATTATGACAGCCATGCCCATGGCATGGGCAACATCGATAAGGTGCTTCAGGTCGTCGGGGGTTCCAAATCTTGAGGAAGGAGCGAAAAAGCTGGAAACATGGTAACCAAAACTTCCATAGTAAGGATGTTCAGGGATTGCCATGAGTTGAACCGTATTGTAACCGTTGGCTTTTATCCGGGGAAGCATTTTTTCCCTGAAATCATTGTAAGAATGAACCCTTTCTTCTTCCCCGGCCATACCAATATGTGCCTCGTATATTAAGGGTGGCTCAGTCAATCCATTAAATTCATTTTTCCATTTATACGGATTTTCAGGATACCAGACCTTTGCATTGAAAATATGTGTTTCAGGATCCTGGACAACATAATTGGCCCATGCAGGTACACGTTTCCCTGTATCGATTGCCCAATGCATTGAAAGGGCATATAAATCCCCATGATGCAAATCATCGGTATCGAGGGGCAGTTCCCATGCACCATGCCCTATAGCTTTAAATTCAAATTTTTTTTGTTCTTCCCAATTATTGAATGATCCAATTAAATATATATGCGTAGCATTGGGAGCCCATTCACGCATCAACCATCCATTGCTGGTTTTATGCAATCCAAAATATAAGTGACCGCTGGCAAATTCATAAAGTGTGCTGTTCCCTGCAAGTTCAGCTTCTTTTCTTTTTGCTGATTCAACCCGGTTAATTATAGCATCTTCATAAGGTTTTAGCCATATATCCTCTTTAACAAGATCTGGAATTTCTTTAAGCATGTTCTTTTCTTATAAAGATAGGAAACACTCAGGAAAATTCACCTATCAAGCAATGAAATATGTTTGTTAAAACATAAACATATGATCCTGATTTAACTTTCCTGGAAAAGGTGATTAACCAGTTCTGACAGTCTGCAACAAAATGCAACTGGTCAGTTTGGTGATGAATTCGTGAAGCTTATGAACTCAAACATTGATCTCAAATGCCATATTGCTTCCTTAAGGATTGTTGATTTGTGACAGAACCATTCTAAATCCTGGATTTCTTTTCAGCTAAAATCCTCAGTTGTTTTTTCTGAAAATTCCTTTTACTTTTTGCCAGACTTTCTTTTTAGGTTTAATTGAATCCAGCTCCATGGTCTGCAGCTCACGCAGGTTTTTTTCTTTGCCGTTTCCTGCAAACAGGCGTTCAAATAATGGCTGCCTTTCCATTTCAAGCATCTCTCTGTAGTGTGGCAAATCTAAATCGGCCATTAGTTCTTCATCCATTGGGGGAAAACGCACAGCCTGAAATTTTTTATAATCGGGGCTATCGTATAGCGATCGGAAGAACTTACCAACAATTGGCAAAGCAGTATACGAACCCTGGCCCATTCTGCTTGAATTGAACCGGATACCAGGTTCCTCGCCTCCTACCCATGCCCCTGTTACCAATGCAGGGGTAAAACCTACGAACCAGCCGTCGGCATAATTTTGGGTGGTGCCGGTTTTTCCTGCAAAATCTCCCCTGATATTATATGCTGTACGAATTTTTGCCCCTGTGCCCCTTTGAACTGAAGCTTGCATCATATGTGTAACCAGCTGGCAATTTATTTCGTTTAACCGGGTTTTAGTTCCGGGGGGGCGCTGGAATTCTTCGAGCAACACATTGTTGGGAGTTGAAATGGACTTCAGATAATAAGGCTCAACCCTCATTCCCCTGTTTACGATTGCAGCATAGGCAAAAAGCAGGTTTTTCAGGTTTTCGGAATGCACCCCAAGCGCTATGGAAGGTACTTTTGGGAGATTGGTATCGAGTCCAAGTTCATCGACAGTGCGGATCACATTTTCAATCCCGGTTTCCATTAAAATATCAACTGCAACTGTATTCACCGAGTGGGCAAGTCCTCCTTCCATTGTATAAAACCCCTCATGTTTGCCATCAAAATTGGCAGGCGAATAGTTATCGAAATCTTTGTAAACAGCCTGCTCCGCCGGATAATAATCAAACGGGCTTAATCCGTTTTCCAGGGCAGCTAAAAACACAAACGGTTTAAATGTGGAGCCGGGTTGTCTTTTGGAAAGGACATGGTCGTATTTGAAAAACCGGAAATCAATGCCGCCTACCCAGGCCTTCAATTCACCTGTTGCAGGTTCAATTGCCAAAAAGCCTGCGTTCAAAAATCTAAGGTAATGCTTAACCGAATCCAGGGGGGTTGTTTCTACCTCCTTCATCCCGTTCCATGTAAATAAAGTGGTATTTATTTTTTGATTAAATGCTTTTTCTATTTCTTCAGCAGAAAAACCGGCTGCTACCATTCTTTTATACCTGGTTGTCCGTCGGACTGCCCGTTGAAGTATATTCCCATTTCCCCGCCAGGGGTCCTGGGTGGCCCACTGTTTATCGAAATCCTCCTGAAGTGATTTCATCTGTTCGTTTACTGCCTGGATGGCATATTGCTGAAAATCAAAATTAATTGTTGTCTGAATTCTCAGGCCATCGGTATACAGGTTCCAGTTTTCTCCATCTTCCCTTGTATTGCTGGCACACCATTTAAGCAATTCAGGTTTAATCATTTCCAGGAAATAGGGTGCAGGTCCTTCATTAAATGAAATTTTTCGGTATTTGAGTTCAAGGGGTTTTTCTTTTAAGCTATCACCCTCCTGGGGGCTTAAGTAGCCGTAGTTCACCATCTGCGAAATTACAACATTTCTGCGCTGCTTCGAACGTTCAGGATGGAGGCGTGGATTATAGCTGTTATTGGCTTTTAACATACCTATTAAAACGGCTCCTTCATCAACAGTTAAATCGGCTGGATTTTTACTGAAAAAACGTTCTGCTGCAACTTCAATCCCAAAAATGTTCTCACCAAAAGGTACAGTATTCAGGTACAGAGTCAATATTTCTTCTTTTGAATAAATACGCTCAAGCCGGTAGGCAATGATTGATTCCCTCAGTTTATTGACAGGTAGCGACATAACACCTACATCGTTTCTTGGAAAAAGATTTTTAGCCAGCTGCTGGCTCAGGGTGCTGCCTCCGCCTGAACTGCGGTCCATTAATAAAATCGTTTTTACAAGTACCCTCATCAGGGCAATCTCATCGATACCCCTGTGCTCATAAAACCGGGCATCCTCGGTGGCAATAAGGGCATCAATCACTTTTGGTGAAATTTCATCAAAATTTACACTGCTGCGATTTTCCACATAATAGCGTCCCAATAATTTCCCGTCCTCTGAAAAGACTTCCGAAGCCGTAGGATTGCTGATTTTTCGCAGTTGGGCTGATGTGGGAACATGCCCGGTATAACCAAAAAATACTGCAACAAATAATATAAGGAAGATTACAAAGCCTGCTGCAGCCAGTAACAACAGAATTTTTAGTGTTTTTTTTCCCAGTTTTTTCTTATCCGCAGTGTTTATTGAAGATTTTAGTTTCTTCAATTTGTTATATAGTTGCTCCTTCACGGGTATGCTCTGTATTATATCTTAGATTATAACGTATAAAATTCTCATATGTGTTGTATCCGGGGTAATATTTATTTTCAATGGGCATGCTTCAAATGCCATGCCGTAATGAAAAATGGAGTTTTTGAAATCTGTCTCCGGATTAATTAATTAAATTGGGGATCAATCCGGTTTAATTTTAATGAAGAAATCGGTTGAATCGGTTTGGGAGTAATTAAACAGTACCTATTTTTGATTGAATTAAATTTAAAAAAGCAAGAAATGGGAAAGGCAGGTTTTACAACAAAGTCGCTGAATGTTCCTTATGCTAAGAAAGATCCTCATAACAGTTTAAGAATGCCTGTTTATGAGGCAGTGGCATACGAATTTGATTCGGCCGAACAAATAGAGGCCAATTTTCGCGGCGAACACCTGGCACATGTTTATTCAAGGGCTTCAAGTCCAACGGTAGAATATTTCGAATTGAAAATGAAAGAGCTGCTTGATGCTTATGGCATATTGGCTGTTAGTTCAGGAATGGCTGCTGTTTCCAATACGATTCTTTCGGTCGTTAAAACCGGTGAAAATATTATTTCGGGGAACCGGCTTTTTGGGCATACCTATGCGCTTTTTGCCCAAACCTTTGCGGAGCTGGGTATTGAAACCCGTTTTTCGGACCTGAAACATCACGATGAAATCGAAAATCTGATTGATTCTAATACACGTGCCGTTTATTTCGAGACCGTTACCAATCCTCAGCTTGAAATAGCCGACATTGAGATGATTTCAGAAATTGCCGGAAAACATAACCTGCTTGTAATTGCCGACAGTACCCTTACACCGCCCAATGTTTTTAACGCCAGGAAATTTGGTATTGATGTTGAAGTTATTTCCGCTACAAAATACATTTCGGGCGGCGCTACCTGTTTCGGAGGGGTAATCGTTGATTATGGAAGTTACAACTGGAATTTAAATCCCAACCTTATTGATTATTATCAAAAATTTGGCAGGAATGCTTTTATAGCAAAGCTTCGGAAAAACATCTACCGCAATACCGGGGGCAGCATGGCACCACAGACTGCATCCTACATGATCCAGGGACTTGACATTCTGGAACTGAGGGTTGAAAGATGTTACCAAAATTGCCTGGTACTTGGTGAATTCCTACTGCAACATCCACAGGTAAGGGGGGTAAGTTACCCGGGATTGAATTCCGATCCGCAATATCAGTTTGCACGGAAATATTTTTCCGGCATCCCGGGAACCATCCTGACTTTTGATCTGGAATCAAAAGCGGCCTGCTTCGGGTTCATGAACCGGTTAAAAATAATAAGGAGGGCAACCAATCTGAACGATAACAAAACATTGATAATCCACCCGCATTCCACAATCTATGCTGAATTTACAGAAGAAGAACGCGTTAAAGCCGGTATCCGCGATACCTTGTTGCGTTTATCGGTTGGAATAGAAAACAGTGATGATTTAATTGCCGACATTACCCTTGCCCTGGCATAACATTTTTTTTATCAGTTAAATAAATGAAGAGGAAATGTTAAAACCAGGCAGATACGGTGGCTTTTGATCTTGACTGATTATTAAATGATTTGAAAGAAAATCATTCTGCCGGGGAGAACAAAGGTGTATAAAATTTCAAAGCCCTTTTCCCGGCAGCAAACTGTTCAGGTATCTTGTATAAACTTTAAGTTTCTTTTCAATCCGTTATAACCGGTTCGCTTAACAGCTGATTTCCTGAATAATTTATTAAAATGGGGTTGATCCATACAATGCCAGTCGTTGCGGGTAAGTTTCAACAAATCGGGATGAGGTTCAAAAGCGGGTTCTTCATGTGGGTATGATTTAAGGTTCCAGGGACAAACATCCTGACAGATATCACACCCAAATACCCGGTTCTCAAATTTACCTTTCAGGTTTTCATCAAGGTCTGCTTTCAGTTCAATGGTCTGGTAGGAGATGCATTTACGGGCGTCCACCACCCTGTCGGCCACTATGGCTTTGGTGGGACAGGCATCGATACACCTTGTACAGGTTCCGCAATGGTCGCTGACCAGTTTAGGGTCATCGTAAGGCAGTTCAACATCAAGAATCAGTTCGCCGATAAAGAAAAAACTGCCATGCCGCGTAGAAAGCAGGTTACTGTTTTTGCCGATCCACCCCAATCCGGCCCTGCGTGCCCAGGCCCTTTCCAGAACAGGGGCCGAATCGGTAAACGGGCGGGCATTGCAGGGGCCGTTTATTTCCTGTATGTAGTTGAGCAATTTTCGAAGCTTATCCTTCATTATGAAGTGATAATCGGTGCCATAGGCATATTTTGACAACACTGGTGCTTCGCTGTCATGCTGGATTTTTGAAGGGAAATAGTTCTGTAATACAACAACAATCGATTTGGCATTTTCGAAAAGCAGCCGGGGGTCTAACCGTTTTTCAATGTTTCGTGTCATGTACGCCATTTCGCCCTGCATCCCTTCACCAAGCCACTTTTTATAGTGTCGTTCTTCCTCTTCCAGAAAGCCAACAGGCAATACAGCACATTCCAGAAATCCCAGTTCTGTTGCTTTTGACTTTATCCGATACAAGGTTTGTTCTGGATCTGACATATTGAATATCTAAAAGTCATTAATTCCCCGCAAGGTTCAGAAAAAGAGTCACATTCAGCTGACTTCTGTCAAAAGAACCCAAGTTCAAGGCGGGCCTCTTCGCTCATCATCGATTTGTCCCAGGGGGGATCAAATGTAAGATCAACATTAACATTCTCGACACCTTCCACCGAACGTGCGGCCTGGGTAACATCGTCCATTAATATATCCACTACCGGGCATCCCGGAGCGGTAAGTGTCATCACAATATTGGCAATGTTTTTTTCATCCACGTCGACATTGTAAATCAAACCCAGATCGTAAATATTCACTGGTATTTCGGGATCGTAAACCTCTTTCAGCTTTTCTATTATCTGATCTATTCTTTTGTCCATTTTTATTTTCCTCCTTCTGTTTCCAACCTGTTGTATGCAACTGCATACAATTTGATTTGTTTTACCATAGCCAACAATCCATTGGCCCGGGTGGGCGAAAGATGCTGCTTTAATCCCAGGTCATCAATAAAATGCAGCTCGTTCTCTGCTATCTCTTTTGGGGTGCGATCTGAAACCACCCTTAAAAGAAGAGCCACCAGGCCTTTTACAATAACAGCATCGCTCTCTCCCCGGAAGTGAAGCCTGCCGTTATTTTTTTCTGCAACTAACCATACCCGCGACTGACAACCTTTTATCAAATTCTGATCCGTTTTCTCTTTCGAGTCAAGCTCTTCCAGTTGATTTCCAAGATCAATCAGGTAGGCATATTTATCCATCCAGTCGTCGTATACCGAAAATTCTTCAATTATCTCTTGTTGAACCTCTTCAATTGTCATTGTTATGTTTTCTCAAATTAAAGGATACAAAGGTCGGAATTTTTTGATTGGAGGCAAATAATCACTGTTAAATTGTTTGAATTGTAAAGTGAAATATGAATACAGGGGATCGCATTACCTCCTCTGAGCCTTAATCAGGTTTCGGGGCGGTTGGCACAACGTGGGACAGGATTATTGCGCAGGTTGCATCCTGCGGGCAATCAGGCTGATATAAAACAACTGGAAGCTATGGTAGATCATTATAGGAAGCAACCAGATTCCTGCACCGCTGATACCGGTAAAAAGCACACTGGCAAATACCGAACCGTGTACCAGCGATTTCTTTGTCGCGGCAAATTGCAGGGTTATCCGGTCTTCCCGATTAAATCGCATAACTTTTGCAAGAAATCCTGTGAAATACAAAACAAGAAAAAAGAGCATTACAACTACCACTAACAGGCCAGCAAGGGCTTCCCAGCTTACCTGTGAAAATATGCCGGCCAGAAACGATTTACTGAAGGATTCATACACAATCAGCAGGATGATGATCTTATCGAAAGCAGCCAGTTTTGGCAGGTGCCTGAGCAGCCAGTAAATGAAATAGCGGTGCAGCAGCAAACCCGCTATAACAGGTACAATAATCTGGGTAATGAGCTGAATCAAAACGTTCGAAAAATCGAAGCCGGCCGCTTGTGCCGACAGAAACAGGCCCATCCAGAATGGGGTGACCAAAATTCCTATTATTCCCGATATGCTTGCGTTGAAAATTGCCCCCGGTATGTTGCCCCCGGCAATTGAAACCATTACAACCGAAGATGAAACAGTCGATGGCAAGGCTGCCAGAAAGAACATCCCCATCCAAAGCAGCTCAAGATGGGTTCCTTTTACGAATGGGTAGAAAGGTAAAATAAGCAGCGGGAATACAAGAAAAGTTGTCAGCTGTATGGCCACATGCATCCTCCAGTTACTCATGCCGGCCTTTAATTTTCCAGGGTCGAGTTTTAATCCGTAAAGGAAAAATATGAGTACCACACCAATATCAATAACTAAACCCAGGTTGACAGGGTTGGAACCCATGCCTATGCCGGGAACAATCCAGGCAATTACAATCATTAACAGCAGGCCTGTAATAAACCAATCGGGAAGGTGTTTCTTCATATGGCGATTTCGTATTGACGATTGATTGCTCAAATGAAAGTAAGTTTTGGTTTAGCCCAACAAATCCGTTGCCCGCTTTAATGCATTCATAAAAAGGTCGATTTCTTCTTTTGAATTGTAAATTCCAAATGATACCCGTATTGTCCCCGGTATGTTGTAAAAATTCATCAATGGGTCGGCACAATGGTGGCCTGTCCGCACCGCTATCCCCATTTTATCGAGCAAGGCACCGATGTCGAAAGGGTGAATGTTGTTAATAAGAAACGAAAGTACTCCTGATTTTTGGGGAGCTTCACCAAAAATGCGGACTCCATCAAATTCGTTCAGCCGGGTTGTTGCATGTTCCAACAAATCGTGCTCCCAGGCTGAAATCCGGTCGAGGCCTATTTCCTGAAGCATGTCAATAGCTGCGCCAAAAGCTGCCACACCCGTGATGTTTGGTGTTCCTGCCTCGAATTTAAAAGGAATTTCACTAAACTTTGTTTTTTCAAATGATACTTCTGAGATCATTTCTCCACCACCCTGGTAGGGAGGCATTTGTTCCAGCCATTTCCGTTTGCCGTAAAGTACGCCCACGCCGTTTGGCCCGTACATTTTATGGGCTGAAAAGGCATAAAAGTCGGCATCCAGTTCCTGAACATCCACAGCCATGTGCTGGACAGCCTGTGCCCCGTCAATGAAAACGGGGACGTTGCGGGAATGCGCTGTTTCTATAATATTTTTTACAGGGTTTATTGTTCCAAGCACGTTTGATACATGGGTAACAGCTATCAGCCGGGTTTTTGAATTAATCAACTCGGGCAGCAGGCCTGTTTGAAGTTCACCCGTTGCCGATATTGGAAGCTTTACTACTTTGGCCCCCTTGGCAAGGGCAATCAGTTGCCAGGGTACAATATTCGAATGGTGCTCCATTTCAGATACAATAACTTCGCTTCCCTGGGTAAGGAACTGTTCACCAAAAGAAGAAGCTACCAGATTGGCACTTTCGGTGGTGCCTTTTGTAAAAATTATTTCTTCCCTGAGTTCCGCATTGATGAACCCTTTCACCTTGTCGCGAACGGCTTCAAATTCCAGTGTGGTTTTATCGGCCATATAATGGGCAGCGCGGTGTATATTGCCATAACATTCGTTATGCAGTTTTTGCTGTACACTTAATACCTGCAGGGGCTTCTGAGTTGAAGCAGCATTGTCGAAATACACAAGCGGTTTATTGAATACCTGTTGTGAAAGTACAGGAAACCAGCTTCTTATTTTTTGAATGTTATAACTCATTATTGTTTTATTAAACAGGGGTTAAAGTTAAAAAAGCATTTCGAACCTTTATAAAGTTTTTTATAGTTCTTACAATCAAAAACAACCAGGTAATCATGAGAAAATGCAGCGACACGCCAAAAAAAACACCCGCAGATTTCAAAGCTTTAAAAAATACGGGTGATTAACTATTTTTGAAAATATAATTTAACTTTCACAGTTATAGGCACAATCGTGGCATCTTGCCACTTCTCCCCTCAAACGGCGATCAACCAGTTCATCGATGCGATTGCGTAAAGGTTCAACTTTTACCTGCTGGATAACCTCATGGGTAAAGGCATTCATCATCATCAGCCGGGCCATTTTTTCGTCAATGCCACGGGCACGCAAATAGAACAAGGCTTCTTCGTCGATTTGCCCGATTGTTGCACCGTGGCTGCATTTTACATCATCGGCGTCAATAATCAGCTGCGGTTTGGTTTGCATATGGGCCTTATCGGTAAGCAACAGGTTGTTGTTGCGCTGAAAGGCATTTGTTTTTTGTGCATCCCTTGCAACATGAATCCTTCCGGAAAAGGCACCTGTCGATTCGTCGTCCAGAACATTTTTATAAATCTGGTTGCTCTGGCAATGCGGCCTGGCATGAATTACCTGTGTGAAATTATCGACGTGCTGCTGGCGATCGATAAATGCCATGCCATATAAATTGGCTTCGGCATTCTCGCCGTCAAGAATAAATTTCAGGTTGTTTCTTACCAGCCCGCCGTGCAATGTTGAATAAAGAGTTGTTGCCACCGAATCCCGTTCCTGGTGAATAAATACCGAGTTTATACTTGTGGAATTGTTATGACGGTTTTGCAATGCATAATATTCGAGCGATGCATTTTGCCCGACAAAGATCTCGGTTACCGAATTGCTTAAATACCTGTTCAGATTCATTGTGTGGTCACATAAAACAAGTTTTACGTGGGCACCTTCTTCAATGTGAATGAAGTTCCGCTGGGTAACAAACGAATCATTATCCGATTGCAGCAGGTTAATAAGCTGTATTGGTTTTTCGATTCTTGCATTCCTGGGTACAAAAAGAAAAAAGCCATCTTTGGCATAAAGTGTATTCAATGCAACCATCGGGTCGTCAGCCGTATTTGCCAGGGAGGCAAATTTAGCAAGCAATCCGGGTTGTTCTGCAGCTATCCGTTCGAGGCTTGCTAAAAGAACCCCCTGTGGCAGTTTGTTCAACTGATTGTTGTTTTCATGGAACCACCCGTTCGCAACAAAAGCCAGGTGCGTATCGAGCTGGGGCACATCACACCTGAATACGGCATTCAAATCAACATTTGCCATGGGCCGCTGATGAATGAATTCATATTCGGGAGCAAAAGAAGGGTGCAGGTCAGTGTATTTGTAATTTTCAACCTTACGGGTTGGTATTCCCTGCCTGACAAAATCCTGAAGGGCCGGCCCCCGTAAATCATTGAACAGCGCGGGTGAACCTTCACGAATGTTTTCCCTTGCTTCGTTGTAATGTGCGGTATATTTCAGCGATAAATCTGCTTTTTCTGTTATAACACTCATTATTGCAATGCATTTTCTTGTTTAACCCAATCGTACCCTTTTTCTTCCAGTTCAAGGGCCAGTTCACGTCCTCCCGATTTCACCATCCTTCCTTTGTACAAAACATGAACATGATCCGGAATGATGTAATCCAGCAGCCTTTGATAGTGGGTAATAATAATTGTGGCATTGTTGGGAGTTTTTAAAGCGTTTACCCCATGTGCCACTGTTTTTAGTGCATCGATGTCCAGCCCTGAATCGGTTTCATCAAGAATGGCGAGTTTGGGTTCAAGCAATGCCATCTGGAAGATCTCATTTTTCTTTTTTTCACCACCTGAAAAGCCTTCATTTACCGAGCGGTTTGTTAACTGGGTTTCCATATCAACCATCTCTTTTTTATCGCGCATGAGCTTCAGGAATTCACCAGCCGTCAGCTCCTTCTCACCCCGGGCCTTCCTGTGCTCGTTTACCGATGTTTTTAAGAAATTGACCATGGGTACTCCCGGAATTTCAACCGGATACTGGAAGCTAAGGAACAAGCCACTGGTAGCACGGTCTTCAGGTGCCATCTCAAGCAGGTCCTCCCCCATGTAGGTAACTTCCCCGTGGGTCACTTCAAATTCTTCCTTCCCGGCCAAAACATTTGCAAGGGTACTTTTCCCCGAGCCGTTCGGACCCATGATAGCATGAATTTCACCCGGCTTCACTTCAAGGTTAATGCCTTTCAGGATCTCGTTTCCATCGATGGAAACATATAAATCTTTTATTGATAACATTTTTAGTATTCTGATTTTGGACACCGATTAAGTTCGTTATGCCCGTGTTTAACATCAATTAGTCAGTCATCCGGTTTTTTAGCCAACACTGCCTTCCAGGCTGATCTGCAACAGTTTTTGTGCCTCAACTGCAAATTCCATAGGCAATTTGTTGAGTACCTCTTTGGCATAACCGTTCACAATCATTCCGATTGCCTTTTCGGTATCGATACCGCGCTGGTTGCAGTAAAAAATCTGATCTTCCCCAATTTTTGAAGTAGTCGCCTCGTGTTCTACAACTGATGATTTATTTCCAACTTCAATGTATGGAAAAGTATGAGCCCCGCAGGTATCGTTCAGCAACAGCGAATCGCACTGCGAGAAATTCCTTGAATTGGTGGCACCGGGCAGCACTTTTACAAGGCCGCGGTACGAATTGTTGCTCCTTCCGGCTGAAATACCTTTGGATATAATTGTACTTTTTGTATTTTTTCCGATATGGATCATTTTTGAACCTGTATCGGCCTGCTGAAAATTATTTGTTACAGCAACCGAGTTAAACTCGCCCACCGAATTGTCACCAAGCAATATGCAGCTGGGGTACTTCCAGGTAATTGCCGAACCGGTTTCTACCTGGGTCCAGCTGATTTTGGATGATTCGCCCCGGCAAACTCCGCGTTTTGTTACAAAATTGTAAATGCCGCCTTTCCCGTTTTTGTCGCCGGGATACCAGTTTTGCACGGTGGAATATTTTACTTCGGCACGGTCAAGGGCAATTATTTCAACAACAGCCGCATGCAGCTGGTTTTCATCGCGCATGGGCGCAGTACACCCTTCCAGGTAACTTACATAGCTGTCGTCGTCAGCAATGATTAATGTACGCTCAAACTGCCCCGTATTTGCTGAATTAATCCTGAAATAGGTTGAAAGTTCCATCGGGCAACGTACGCCCTTGGGAATGTAGCAGAACGAGCCATCGCTGAAAACGGCCGAATTCAATGCCGCAAAATAATTGTCGGCAACAGGCACCGACTGCCCCAGGTACTTCCTTACCAAATCGGGGTGGTCCTGCAGGGCATCACTGAACGAA
>OBJA01001902.1_pt1 | contig 13086 bp, 12 predicted proteins | sample 1519751 | NCBI WGS metagenome assembly OBJA01 (sample SAMEA3881238, study PRJEB22517) | soil metagenome | biome: lake sediment; feature: soda lake sediment; material: sediment, water from around vicinity | place: India | collected 2013-12-23 | depth 3 m | reverse complement strand
ATGAAAGGAGTTTCCTATAATTCTTACAATTACTTCTTTGGTATTGCTGTCGTATACTACAGGAACTTCCACATCGGGAGAACCCAGGCCAAAGGGAGTAATCGTCCGCAGGGCCTGGCTTCTGAAATTTTCCATTTCTTCTTCAGAATAAGCAATGCCCTCGGCAGGAATTTTCTTTGGTGTATCGGCTTCGGGATCGCAAACCAGCAGCCCCAGGGCACCCCGATCGGTAGATCCGACGGCATGTGAAAGCATCAGGTAACTCCCTTCATCCGGGGGGAGCCTGAATTCAATTGTCCATGAATCGGAAGGTCCTGCGGTCACGGATTGCCCCCCGGCAAACCGGTTTTCGGGATTCCCCTGCCAGTAAGCATAATCCCAGACAATGCCAACAATGTGAAATGTGGATACCAGGTTAGGCCCCACATTCAGAAAATTGATGCGTACATAATCACCCGGCTTCCCCACTATGGGCTCTTCGATGTAACGAAACAATTTACCGTTAAACGCAGTATACATGGGCCTCCCCTGTCCGTCGACTGCATCTTTCCCGCTGGCATAATATTCATGCTGCACCAGGTTCAGCTCAATATCGGGCTTCTTGTTTAAAATACGTTCGAGTTCAAACTTTTTCTTTGGTTCAACTACAATCATTCCATACTGGCCAAATATAATGTGCATGGGAATGGCATGCCCTCCCGGGGCACAATGATACATATACACACCGGGGGTATTGGCCTGGAAAACCACGGTTGCACTGTCGCCGGGAGCAATTTTCCCAAGGTATTTCGATGTCTGTGAATATACCGCATGCACCGAAGCACCATGCGTAATATTGCCTTCATTCACGAAGGTGAGGGATACAATGTCGCCCTCCTGTACGGTCATTGCAGGCCCCGGTATGCGGTTGTTAACTGTAAATCCTTTATAAATGACCCCATTCCCGATATAGGTATCCTTTTCTTCCAAAGTAAGCCTGAAATGTTTGTCGGCTTTGGTGTTCTGGGGAACATAACTTGTTGCCGGTATTGGCAAATTGTTATCCCTGCGTATTACATCATCGAACTGCAACCCCTGTATACCTGAAGAGGCGGGTGGAATGGCGGATACAACCGAAGAGGCAGCATCCGGATGATTTGACAGGATTTCCGCCAGTGCTTTTGGATCAATGTCGGCTACCGATAAATCATTTTGAGCCAGTACATCGTTTACCCATTTAGCCGGAGACTCCCCATTGCTCGATTGAGCAGCAATAGTGGCCCTCAGTTCTTTTGATTTCAGGCTGTTGAATTTATCCTCTGCAAGCAGCCCGTCGAGAAATATCCGGTTGCAGGCCTCACAGGCCTTTACTTCGGGAGACATCAAAAGGAAAAAAACGATTATTAGAATACCTTTAAATCCGTTCAGCAACATTGAAGCTTTCATATGCATTTGCTTTTTACGTGAAGCAATGGAAATCAGCTGTTCTGCAAAAAATAACAATGAATTGCCTACATGATTTTCATTGCAACCCAATTTTACAACAAAGCTATAATATTTTATCTGAAGACAAAAGGATTTTTTAGTCTTTTAAAGAAATATAATTAAAATATTCAGCTAACAATAAAGAGCATGACCAGGAATCCATATCAGTATAAGATTGTAATGAGTATCTTCTTTCCGCTCATTCAGGATAACAGGCAGGAAAAATTTCCCTTCAACAGATGAAAGATTTTATTATACCCGGTAATATATCGTATTACAAAATTGTAAGAAACTTACGGCAACATCGTCATACGTTTTAAAAGCTTTAATTTAAATGGCTTAAATTTCATCAACAGGTTGAATACATAAAACACAGGTTTAATCAGCCTTCCTCTTCCATATACCAGCATCCATTTTGTAATCCTTCGGGTAAACCGGTTAACACCCTGTTCGATTTCCAGCTTTCTTTTTTTGCTGTACGAATCCAATGGCATCAAACTGTTCTGATTCAAAGAATCGACTATTGCTTGTCCCAGTCGTTCAGCGTCCTGAATACCGGCATTCATACCCTGTCCTCCCACAGGACTATTCAGATGAGCAGCATCGCCTGCCAGCACCACTCTTTCTTTGGTAAAAACAGAACTTATTTTATCATGGATATTGAACTCACTTTTCCATATTAATTTCCAGTTACTCTTACCAAAGAGTTTTAATACTGCATCTTCAATCTGGCTGTCGAGTAATTTATTTTTCATACGGGTAAGGGGTAAAATTATCCGCCATATGTTTTCCTTCATCTGAATGCCGATAGCGGGCCCTCCAGCAGTTGAAATCAGGAAAGGCGACTTAAAATCTTTTTCTTGAATGCGGATATCGGCAAGGGCAGCTTTCACGGGAAATGTTTTACCATCAAAAGAAGCTTTTAAATGCTCCCTCACAGTACTGTGCGCACCATCGGCACCTGCAACAATTTTTGCCGAAAAATTTATATCACCTGTTTCATTTTTACAGGTTACTGTTACCGCTGATTCCGACTGAACCAGTCGGGTAACTTCGCAGGAGAACCTTATTTGGGCTGTAGGCTGCATATTAAAATGCGACAGCAATATTTTTTCAGTTTCCGATTGAGGCACTATCAGCAACCAGGGATAAGGTGTTATGAGTTTCAGGTCAATGAAAGGAGCTTCAAAAATGAACCGGCTGTTATCGGCGTCCCAAATTTTCATTACCGGTACTTTTAAAGCTTTCTGAAGAAAGGCATCAACTACTTCCAGGTGTGCAAGTGTTTCCAGTGTTCTGGGCCATACAGAAGGAGCCCTTGAATGCTCCGAAGTAGAGGATTCTTTCTCCAGCACAAGGATACTCAGCCCATGTTTTGCCAGAAATAATCCAAGGCTCAGGCCAACAGGCCCTGCCCCCACAATAATTACATCATATACCTTCGGCTTTTTCATTACCAGGCAACATACATAATTGACTTCTCAAATTCAATAACTTATAAATGCAGGAAATGTTTTAAATGAATACTAGCCTTCAACTATCCGGATTAACCACCGGAAAACCGCTTTTATGTTTTTGTGTGAGGGTATTACACCTTTCAGTGCCGGCCCCTAGCATCAGGCAGTGCTGGCTGACAAAAATCGAACAGGGTAAGTTGGGTGTCCAAAGCTTTTTGGCGTTTTGAAGCAGTATCGGAAAGCAACAACCGCTTCAGGTTTTCAGGAGGCAGATCTGTTTTAATACCTGAAGGCAGTTCGTTTGTTTTAATAAAGTATTTTGCACGCTTCAGTACAATACCTATTTTTTTCAGATGATATAGCGTCAGCCTGCGGTGCCGCCGGGCCTGGATGATGCGCTGGGCCGACTGCACTCCCACCCCCGGAATGCGAAGGATCATTTCATAGTCGGCGGTATTTATGTCAATGGGAAAAAGATGCAGATTACGCAGTGCATAACCCAGCTTAGGGTCCACATCCAGATCAAGGAACGGATGTTCCTCGGTCAGGATTTCCTCGGCCTTAAACCGGTAGAAGCGCATGAGCCAGTCGCTTTGATATAGACGGTTTTCCCTGACAAGCGGAGGGGTATTCAGGGCAGGAAGCCGCTGATCGTATGCGTTTACTGGAATGTACCCTGAAAAATAAACCCGCTTCAGGTTTTGATTCTGGTACAGATTTGAAGAAAGCATGATAATCTGGCGGTCGGTTTCGGGTGTGGCACCAATAATTAACTGGGTGCTTTGTCCGGCAGGAGCAAATTGAGGTGCCCTGCGGTACTTTTTACGTTCCTCCTTACTGGCAATTATGGAGTTGCGGATATGTCCCATTGGGGTCATTATGTCAGGAAGGTTTTTCTCAGGTGCAAGCTTTTTGAGGTTGGTTTCAGTAGGGATTTCAATATTTACACTTAACCGGTCGGCAAAAATTCCGGCCTGGTGTATCAGCTCCTCACTTGCTCCCGGTATTGCTTTTAAATGGATATAGCCGTTGAAATTTTCTTCCATCCGGAGTTTCCGGGCTACCTGCACCATCCGTTCCATTGTATAGTCCGGATTTTTTAATACTCCCGAACTCAGGAACAACCCCTCGATGTAATTCCGGCGGTAGAATCCGATTGTCAGTTCCACAATCTCGCCAACCGAGAGCGTAGCCCGGGGACGGTCGTTGCTCCGGCGATTCACACAATAGGCACAATCGTAAATGCAGTTGTTGGTCATCAGTATTTTAAACAGGCTTACACACCGGCCATCTTCAGTAAAGCTGTGGCAAATACCGCATGAAACACTGCTTCCTATACCATTTTTTACATTACCCCGGCTGCTGCCGCTCGATACGCAGGAGACATCATACTTGGCAGCATCTGCTAGAATATTTAATTTTTGCTGTATTTTTTCATTTTGCATATGACTATATTCTGATCAAAGTCAGCGCCTAAAATATAATCAATAATCGGATATATTCTATTTGTGCTGTATGAAAAAACACAGAAAGTTGAAAGCCTTTATTTCGAATTTAAAGGTTTTAGATTGTATAATCGGGGTCTTTATCCCTGGCCGGGGGCGGAGGCGATTTCCGTAAATAGGCGGCCAGGTTTTCGAAAGCTTCCCGGAAGGCTTCAGCACTTTTTTTAAATGCCTTTTTTGTTTCCTCCCAATGGGGGTCCTCTGACCCCTGTCCCCGCCGGTGCCTGCTTTCAAGGACGGTTTCCAGCTGTTTTATTTCAGCCATAATTTCGTTGTACTTTGCCTTGCTTTTTTCCCTCAGCTCACCCTTTCTGGAGTCCAGTTCATCGATTGAAGCAAAAAGATCATCGATGCTTTTTTTAATACGCTCCCTTAATTTATCCTTTTCCATTTCGATTATTTTTATTCTGCCGGGAAAAGCCCTTCAGATGAGCACCTACCCGTCCCCGCATGATTTTTTCCCCCAGTATGAAACTATCATAAACAAAAAGAGCAACAACAGCAAGCCCCACAGCAATAAACCCGGAAAGCCCGGTAAGCCCGGTAATCAGTTCATTTCCTCCCTTTATCATAAGTATGGACAACGCCCCGGTAGCATTGAGGGTGCCATGCAAAACAGAAGCGGCAATTACAGATTCAGATTTAATTGTGATGTACAAAAAAACCGGGCTTAGCAATATACACCAGGCTGTCATCATGAAAACCCCAGCCACGGGATGTTGCGGATAATTATGCCCCATAAGGATAATGGGAGCATGCCAGATGCCCCAAATGAAACCAATAACCAGAGCCGCCTTCCAGAATCTCATATTTTCAAACCGACGTACCAGGAAGCCCCGCCATCCGAGTTCCTCTCCAAAACCTGCCACAGCATTTATTGTTATTCCTGCCATCATGCCCTGTAATAATATCAACAACACCGGGGGCAAAGGCATTGTTTCAAGTCCTTGCTGCATTTGTTCAAGTTGTTCGGGACCAAGGACATTCTCAAACCGTGCAAGCAATCCTTCCATTCCGGATGAGTAGGATACCCCGGGAAAAAGAAGGCTGATGCCAAAAGTCAGAAATGCAAGAACGGGAGGTAGCAGCCAGGCCACAAAAAACCACCTGTTAATTTTAAATGAGATAAGCAACCGGTCACGCAGCTTTTCGCGATGTACCAGCTTTTCTACCAAAATAACGGAAAGTGCCGGAGTGAACATATATGCAATGGCCAGTACAGTTCCCCCCACAGAGGAATATTCTCCACCCAGAACATAAAAAAGGCCAGCCATTGAATAACTAATACCAAATGTAAACAGAAGAAACAAATAGGTTTTGTTAATTTTCTTCATGCAAAAAATTAATTAATTCAGATGCCAAAGTTATATAAAGTCTGTTATTCTGCAGTACTGTAATAATGGGCAATTAGCAGGACCAGCCATCCCATGTGAACTGCCACAGCAATCACATAAACGTGAAATGCAAATGGATTAATAATAATCTGAGAAATCCAGTATGGTGGAAAAAACCATGCAACAGTTGTAAACCACCGCAATGAAAACAAATCAGCAAAGGCAAACAGGATTAATAGATTTAATGCTTTTGAAAACGTCAGTCCTTTTACCTTATTCTCAGCACCCGAATACAACAGCAAGCCTATTGTTGCAGAATAAACAGCCAGCAATACCGATAATACAACAACTGAAAATACATCAAGGGATACCACCTTAAGGATGTAATACGCAACAATTGTATAAAGCCCGCACAAGGCTGAGGCGAATGAAAGGCGGTTCAGCAGGTAACCGCTTCTTCCTGATGGTGTGACAGCCATAAGCTCAGATATATGGCCGTCCTTGTCGTCGAGCATCATAAAGCCTGTTACCACACCCAACATTCCGGCATTAAGAATCAGTACGAAAGCAAGTATCCACGGATACCATGGGGTGATATCGAAGCCGGTACTGACAGCAACAGCAGGAACAAGAAACACAAGCAGCAGCTTAAATAGAACAATTACAAGGAGAGGAGCCATCAGCAGGCTGGCCATAACTGGGTCGCGCAGTATCTGCCTGAGGTCGCTTGTGAAATGAATTTTTCTAAACATATCCTAATCCTGAAAAATTATTTTATTCTCAAACACGCGTACTGCCCATTTCAGAAGCAGGAAGTTAACACCTGTAAGGTAACCCAGTAACAGCAAAGCCTCAAACCATCCCATACCCATAAAAGCTCCCAGCATAAGTCTCAGTGCAGCCACTGAAGGCACCAGTGAAAAAACCCATGAACCGGGGAAGCCGATCAGGGATATACATGGCAGAATCATCAACAGCATCCAGGGGATGGTTTTCAGCAGATACTGATTTACAGTGTTGCACCCCGCATTGATAACGATGCCGGCAAATGTAAATACAGTAGAAGCAAGCAAAGTTGAAACAACCAAAAGAAACCAGTTTACCTGCGGATAACCGCTAAAAAAAGCGATGGCAATTGCAGCCAGCACCGATATAAACCCCAGTGAAATTACTTTTGCCAGGATGTATTCTGCCGTTCTCAGCGGCGATACCACAAGCACTGTCAGTACCCCCTGCCCTTTTTCAAGTAAAATTATTCCCCCCATAAAGAATAACCCCAAAACTGAAGGATCTGAAAAAACGACAAGGGGTGTAGCAATAAGAAAAATCTTTTCAGGCAGGAATGAAAGCAGAATCAGATACATTACCACCACAAATACGTAAACAAAATAGAAACCTTGTTTAAACTGAAAAAGCATATCGGCTTTTATAGCTTTCATCAATCTCATAACAATGTCTTTCCTGTTATTTTTATAAAAATGTCTTCCAATGTTGCTTCTGCACTGTGTATCGTTTTTATTTCAGCCTGTTTTAAAATGTTCAGGAATGATTCATTTTTTCCCAAATCTTTCATCTCAAAATCCTGCTCTGTCAGCTTTCCATTTATGCGGTATTCCAATCTGACAATACGCTTGCCATGATCAATCATCAATGATTTTGGTGAACCCGTAACTACAATTCGCCCATCTACAATGAAAGCAACCCTGTCGCACAATTGCTCTGCAACCGTCATGTTATGCGTTGTAAGAAAAATTGTTTTCCCCTGCCTCTTTTGTTCCAGGATTATTTCCTTTATCGTGTGGGCATTCACCGGGTCAAGCCCTGATGTTGGTTCATCAAAAAACATCAGTTGCGGATTATGCATAATCGAACGCACAAAGTTGAGTCGCATTTTCATTCCTTTGGAGAAATTCTCAACCCTGACATTTTTATCAGGCAGGAGTCCAACCATATCGAGTAACTCTTCAGGCTCTATAACCCTGTTCCGGTAATAAGAACCTATGAGCTGAAGATTTTCCTTAGCAGTTAAGCGGGTATAGAGGTTTGGAAATCCTTATCCCACGTGCATCGCTCCTTGTCAAAAACATGAATTTGACCCTGGTAATTTCTTAGCAATCCGATCAAAAGCCGCTGGGTTGTTGTTTTACCAGCGCCACTGGGTCCTAAGAATCCAAATATTTCACCTTCTTCGATTTCGAAATCCATATTGTGAATTACTTTTTTCCCCGATTTTCTGTAGGTAAAATTCAAATCCCTTACTTGTATCATCTAAGCTTTATAATAAAATGATGTTTCTGATCAAAAAGATTCATATGGAGATTGCAACATCAAAACTAATTAACTTTAAGATTATAAAATTAAACAAACACAGGAAAATGCAATTGAGAATTCAATTATAAACATTGTTATCTGACAGCCAAATGCAATTATTATTCACTGTTCGTCATTTTATTCATATTTTCAAACTAAATTATATATTTTTAGTAGCATAAACCGGAAGAATATAACAGATACTACATGGATATCCGTTCAAAAAAATTTGGAACCGCACCTGTTTTCTTTACAGCCATATCAACAATCCTTGGAGCAATTTTATTTTTGCGTTTTGGTTATGCTGTAGGCACTTTGGGCTTCTGGGGAGCAATATTAATTATCCTGTTAGGGCACCTGGTAACGATACCCACGGCGTTGGCTATTTCCGAAATAGCCACCAATAAAAGGGTGGAAGGCGGAGGCGAATATTTTATAATATCACGCTCCTTTGGGCTCAACATTGGGGCTACAATTGGTTTGGCATTGTTTCTTTCCCAGGCAATCAGCGTTGCATTCTACGTCATTGCCTTTACCGAAGCTTTCGAGTTTTTCTTTAACTACCTGCTCGTAAATTTTGGGATGATCCTCCCCCGTCAGGCCATAAGCATTCCGGTAATGGTTCTTTTGGCAGTGCTTATAATTAAAAAAGGGGCAAATCTGGGAGTAAAAACGCTTTATGTTGTTGCAGCAGTACTGTTTGTGTCGCTAATAATGTTTTTCCTGGGTAGTACCGAACATGCAGGGACCTCCACTTTTGGTTTAATGAATGCCCAGCTTCGAAACCCGGGGCAATTCTTCATAGTTTTTGCTATTATTTTCCCGGCCTTTACCGGGATGACTGCAGGAGTGGGACTTTCGGGCGATTTAAAAAAGCCCTCCAGATCCATTCCATTAGGTACAACAATGGCTACTCTTGTAGGAATGGTTGTATATGTTTTTGTAGTTTGGAAACTTGCAAAATCAGCGCCCGTTGAAGACCTGCTGGAGCATCAGCTGATCATGTCCCATATAGCCCTTGCCGGAGTAATCGTAATTCCGCTGGGATTGGCAGCCTCTACGCTTTCATCGGCTCTGGGGTCGGTAATGGTTGCACCGCGCACCTTACAGGCCCTTGCACTTGACCAGGCATTACCTTCGCCAGGCATCAACAAATGGCTGGGTAAGGCAACCAAAAAAGACAATGAACCGGTAAATGCCTCCCTTGTAACCTGCATTATTGCCTTTGTTTTTGTGGCGTTGGGAAACGTCGATGCGGTGGCATCAATTATTACAATGTTTTTTATGGTTACATACGGATCGCTGTGTCTTATCTCATTTTTAAATCATTTCGGATCTTCGCCCTCCTATCGGCCTTCCTTTAAATCGCGCTGGTATATTTCACTGACAGGTTTTATCGTTTCGGTATGGGTAATGTTTAAAATAAGTACACCATTTGCCTTACTGGCCTTTGCATTCATTACCGGTATATACCTTTACATGAATTATTACCACAGGTCGCGCAAGGGATTTGAATCCATCTTTGCCAATGCGCTTTTCCAGCTGAACAAAAACCTCCAGGTGATGATTCAGAAAAAGCAAACAAAAAAAGAGACCAGGGAGTGGCGTCCAAGTGCCATATGCATTTCAAAAGATTCTTTTAAACGCGACAAGGCTTTCCGCCTGCTCAACTGGATATCCTATAAATATGGGTTTGGCACCTATCTTCATCATATTGTAGGATACTATTCAAAGTCAACAGCCAGGAAGGCAAGGGAAGAGCTTAAAAAACTGCTCGATCATGTTGATTCGGTTAAAAACCATGTTTATATCGATACCCTGATTTCTCCTTCCAATACTTCGGCAATAGCACAAGCTATACAGATTCCAGGCATTGCAGGTATGGAAAACAATATGGTCATTTTTGAATACGACAAGCAGATGCCCTCGAACCTGGAGGAGATCATCGACAACTTTGCCCTTGTCAACTCAGGTGATTTCGATATATGCATCCTGGGAAGCAGCAACCGGGAAATTCCCTACCAGAGAGGAATTCACATCTGGATAAATTCGCTGGATACAGAGAATGCAAACCTGATGATTTTGCTTGGTTTTATCATTCTGGGCCATCCAAACTGGAAACAAGGGCGCATAAAAATCTACAACATATGTAAAAGCGAAGATTATGAAAATACAAAAAAAGCAATGAACGAACTGGTACAAACAGGCCGCTTGCCTATTTCTGAAAAAAGTATACGTCTGTTGATTCATGATGAAGAAGTGCCGGTGAAAACAATAATCAATCAAAATTCAGGAAATGCAGGCCTTACAATGATCGGCATCCGTGAGGAACTAGTTAAGCGGGAAAAGGAAAAACTGTTTGAGGGGTATAACGAGTTGGGAACTATTTTGTTTGTCTATTCAAAAGACAATAAATCGATTAAATAATGGCACGATTTATTAAGAGCCGGAAAAAATCGCACGGTACCACACCGGGTTCGCTCATTTTCATCGGGAATCCTAAGATGGATAAAACTGAAATTCATCTGATGATCTTCAACAAGGAGCAACTATCAGAAATCATTGTGCATCATGCAGATGAATTGCCCGGCACTGTTCCTGAAGGAGCTGTTATGTGGGTCAATGTTTACGGCTTGCACGATACAAAATTGATTGGCCTCCTTGGAGAACGGTTTAATATTCATCCATTGGAATTGGAAGACATACTTAATACCGACCAACGCCCGAAGTTGACGGAAACCGACAAAAACCTTACTTTTTTCCTGAAGGTACTCGATTACCATGAAGACTCTAAAAAAGTTACCGGAGACCAGGTATCCATCGTTCTGGGAGAAAACAGTGTTATTACTTTCCAGGAAAAGCGGGGCCATTATTTTGACCCGGTACGTGAACGGATCCGCAACAGTCGCGGGCGTATCCGCACTGCAGGCGCCGACTACCTGGCCTATGTCCTTATTGATACCCTTGTTGATGGATACATTCACAGCATTGAAAGACTGGGATCGTTAATGGAAGAAACGGAAGACGAGATCCTTCACCACACACAAAAAATGACACTTGAAAAAATATACCGGTTCAAAACAACAATTGGATTCATCCGCAAATCAATTTTCCCATTAAAGGAAGTGATGTTATTTTTAAATAAAACCGAATCAAATCTGATTCAGGATAAAACATTTACTTTTCTGAAAGACCTGGCCGATCTGACTACCCAGGCACTTGAAGCAGTCGATATCTATCACAACATGGCCAACGATTACCTGAACATATACCATTCCAATATAGCCAACCGTACAAATGAAGTGATGAAGGTGCTAACTATTTTTGCTTCCATATTTATTCCACTCACATTCATTGCAGGGGTATACGGAACCAATTTCAAATATTTGCCCGAACTGGATTTCCGATACGGTTATTTTGCCATGTGGGGAATTATGATTGTTGTGGCCGTAACCATGCTCTACTTTTTCAGAAGAAGAAAATGGCTATAATTAAAAAACAGCAATCCTAAAGTTTAAGCGTGTTTTATGTAAAATGATTAATTAAAAATTTGTAAATTCCTGTCAATAACAATAACCTGATGTATAATATTCGCAATTATCTGGCCGAGTACACCGGATTGGCTCCCGATACAATCGGGAAACTGTTTCTGACAATTGGCTTTATTGTTTTGCTGTACCTTTTCCAGGTACTCGTTTTACGGATTGTATGGAAGCATACAAAAAACATTAAAACCCGCTACCAGTGGAAGCGTTCACTTTCATTTATTCTGCCATTTCTGGGTTTGCTCATAATTGTCGGTATATGGATCCAGGCATTCCAGCAGTTTGGAGCATTCCTTGGATTATTTTCAGCCGGTCTGGCTATTGCTTTAAAAGATCCGCTCACGAACCTTGCAGGATGGTTTTTTATAGTATTCAGGCATCCGTTTGTAGTTGGAGACCGTGTTCAGATAGGTGAAAATGCAGGCGATGTAATCGATATCCGGCTGTTTCAGTTTTCAATTCTGGAAATAGGCAACTGGGTTGATGCCGACCAAAGCACGGGTCGTATTATTCATATTCCCAACAGCAAGGTTTTTCTTGAAGCCCAGGCAAATTACAGCTCAGGGTTTAATTACATCTGGAACGAAATACCTGTTATAATAACATTTGAAAGTAACTGGGAAAAAGCCAAAGAGTTACTTTCTGAAGTACTGAACAGGCATGCCGAGCATTTTAGCAAAACAGCCGAAAAGGAGATATTCAGGGCAAGCAGAAACTATTTGATTTATTACAGGCATTTTTCACCAATTGTGTATGTTAAAAAAATCGACTACGGAATCACACTCACCCTGCGCTATTTATGTGATCCGCGCAGGCGCCGGGGTTCGGAAAATGATATCTGGCAGGATGTATTCACCAGCTTTAATTTACATGAAGATATTGAATTTGCATACCCAACCACCCGTTTCTATACAAAAGGAGAAAAATCTGTTGGAAGACCTCCTGTATCGGGTGAATAATATTAACAAATAAGCCAGTCGATTGAAAAGAACGCCCAGGTAACTGTGACGCAAGGGTTAGAAAGTCACCTACTGCTGAGGTGACATTTGAAGTATAAAAACAAAAGCCCAAAAAAGCTGTACCTACAATTGTAAATCACCCGACTCATAATCCCTGTATAACCGTGATAGCTGCGACAGCCAAACGCTCAACCTTTTTACGGCACGACTGGTTTCATCCGAAATCTCCTTTTTTTGAATTTTAAGAAGAAGGAATCCATATACACCATCAATGGCTGCCTGGACATCGTTGGCCGCATTGGAGTTCCTTTGCCTCAGTTCTGCAATGAGGCCGGCCACCGAATTATAAGTTGAAGGATATAACGGGTCGGCTTCCTGGTCCATCAGTCGTAAATGAAATTCGTACAGGTCGTTTATCAGGTTATTCAGGAACTGCAGGTGGCCCGATTGCTGTTTCCCCTCCTTCTCCATCATAACAACCAGGTTTTCGTACCATGCTGAAATATCTCCTT
>OBJA01001901.1_pt1 | contig 13087 bp, 8 predicted proteins | sample 1519751 | NCBI WGS metagenome assembly OBJA01 (sample SAMEA3881238, study PRJEB22517) | soil metagenome | biome: lake sediment; feature: soda lake sediment; material: sediment, water from around vicinity | place: India | collected 2013-12-23 | depth 3 m | reverse complement strand
GATCGTGCCGTCCGCACCCACCTCCAGGTCCCGGCCGGAGAGCACCACCCCGTCCTTGTTGACCAGGAGGCCGTCCCTGTTCAGATGGACGTTGGGATCGGTGATCACGGTGCCGTCTCTGGTCACCAGGCGGCCGTTTTCATCGAGATGAATGCCGTCGAGGCTGCGGCCCTGCTGCTTGTTCAGCGCCTCCTGCAGGAGTTGCCCGGAATTTGCCGCAAGGTCGGCAAGACTCACCTTGGCAAACAGCACGCCGTTCTTGTCCCTGGCGTTCTTCAGGGTCGTGAGCAGCGAGCCGCGGGATTCGGCAAGCGAAATCAGCGCCGCCTCCCTGGGCGTCACCTCCAGAGTGAAGGTGTCGTACGTCTGCCGCTGATGACTATTCGACGAGAGATTTCTGAACTCGTCTTCGTTGGGGCGGGCGGTGCGGGTATCGGTGGCCAGGACCAGCACATCCTCGAGAACCGGGACAACCACTTCGCCCGAGCCGTCGGCGGCGAGGGCGGGCAGGCTTGCCGCCTGGATGCGGGCATAGAGATCGATGGAGTCGCCCGGTCGCACCAGCCCGGCCACGGAATTGATTTCATCGACCTGGATGGTCACGGCCCGGTGGCCGAGCTGGATGGTGTCGGAGAAATTCTTGGGGAGGTTGAGATTGATGTAGTCCTCGATGAGCATCTTGCCCTGGCCGAGAGGTTTGACCAGCAGGGCGCCTTCGATGGTGTTGAACCGGTCCGGGGTGATGGCATCGGCGTTGACATACTCGGCCGGGACTTTCCGCACCGCCATGGTGGAAGAATCGACCCTGCTGCCGACAGCCATATCCCTGCTTGCCACGACCACCTCGACCATCCTTTTTTCCTCCGGACTGAGCCGGGCCTCGAGCCTTTTTTCGAGGATCTTCAGGTAGAGCATCGCCCCGACTCCGGAGAGGATGGCAAAAAGGAGCGCGACACTGAAGAGTCTCCAGGTCTTTTTTCGATCACCGTTCTTTTCGTTGCTTGGCATTGTGGCTTGTCAATCTGCTGGGGGAATATTTTCAGCTATCTCTTCGCCTGATGGGAATAGGTTTCGAGTTCACTCGCGATGATGCGTTCGATGTCAATATCGCTGAACGACGGCAGCACTTCCTTGGTCGGAAGGTGAAAATGCTTCACGTCCTCGGCCGCATTCTTCATGTCCTTGATCGTATCGATAACCTTATGGGCCATTTCGGCGCCTTTTTTCACCTTCTCGTCGAACTCCTTGCGCGGCGGATCGGAAATGGCCACCCCGAAGCAGTAGCTCTGGTACTTGTTCTTCAGGGTGCCGCCGATCGTTTCATAGATGTTGGTGGGATAGACCAGTGCCGCCACTACCATGAAGGTGATTATCAGGTACTCGACGGTGGACTGCCCGCGCTCGTCCCTCGAGTTATTCCCCTGGTGTCGCCATTTTCGGAAAATGCCCATATCCACGCTCCTTGCCTCAATCGGGGTCCACGAGGTTCATCACCACCTGGGTTTTCCCTGCCGATGGGCTGATCACCAGGTGAACCTGGCTGCCGCCCTTGCCGAAAACCAGGACCCTCGCGTCGCCCGCCTGGCGATCGACCATCTGGCCCCAGCGGCGGCTCAGATAGTAGTCGCGGTAAAAGTCGCTGTTACCCGCCACCGAAGAGCTGTTGACGAGCAGGACGGTCCTTGCCTTGCTGCCGGGGTCGAAGCTGGCGTGGTCGTTGACGATATCGCTCCCCTTCAGCCGGGGCAGATTATCGCGGCGTTTCCTGGCCGTCTCCGCCCTCTCCAGGTCGGCGATCGCCAGGTAGCCTTCGCAGCTGAAGGCATCCTTCGCCTTGGCCTGGACCGTCAGGAGATAGCGGCCCTCGAGCCTGGAAATGACATGCCAGGGGGCGACGCGCGCCTCCTTGTAGCCGATCTCGCCGGGGGCATTCGCCCGCCACCTGCTCCGGTAGAACTCGAGGAGTTCTTCGAGCTTTCGGTTCGCCTGGAAATGATGGACCGTCGACGGCAAGCCGTTGATGACCATTTTGTCGGCGATGGCTGTCCTTTCCAGCCAGGACGGGGCGGGAACCGTGACCGCTCCCTGCGCCCCGGCGGCCAGCCCGAAGAGAACCGCGGCGATCTGGAAGAGGAGGGCGGAGAAGAGCGGACAGAGGGAGCCCGGTTTCTTTACGGCCGTGCCTGGACGGTCATTGCTTTTCATACGAGCTGAGCCCCTGCTTCTCCTGAAGTTTCATGGTAGTGTCGTAACGGTGCTCGTACGGGATGAGATCATCCTTGACATATCCGAACTGCGGGACGCCCGGCAGCTTTATATCGAAGCCCGGAATGCGGGACAGTCCTTTGTTGATGGGTTGTATCACCCCGTCGATCAGGGAGGAAAGCGGGGACAGCACCGCGGTGGGAACCATCCCTCTGCTTCTCCTGTCGGCGTGTTCCGGGTTCCGGGCATTCCAGTCGTCTGTCAGTACTGCGGCCCTGGCCCTGATGGCCAGGCAATTGTCCTTGTTCGGGTTCTTGAGGCAGGCCTGATCATCCGGGGACGCGCCGCCTGGGGCCCAACGGGGAAGTATCTGGTCGAGGGGCCTGACCTGCAGGGAAATGTCGGAGACGTAGTAGCCATGTACATTGAGAAAATCGGCGTTGCCGTCGACATGCAATCTCTTCAGCAGGTCGCCGAAACGGCCGAAGACGTATCCGACGAATTCCAGAAAACCTCCGGCAAACTTCCCGATAATGCCAAAGGGCATCGGTGTGCGCGTGTCGAGAGGGGGAGCGGAAGTATCCTCTAAGGCGAAGAGCGGGGTGCCCCGATGGTCGCGCCACAATGGGTTGAGCGGCGCGGTCTTGATCGGGTTCCCGTAGTCTGCATGATTGGGATCCCCGAAATAGAGCCCCGGGTCGTAAGACCGCCAGACCGTGTATTCCCAGGCGGAATAACGGGCCTGGCCGATGGCCGCATGCTTGATGTCGATGTACTTGCCGAGCAGGGGAATGATGAGGAAAAGGGGTACCAGCAGAAAAACGGCGGCAATGACGAATTCCGTCGCCGCCTGGCCGGCCTGCTGTCGTTTTCTCCCCTCTCTCATCATTTCCACAGCCAGTCGACGGCATCCTGTATGTCCTTGACGAAACTCTCCAGCTCGCGCGTGATATTCCGCAGCTCGGATAGTATGGATCCCCCGATGATCTTGGTCTCGCTTTGGGTCAGCCACAGGGTGTCCTGTTGCACGGCGAGGGCGAAGAACCGTTCGCTGTTGCTGGTCTCGACCAGGCGGGCCTGCCAGTACGGGCTGAAGGCGTTCGGTTTTTCCCTCCCCTTGCTTGTCGGTTTGGCGAAATAGAGTTCGGATTTGGCGATGGCGCCGACGGAGTCGGCGACCTCGTCGGCGACGGGTCCCTTGAGGTCATAATGGCCGGAAAACTGCGGACCTTGTTTTTTCAGGTCTTTCAGCGGCTTGACCACACCGACGAGAAAGGAGGGGGCGCTCATGGGGAGCAGCGGTCTGTAATCCTCGCTGCCTCTGTCCCGGTAAGAGTTCAGGCCGCTGTATCTGTCAATGGTATTGGCGCTCATCTCCGCCACGACGCCCGGCCAGGCGGAGAGGTGATCGCCGTCCATCGCGCCGCCGTAGACCGGGGGAGAGCGGTGGCCGTAGTTCTTCTCCGGCGTGGAAGGCAGGATATCCCCGGCGGGCAGCTTCCGGTCCTTCGAGACCACCGCCTGATACCCGCCGGTGCCGAAGGGCAAGTTCCAACCCCAGCTATCATCCACCGACTCGCAGATGTCCGTATAGGGGATGCATATCTTGAACGACAGCTTGAGCTTGGCTCCGAAGACCAGGCCGTCCGCGGCGGTCCAGGCATAGGTCTTATCCGTCGCCCGGAGTTCCGAGCCGCCGGCGCTGTCGGCGCCGTAGGTGAATTTCACGATTCGAAAGTTCCGCACGAGGTTGAAGCGCCAGTCGCGGTTCAGCGGCGAATCCTCGCCGCTTGAGAATGGATCGCGGGCGGCCCGCACCGTGGCGGCAAGGCGCTGAATCCCCTTCTGCTTGTCATCATCTTCCGCGGAGTGGATGCGGGTGAGGCCCGACCACGAGGAAGGGATGTGGCCCAGCATCGCCACGAAACCGAAAGGGGACAACACCGGCCCCCTGCCGCCTTCCGGGATGACGATATTGTTCTGCAGGCTTTTGTCGATGTTCTCGAAGATAAGGGCGTAGGTGACGCCATGGTAAATCTTCTGGCTCGTGCTGTAGACCTTGTTGATGACTGAAAGGACCTTGATGAAGGGGGGCATGATCTTGTTGAAAAGCCCTCCCAGGGTGTCCCCGGCCGAGCCGAGCACATTGCCGATGGTTGTTATGCCTTCGGCGATGGGGATGAGGATTCCCGCGGCCGGGGGAAACGCGGCCGCGATCCCCTCCAGGATGGCCGCATACACCGCCGCATATTTGCGCGAGGTCTTCAGTTCGTCGGCAAATGAAAGCAGCCCGACCAGCTGCCCGATGGCCACCTCGTTGGCGACCATCGCCCGGTTGGTGTAGGCGGCAAAATTGAGCGATCGCGCCTCCAGCACCGAGGCGCCGAAGGCGGCGGCGTCGGCTCCGTTCTGGATCTGCATTTTTTCGCTAGTGAGGCGGCCGGAATGGTAGAGGAACACCGTGACGAGCAACACCACCCCCAGCATGGCCAGGACGAAGACGGACGCCTGGCCTCGCTGGCAACGGAGGATCGTGGTGTTTTCAGACTGCCGCATGATGGGTCGGAGAACAGCAATGAAATGTGCACTGGGAGCGGGGGGCTCTCGCACCGGTGAACCTTACTTGATTGTGTTGTCGTAATCCTTGAGGGTTTTATTGCCCAGCTCGCTTTTTGCCGAATCCGCCTTTTTGCCGGCTTCGCCTATTGCATCCTTGCCGGATTGTCCTGCGAGCTCCTGGGTCATGGCGGTTGTCTGGTCGCGGACCGTACCCCCGAAATAGGTGAAGGCGGCGATGGCGGCGATGGCAATCAAGGCGACAATGATTATATACTCAGTCATGCCCTGGCCGGATTGATTGGAAAATCTCTTAAAAATCTTCATTCTGCATCCTCCGAATGCTTTTCTGTTGGGAACCTTTCCAGGACCCCTGTCCCAGCTTGCTTGCCGAAAGCCTCTGCCGCCAGGACGGTCTATTTTCTCGAATACTTGGACATTCATTTCTTGCGTTGCGAAAATGAATTTCTTGAAAGTATCTATTCACCTCAGCTGTGGGAGGGGATGACAACCCGGGCGGCCGTCAGCCGCATGGGTAACTTAGAAATTCGTGAGCCCGCATTAATATAAATTACTTAGTATCTTTAGGAATATCACAACCCAGGGTAGAAGTGCAAAAGAAAAAACCATTGTGAATGGTAGCGCTTCCTTCAGTTGACGAGAAACGTTTCCTCGTTTTGAATGGAGATGTTCATTATTGTATCTGCTGTATCGGAACTGGCGGTTGTGCCTTTCGCAGTTGGAGACGAGATTCTGAACGACAAAGGAGAGTTACATGACACACGCAATCAGGATGCATGCTACCGGCGGTCCGGAAGTGCTGAGTTGGGAGTTTTATGACCCCGGCAAGCCGGGTCCGGGGGAAGTCAGGCTGGTCCATGAGGCGATCGGCCTCAACTTCATCGATGTCTATCACCGGAGCGGACTCTATCCCCTGCCGCTGCCGGCCATTCCCGGCATGGAGGGGGCCGGGACGGTGGAGGCGGTGGGCGAGGGCGTCACCGAGTTCCGGCAGGGCGACCGGGTAGCCTATGCCGGCCTGCCGCCGGGGGCCTATGCCGAGGTGCGCAATATTCCGGCGGACCGGCTGGTAAAGCTCCCCGGGGAAATCTCCACCCGCCAGGGGGCGGCGATGATGCTGCAGGGCATGACCGCCCGCTATCTCCTGAAGGGCTGCTACCAGGTGCAGGCGGGCTCGACCATTCTCATCCATGCCGCCGCCGGCGGCGTCGGCTCGATCGTCTGCCAGTGGGCGAAGCACCTGGGGGCAACCGTCATCGGCACGGTGGGCAGCGCGGAAAAGGCCAAGGCCGCCGAGGAAAACGGCTGCACCCACACCATCCTCTACCGGGAGGAGGATTTCGTCGGGCGGGTGAAGGAATTTACCGGCGGATTGGGGGTGGACGTGGTGTATGACTCCATCGGCCGGACCACCTTCTTCCGGTCCCTCGACTGCCTGCGGCCGATGGGCATGATGGTCACCTTCGGCCAGTCATCGGGGCCGATCGGCCCGATCGACACCAGCCTGCTGGCGCAGAAGGGCTCGCTTTTCCTGACCCGGCCAAGCCTCATGACCTATACGGCCAGGCGGGAGGACCTCCTGGCCCACGCCCGGGACCTGTTCGAGGTGGTGGCCGGCGGGGCGGTGAAGATCGGGATCATGCAGGAGTACCCCCTGCGCGAGGCGGCCCGGGCCCATCGCGACCTGGAAGAACGGAAAACCAGGGGCAGCTCGATCCTCGTCCCGTAAATAATAGTGCCGAGTGCCGAGTGCTGAGTGCAGAGTTATGAGATATTAACTGAGTACTCAGACTCAGTACTCAGTACTCATCACTCATCACTCATCACTCAATACCGGGATGCATTTCCGCTCGACCACATCGATCAGTCCCAGGTCGGAAAGGCGCAGCTCGGGAATGACCACCAGCGGCAGCAGGGAGAGCTGCATGTTGGGATTCTTCATGGTGCAGCCGCAGGCCCGGAACCCGTGCAGCACCGAGGCGGTCTGGCGGGCCACGACCTCCGCCCGCTGATCCGACATGAGTCCTGCCACCGGCAGCCGCACCTCGCCCACGATCTCCCCGTCCCGGACGACCACCTGGCCGCCGCCGGTTGCCGCCAGACGGCCCACGGCCAGCGCCATGCACTCCTCGTCGGTCACGGCCACCACCAGGTGATGGCAGTCGTGGGCGACGGTCGAGGCGACGGCGCATTTCTCCGTGAAACGAAAACCGCTGACCAGACCCACCTGCACCCTGCCGGTGCCGTGGTGCCGCTCGATCACCGCGACCTTGGCCACATCGGAGGGATGCGCCGCGGCGAGCGAGCTGCGGATCTCCCCGTCGATCACCGGCAGCAGCAGCTCCAGGTGGCGGGTGGGGGCCTGATTCTCGACAAGGCCGATCACGTTCACCCTGGCCATGCCCTCTTTCCCCGCGGGAGCCTTGATGGCAAAATCCGCCGCGGAGATCTTCCTCGGCAGATGCAGGCTGCCGGTGGCCCAGGCGGGCAGGGGATGATGGGGCATCTCCAGGCAGAGCTTGCCGTCACGGGCCAGGATCTCGCCCCTGGCGATCACCGTCCGGGGCCGGAAATCCCTCAGGTCGTCCACCAGCAGGACATCGGCGAACCGGCCGGGCGCGAGCATCCCGATCTCGCGGCTTACCCCGAAGTGGACGGCGGTGTTGATCGTCGCCATCTGGATGGCCTGCATGGGCGGCACCCCCTCGGCGATGGCGTGGCGGACGGTGCGGTCCATATGGCCTTCCTGGACCAGCGTCGCGGCATGGGAATCGTCGGTGCACAGGAGAAAGTGGCGGGCGTCGAGGCCGTGCAGGGTCACCGCCTTCACCTGCTCGGCGATATCGTGCCAGGCCGAGCCGTAGCGGAGCATGACCTTCATGCCCTGCCGGGCGCGGGCGACGGCGTCTTCCGGGCGGGTGCCCTCGTGGTCGTCCTCCGGGCCGGCGGCCGCGTAACCGTGGAAGGGCAGGCCGAGATCGTGGCTGGCGTAGTGGCCGCCGATGACTTTGCCGGCGCTCCGGGCGGTGCGCATCTTCTGGTGCGGTCCTTCGTCTGACATGAAGACTCCCGCGAAATCCATCATCTCGCCGAGGCCGACGATGCCCGGCCAGCGCATGGCCTCGGCGATCTCGGCTGGGCCGATAGCGGCGCCGGACGTCTCGAGGCCCGGCGCGCTCGGCACGCAGGAGGGTATCTGCACCCAGACGTGGATGGGCTGGCCGGCAGCTTCGTCCACCATCAGTTTCACGCCTTCAAGGCCGCAGACGTTGGCGATCTCGTGGGGGTCGACGAACATCCCGGTGGTGCCTCGCGGAGCGACCGCCCGGACAAATTCAGTGAGGGTCAGCATGCCGCTCTCGACGTGCATGTGGGCGTCCAGGAGGCCCGGCACCAGATAACGCCCCTCTGCGTCGATGACCGGCGTCTCGGGCCCGACGGTGTGGGCGGCGCTCGGCCCGATGAAGGCGATACGCCCCTGACAGACGGCGAGATCCGTAGCCGGGATGAATTCCCCGGTCTGGACGCAGACCCAGAGGCCGTTACGGATGACCAGATCGGCCGGTCTGCGGCCCATGGCGACATCGACGAGGAGTCGTGAATCCATGCATCTTCTCCATGTTATCGTTCATCTTCGCAACCCCTGCCTTCAGACCTGGATTTTTCCGATGAGAATGCAGGATGGCGGCGGTAGGTGTTATCGGGCGGTCCTGTGGTCAGGGCGCAGTGGAGTTTCCCGGCGATGGCAAGTGTTGGCTTCGCGGTCGAGTCAGCGGTTTTGCGCGCTTTGAGAAGCCGACCCGGCCTGAGGTGTTCGAATGGAATTTTTGGAAAACTGCCGCGCAAATTCCCATGCCTGTTCGCTTGCAAGATACTGATCGCCGCCTGCATGTACTTCCCGGTGAAGGCTGCCGGGCCAGGAATGGCCGCCGCCTTTGAGTTTAACCAGAGTGAATGGTGCCCCCCCAGCACAGGCATATGATGAAATTATTCTGTTGTCGTGGTCACTTATCACCGGAGGGCGGCACTGTCGAGATGCCGTCATGAGTCGAACCGTCTCCGGAACAGACCTGTGACTGATCCTTGCAATACTTCGACTGCCGCTGCCTCCCGAGTAGGGGACATTCTCATCCAGTTCTCCATGAATATGCATCACGGGAACATCTTTCCCTCTTTCGCAGGTATTGACGGCGAGCGTCCCCGAGACGGGGATAATGGCGGCAATCAGGTCTGGTATTTCACAGGCGAGACGGTATGCCATCATTGCACCGTTTGACATTCCGGCAACATATATTCGCGTGCGGTCTATGGCATATTTTGAGGCTATATCCTCTATCATCATTCGGATGAACTTCACGTCGTCGATATTTTTTTTTGCCGCTATTCCGCAGCAATTCCCTGCATTCCAGGTTCTTCGGTTGTTCATGCGTGCAAGGATTCCTTCGGTGCCGTTGGGATATGCCGCGATAAATGGGCCGGTATCCGCAACCGAATTCATTCCTGATGAGTTTTCAATGAGTTCGGCATTTCCCAGGCCCCCATGCAGTACGATCATTACGGGCAAAACATGTGAGGATGGCACCGAAGGCACATATAGTTTATACGTTCTTTCGATTCCATTCGATAGAACCGTATGTACCGATGATTGTCCGTCAGCCGTCCCGCCAACCGATGCGGACAATATGAAAAGAGATAAAAACGCAATACTCGTGAAGCATTTGTGGTACATTTGCGTAAACCTCTGTAAGGAGTCAGGTAAAGTGCTCAAAATAAAGAATGTTTCCCGTTGTATTACAGTTATAGGAAGTTTATGTAAAACTTGGGGTGATGGTATATCTCTTAACCTCTATGGTTGTCAGATCGATCATTTTGCTGCACAGGCAGCTAAGGCGGGCGCACGCCCGCAACCCAGGTTATCCTCTCCCACGACGGGGATAGCGCCTTGACGAGTCTCAGCCATGACAACGCAACCCTGGGGGCCTTTGTCGCCGCATGAGGGACGGGTACAGGATATCCTCGGCCCGCGAACATGCGGACGAGATTCTGCAGATTTCGTCCGTCGAAGCCCCCGATACATTCTTCGCCCCCCCTCTGTGGTAAAGGTTCTGACCGGATTTTCGGGACAAAGCGGCCACTTTCACTGATTCTATGCGCAACTCAGGCGGGTTCCAGAGAAGATACACTGACTAAAAAATGGTGTCAAATTTTTCTGGCTCCACCCTGCTTTGCAGGTCAGTCAGCGAGTCAGTGACAAGCCCTCCACAGCGGGTTTTGTCCTTGCTTCGAACCATCGTTTTGTTCCGGCAGTCTGTCATAAATTGTCGATTTTGCGAGGATTCACCTCTTGTTGACAGCTGACGTGATGCCCCGGATTCGGCAGCAGGGGAGAAACCTCCCCGTCTCGGGAATTTACTGTGGTGCAAACGGCATTGTGGAGATCAATATGATAGATAGGAATATGTCATCGACTTTCCGATAAAACTCTATGTTATTGTACAGGAAGGAAGTGCTGATTTAGCTTTTGTTTGCGAGTTCTCCAGCGGAAAACAGGCTTGACCTCCAGTTGCTAGGTTGGTAAAATGGTGATCGCTGTAAAAATGTTAGGAAACAATGTTTAATTATGATTTATTAGCCTACAGGCTCTTTATAAAAGGTTTTGATATGAATGGTTTTATAAAGTTTGTTTATACTCCGGCTGGAAGCGGTGATGCGGCTTTGGCGATAGCCGCCGGCAGATCTGGTGGAGTTGGAATATTAAATGCCGAGTTGGTAAGCAATATCGATTTCTTTTTAAAACAAATTGATTTCTTGGCGAAAAAAGTAGATAGCTCATTTGGCATAAAACTGGATACGGCGGACACTCGATTGTTGGATGCCGCTCAAATGTATTCGCATGCAGGACTGCAATGGGTGATTGTCGATGCGGAAATCCTGTCCGCATGCAATGAGCAGCTTTGCTTGCTCAAAGCCAACGGCGTTCAGGTTTTGGCGGAACTCAAAACGCTTGACTGGCCGGATGGAGTGTTTGCGGACGTTGTCGAGGGTATCGTTGTAAAAGGCAATGAATCCGGCGGATTCGTTGGTGAATACAGCTCATTTATCTTGCTGCAAAACTGGCTGCGGCTGACAAATCTGCCATTGTATGTCAGGGGTGGCGTGACCCCTCATGTTGCAGCCGCTTGTCAGACCCTGGGGGCTGCCGGGGTAATACTGGATAATCAACTGCTATTGCTGGAGGAATCACCCCTAGCCGGTGAACTGGCTCCTCTTCTGAGAAATGTGTCGGGCAATGAGGCGGCAGCGGTGGGGGATAGCGAGCAGGGTCAGTATTTCAGGCTGCTCGTCCGCCCAGGGTTGCAGCAAGCGCAGGATTTCTGCGTTAAGGCTGAAGGCCAGAATTTTGCAGCGCTACGCGATCTCGTTCGAGGCAAGATTGCCTGGCAAAAAGATGTGGCTGCAGTGCTCCCCCTGGGGCAGGACGTCTGCTTCGCCTACCAATGGCAAAAGCAGTATGGTCACATGGCTCGTTTATTCAAGGTCATGGACGAAATCATCGATGAGGGTTTGCCTCAGGCGGTAGCAGATCGTCCACTTGCCAAAGATGCACCCATGGCGCGATTTCTCGGCACGGAATTGCCGATCGTGCAGGGGCCGATGGCAAGGGTTTCCGACTGTTGCGAGTTTGCGGTTGCGGTGTCTCGGGAGGGTGGTGTCCCCATGCTCGCTCTTGCCCTGCAGAAAGGGGATGCTCTTGAGCAATTGCTCGACCAGACCAAAAGAGCGATAGGCGAAAAGCCATGGGGTGTCGGCGTCCTGGGTTTTGCACCACAGGCCCTCCTCGATCAGCAGCTCACGTATCTTCAGAAATTCAACGCCGGCTTTGCCATAATCGCCGGAGGCCGTCCTGATCAGGCGGTGAAGTTTCAAGAGGCGGGTCTCTTCTCCTTTTTGCATGTTCCATCTCCCAACCTGATTCCACTTTTTCTGCAACAGGGAGCGCGCGGTTTCATTTTCGAAGGCCGCGAGTGTGGTGGACATGTTGGCCCTCTCAGCAGCTTTGTCCTGTGGAGTTCAATGGTCGACCGGCTGTTGTCCGAACTTGCCGGTGGAGATGTGAGCGGAGCCGAGGTTCGGGTTCTTTTTGCAGGCGGTATTCACGATGCCCCTTCTTCTGCTTTTGTACAGGTTCTCGCTGCGCCACTCACCAGGCTTGGTGTCAAGGTCGGCATCATCATGGGCAGCGGTTATCTCTTTACCAAGGAAATAGTCGCCAGCGGGGCAATCAAGCCGATTTTTCAGAAGGTAGCTCTCGATTGCCAGAGAACCGTCAATCTCGAGTCGGGGCCCGGGCATGCCAGCCGTTGTGCCTATACACCTTTTGCCAGGGATTTTTTTGCTCGGAGCAGCCGTCTTCAGCAGGAAAAAGTACCGGTTCATGAAAAAAGGGAGATCTTGGATGACCTGATCATGGGCCGATTGCGGATCGCCTCGAAGGGATGCGTCCGGTCGGGCGAAAGCGGCCAGCTCCAGCAATTGGATGAGTCGCAGCAGAAAGACGAAGGTATGTTCATGTTGGGGCAGCTGGCAATCTTGCGAAAAGAGGTGACGGATATCCGCTCCCTGCACCGTGAGGTAACAGAAGGAGCGGAAGCTTTGCTGCGCTCTCGCGTAAACGAAATAATCCCTCGTAAACGAAAAATCGCCTCGCCGGCGGACATTGCCATTATCGGTATGGCTTCACTTTTTCCTGGAGCCGCAACCACGAGCGAGTATTGGGACAATATCCTGGGCAAGGTCGAATCGATCCGCGAAATCCCCCCCCACCGCTGGGACTGGAGGCTCTACTACAGCGAAGACAGACAAGCCAGGGATAAGGTCTATTCAAAATGGGGGGGATTCCTCGATGATGTCGCCTTTGACCCGACTCGATATGGAATGCCTCCCAACTCCGTGGAATCGGTCGATCCCATGCAGTTGATGGCTCTTGAGGTGGCCGGCAGGGTGTTGGCCGATTCAGGGTATTTGGAGAAGCATTTCGACCGCGAAAGGGCATCGGTCATAATCGGGGCAAGTGGCGGTGCCGGCGATGTCGGCATGCAGTATGGGCTGCGCGCCGAACTCCCAAGATTTACGGGTGACGATATTCCGCCGCATATTGCGGAGCGCCTGCCTGAATGGTCTGAAGACACCTTTGCCGGAATCCTGCTCAACGTCATAGCCGGGAGGATAGCAAATCGCTTCAACCTGGGTGGGGCCAATTTTACCACCGATGTTGCCTGCGCCTCTTCGCTTGCTGCCATTTACC
>OBJA01001900.1_pt1 | contig 13087 bp, 8 predicted proteins | sample 1519751 | NCBI WGS metagenome assembly OBJA01 (sample SAMEA3881238, study PRJEB22517) | soil metagenome | biome: lake sediment; feature: soda lake sediment; material: sediment, water from around vicinity | place: India | collected 2013-12-23 | depth 3 m | reverse complement strand
AAGGTTTCAAAGAACGGTGTTTTATCCCCCTTTCACGGGCTTAGCTTGGCGCAAGTAAATTTGTAAATTAGCAGCCTCTCGACTCTCGACTCAAAAATTTATTGCCATTTTTTTATCCATATTGCAAAAAATATGGCTTTAATTTTTGCTTAATTGAAAATATTTTCGTATCTTTGCCATTATGATACACAAGAGAGAACATTATCTTGAAAAAATTGATGCCGGATTCAGGATCGTTCCGATAGTATTACTTATTGGGGCTCGTCAGGTTGGTAAAACCACCCTCATGCAATCTTATGAATTTCAGGGCGACAAACTTTTTTTAAATGGTCAGGATCCGGATATTTCGGCACTCTTTGAAAAGCTCCCGGATCTGGAACAGTATCTTCGGATTTATCTGAACCGGGATTTGAACGGATTGCTACTTCTTGATGAGTTTCAATACATTCAGGGAGTATCTGGCAAACTGAAACTACTTAGCGATAAACATCCTCTGTTAAAAGTTTTATGCTCCGGAAGTTCAAGTCTTGATATACTTAAGAACGTCGAAGAATCTCTAGCAGGAAGAATCCGGACGATCGAAGTGTATTCTCTCTCCTTCGCAGAGTATCTGTTTTTCCGCAATTCTGAACAGCATGCGTTATATACAGCACTTGATCCTGATAATTCAGGGCAGGCATTGCTTGATCCTTTAGAGTCAATCTGGCAAGAGTACCTGTTGTACGGTGGACTTCCCAGGGCTGCCCTCCTTTTCGATCCTGATGAAAAACTGGCAGTATTGAGCGACATTCATAAAACTTATCTTTTAAAGGATGTAAGAGCACACATCAGAAATGAACACTTCAATGGATTTAATAAGCTCTTAAGACTTTTATCTGTTCTGACCGGCAATCTGATAAATGCAAACGAGCTGAGCCGTGAATCAGGCCTGCCCTACAAAGCCTTGTCAGACTATATTGCGCTGTTGGAGCACATGTACATCATTAAGCTTGTTGAGCCCTGGCACACTAACCGCAGATCGACGATTACCAAGATGAAGAAAGTGTACTTTTGCGACACCGGTATCAGGAACATATTACTCCCGGATTTCAGGGAACCTGAGTTTCGGGCTGACAGCGGAGCCTTGCTGGAAAATCATGTTTATCTTGAACTTATGCGTAACCTTTTACCCGGAGGAGAGATACGTTTCTATCGTACAACTGACGGAGCAGAGGTTGATTTTGTAGTGAATCAGCCAAGAGAGGTGATTGCCATAGAGTGCAAATACAAGACAATGGCTAAACCTGTGCAAAGCAGATCTCTGATTAGCTTTTCCGACCTTGAACGCGTCTCCCGACGGTACATTATCAACCGCAACCTAAATACCATCAGTAAATCCACTCATTTTATACCGGCTGTCCTGACCGGAAGAATAAGCCAGAGGTTCCGGCAATAAAACCAGTGATCAGGAAAATACAAACCTGCCATCGTCTGACACAGGAGGACATGGCGGGGTTTGAACTGTTTAACTAAACCGTTCATTTAATAACAAAAATGCCTGTCTTTATCATCACGAAGAGCAAATATGTTTTTATCATCTCAGACAACTAATCGGTTGTTTTTATTGTCTTAGTAGCAAGGAAATGGATACGTGCCAGGATGGGTGGAATCTTCGAAGGTTGTAAAAAACATGAATCATTTTCCCATGAAACAAAACTATAATTACCAGCTTCAACTGCGCATTTCCAGATACGCAACCACTACTATTCTGGTATTCATATTCTGGTTTGTAATCCCTTACGACACACAAGCCTGCTTCCTGGGCGGAGAGATCCTTTGGGGCTGCACCCCTGCCGGAAATTTTCGCTTTGTCATGAATTTGTATCGCGACTGCGGAAGTCCGAACACCTTCCCTGATACTCTTTGGCTCTCGACCAATGCTACAGGATTCGATTCCATTGGATTGGTGCGTGTAATGGCTAACGATAAGTCTCCGCATTGTGACTGCATGGATGCAGGAGCACCTCTGAATTGCGCTACTGCCACCCAATACGGTACAGGTGCAATAGAGGAGATCATTTATACTTCTGATGCATTTTACCCTTCCGGTGTAAATCTCACAGGCGTACCTCCACCGTCAGGATGGCACTTCGTCTTTGAGGGCTTCAACCGTGCCCCTACGGACAACCTGGGAGCCGGTACCAACAATTTTGCTTTGGTTACAACCATCTATTCCATTCTCAATATCCCGGTAAATACTTGTTTTGATCATTCTCCCTCTTTTCTTTTTCCTCCTTTTATAACAGGATGTGCAGGTGATCCACATGCTCTTTTTCAGGTTCCGAAAGACCTGGAATTCGATTCACTCCGGTTCGAGCTCGTAGCACCTTTAAACAATGCAACATCTTACATTTCAACCTACCAGCCTGGGTATTCATCTGTTTCACCGCTACCCGGCTCAACACTCCACCCAGGCAACCAGCCTGCAACCTTTGACTCCGCTACCGGTGACATTCTTTTCACCTCCTACACCCCGGGTGCTTTTGCTTTGGCAATTCGAGTCAATGCCTGGAAGTGTGGTTCAAAAGTGGCAGAGATCCATCGCGAAATACATATTCTGGTCATTACCTGTCAAAACCACAATACACCAGCGTTGAACATACAAGGAGCGTCTCCTGTTCAGGGAATCATGTATCTGACTGACACTGTATTTGCCGGTGAACTCCTCATACATGGCATTTCCGCCGGGAGCAATACAGGGTGTGGTACCATCAACCCTTATGATGTGGCGCTGACGGCTTTCGGCGGTATGTTTGGCTTTCCGATGAACAACAACGGTTGCGTTGTGCCACCTTGTGCACAACTGACGCCTACCATCCCTCAGGGCGGAAGTCTTACCGACTCATCTTTTGTGCATACAATATTTAACTGGCAAACAGCGGCTTCACATATGTCAAACAATATCCTGTGCGGGGTAAGTCCCACCTATCACGACTTTGTGTTTACTGCCTCCAACAAGGTTTGCCCCGTGCCGGCAGTAAGCTATGGGATACTCAGGTTTGCTCTGAAGAACAAAGCTCCGGATCCGCCGCTACCACTGCAGTGTATTTCTGTCTTGCCCAATGGTGATGTAACCCTGCAATGGTCGGAGGCTATCGACACCCTGAACTCATTCTATGCGTATCAGCTAAAACATGCCTCAGATCCTATCGGCCCATTCACCATTCTGGCATCCATCCAGAACAAAGCACAAACATCTTTCTTGCATCAGGGAGCCAACGCCCATCTTCAGCCGACCTATTACGTTTTGCTGTTGCATGAGAAATACACCGGAGGTGTTACACCCATCCCGTTTGACACTGTTGCTTCACTTTTCCTTTCGGTTACTGACTCTGTCTCTTCCAACACAGCCCACCTTTCATGGAACGGCATCAGAAACATGTTCCTGCCCACTTCAGCCGGTGTTTACGAGATATATCGTGAATTGCAACCGGGAGGTTGGGTAATGATAGGAACCACAACAGCCACATCGTATATCGATACGTTTCCGGCAGGAACTCTTTTGGTAAGATATCGTATAGCGCTTTCCGATACTCTGGTTAACGGTACTATATCAACCGTATGCCAATCCAACTCCAATGTAGCTGAATTGATCATTATCTCTGCACCGGCACATGTTACAGGCGCTGCATTTCACCTGGGCAACCCGATTCCAAACCCTGCATCACAAAAGGTTCATATACCTCTCGAAGCAGGAGCAGATGGTGACCTGTTGCTTGTGGTTACAGATGTCACAGGTAAGAACATGATCGAAATTAACCAACACGCCGTCAAGGGCAACAACATCATCATGTTGAACGTAGCTGCCTGGCCACCAGGGCTCTATTTCTTTACAGCGTATTATCAAGAAATGAAACAGACAGGAAAACTGGTGGTCTATTGAATGGGGCTTTGTATAAGTTAGCCGTGTTTAGCCAACAACAGGACCTCACCTTGCCAACCCGACATTCTGTTACATTCAAAATAGCAGGTTACCTGAACTGACATGTCGAAACCAAGAAGACTGCCTTGTCATTCAACCCCTCTGTTTATTCAACATATTTGACTATTTTTGCACACAATTTAAAAAATTGATGAAACACATCAGGAATTTTTGCATTATTGCCCACATTGACCACGGGAAGAGTACACTGGCTGACCGCATGCTGATGTACACCGATACTATTTCGGAAAGAGACTTTAAAGACCAGGTACTCGACAACATGGAGCTTGAAAGGGAGCGAGGCATCACAATCAAGAGCCATGCTATTCAAATGGATTATGAGCAGGATGGGGTCAACTATAAGTTAAATCTCATTGACACTCCAGGGCATGTTGACTTCTCCTATGAGGTTTCACGCTCCATAGCGGCTTGTGAAGGAGCACTACTCGTTGTTGATGCAACACAAGGCATACAGGCTCAGACTATTTCAAACCTTTACAAAGCAATCGAAAATGACCTTGAGATAATTCCTGTCCTCAACAAGATGGATCTGCCTAACGCAATGCCTGAGGAGGTAATGGATCAGATCGTTGACCTGTTGGGCTGCGATCCTGATGATATTATAGAGGCCAGTGGAAAGACCGGTTATGGTGTGGATAAAATTTTTGACGCCATTATTGAAAAGATTCCACCTCCCACTGGGGATCCGGACGCTCCTTTGCAGGCACTGATTTTCGATTCGATTTTCAACTCATACCGCGGTGTTATTGCGTACTTCAGGATAATGAACGGCACTATCAATCATATGGACCACGTGAAATTCTTCGCTACCGGTGAGGATTACCATGCTGATGAGATCGGGGTGCTGAAAATAAAAATGATCCCAAAGAAATCTCTAAGTACCGGCGACGTAGGTTACATTATTTCAGGGATCAAAGTTTCGAGCGAGGTCAATGTGGGTGACACCATCACCACTGTTGCAAACCCTTGTCAGACTGCCATCGAAGGCTTTCAAAAAGTTAAGCCGATGGTCTTTGCCGGCATCTATCCTGTTGATGCGGATGATTACGAAGACCTCCGCAACGCGATGGAGAAGCTTCAACTCAATGATGCATCCCTCTCCTACTCACCGGAATCTTCAGCCGCTCTCGGGTTTGGTTTCAGGTGCGGCTTCCTTGGTCTGCTTCACATGGAGATTATTCAGGAGCGCCTTGACCGGGAATTTGATATGGATGTAATAACCACAGTACCTAACGTATCATACAAGATCTACAGCACAAAGAACGAGTTACTGGAAGTTTATAACCCTTCCGACCTCCCGGCTGTAAATCATATCGACAGGATCGAAGAGCCATATATCCATGCTCAGGTCATTACCAAGTCAGAATATACTGGGGCAATAATGAACCTCTGTATCGATAAACGGGGAGTGCTCAGGAACCAGGTTTACCTTACAAGCGACCGCGTGGAATTATCTTTCGATATGCCGCTGGCGGAGATCGTCTTCGACTTCTACGACAAGCTTAAAAGTATCTCAAAAGGATATGCATCATTCGACTATCACCAGACTGATTACAAAACTGCAAAACTCGCACGGCTCGACATCCTGCTGAACGGCGAAATGGTTGATGCCCTGTCAACCCTGATACATCAGAATAATGCCTACAACTTTGGAAGAAGGATGTGCGAGAAACTTAGAGAACTCATTCCCAGGCAGCAGTTCGACGTTGCCATACAGGCTGCCATAGGGTCAAAGATCATTGCCAGGGAGACAGTGAAAGCGCTGCGAAAGGATGTGACTGCAAAGTGCTATGGAGGTGACATCACCCGTAAACGCAAACTTCTCGAAAAACAGAAGAAGGGAAAGAAGAGAATGAGACAGGTCGGAAATGTAGAGGTGCCTCAGCAGGCTTTCCTTGCCGTTCTCAAGCTCGATTAATCAGGATTATTCTTTAACTTGATGCCAGAATAAAGGCTTATGATCATTCATAACAACAACGAATTATCGACCCCAATAAATAACAGTGTCATCACCATGGGCTCCTTCGACGGGGTGCACCTGGGACACAGAAAAATCCTCGAAAGAGTTGTTGAAACGGCAAGGGAAATCAATGGCACCAGTGTCCTTGTCACCTTCGACAAGCATCCCAGGAAGGTTCTTAACAACACCAGCGGTGAATTAAAGCTGCTAACCACACCTGATGAGCGCAGAGAAATCTTTGAAAGCATTGGCATAGAACACCTGGTTTGCCTCTCCTTTGACACAAAACTTGCTGCCACGGAAGCCGGTGACTTTATCAGGGAATTTTTTGTGAAAAAGCTGAAAGCAGCCCGCATCATTACCGGTTATGGCCATCGCTTCGGCAAAGGTGGCAAAGGTGACCATGACCTTCTTGTAAGTGAATCCCGTAAATATGGGTATATCGCAGAGATGATCCCCATGCAGGATATTCAGCAGAACATGATCTCTTCTACCCTGATCAGGGAACACCTGGAATCGGGATATGTTGAAATGGCAAACAGGTACCTGGGCTACAGCTACAGCCTCACAGGCAAAGTTGTTCACGGCAGCAGCACAGGAAAAAGAATCGGATTTCCCACTGCAAACATCAACCCCTCACATCCCGAAAAGCTCATACCTGCTGATGGTGTATATGCCGTTCACGTAATGGTGAATAAAGAAAAATTCCCGGGGATGCTGAACATTGGCTTCAGGCCTACATTCAATTCATCAGAAAAAACCATAGAAGTACACATCATAAATTTTCGCAAGGAGATTTATGATGATACCATAACCATTACCTTTGAACACAGATTGCGTGACGAGAAGAAGTTTGAATCTGTTGATGCACTTATTGAGCAATTAACCATCGACAAAAAAAACACTCTTGAAAAGCTTGGCTGAAAGAAAACCGTTTCTGCTTCTGCTGATAATATCTGCTACTCTGTCACTCTTAGAAAGAGTTGATGGAGGCAACCCCGAAGCCATTTCAAACCATGAGGCTCCGCCTCTCTTTACATCGCTGGAGGAGGCACTCAAAAACCCCGGAGAGGTTTACCGTCTGCAACTGAGAAGAAAAAGATTCAGCCAGATACCGTCGGAGATCTTCACCTTCACCAACCTAATCGAGCTTGACCTCTCAAACAATCGCATTGAAGAGATCCCAGATGCTATTGCCACTCTGACAAACCTTAAGGTCCTGAAGCTCGGCAACAACAGGCTGCATACAATCTCCGACAGTATAGGCACATTAACAAACCTTGAAAGTGTTGACCTGAGCAGAAACCACCTGATATCCCTGCCGGCTGCCATCGGAAATCTTACTAAACTGAAGTCTCTGGAAATCTGGAGGAATGAGATCGGATCTCTTCCGACACGTATAGGTGAACTCTCAGAAACATTGTTGTATCTCGATATCAGACAAAATCCATATCCTCCTGAAAATATTGAAAAACTAACAATGCTGCTTCCGGAGACAGAGATCAAGTCTTCGAGGCGGTGTGCCTGCAGTGGTGATTGAACCAATTCAACCTGACGGAATGGAGAAACGGAACAGGATAATAAGGTTGGCATTTTACTCGCTCTGGCTTGCAGCTTCACTACTGCAGGCATTCATTACACCGCTGCTCGAGGATGAAGCCTATTACTGGTTCTTCTCAAGGTTTCCTGCCTGGGGTTACTATGAACATCCTCCGATGGTTGCTTTTATGATAAAGGCGGGTTATGCAATTTTTGCCAACGAGTTGGGGGTAAGGCTTGTCGCTGCTTTTATGAACCTGGCAGCAATATACATTGCAGAGCTTCTTATCAAACCTGAAAAGCCTTTGCTATTCTACCTTCTTGTATCCTCCGTAGCAGTGCTTCATGGTCTGGGTTTCCTGGCAATTCCCGATGCTCCGCTGCTACTCTTCATAGCTCTCTTCTTCATCTTCTACAAAAGATACCTCGAATCAGATTCATATAAGGATGCCCTCCTCATCGGGATCTGCGCTGCGCTGATGATACTGTCCAAATACCACGGAGTCCTCATCATCGGTTTTACTCTTCTTTCAAACATAAAACTGCTGAAAAGAAAAACACTACTGCTGGCTCTGGCTGCCTTCCTGGTGCTGCTCATACCGCATATCATCTGGCTTTTTGTAAACGACTTTCCGATAGTGCGCTTTCACCTGTCAGGCAGAAACCCAGTTCCATACAGGTTTGAATTTACTGTGAACTATCTGCTCTCAGCTCTCATTGTCTTCGGCCCCCTGATTGCACCTGTGCTTCTGTTTGCAGGCTTCTCCCTTAAACCGCGCGACCTGTTTGAGAGAGCACTGAAATGGTCTTTCATTGGAATTTACATCTTCTTCTTTCTGATGTCGTTTCGAGGGCGTGTGGAGGCATACTGGACTTTCCCTGCCCTGATACCTGCTCTCTGGTTCGGATACAGGCTTCTTTCAGAAAAAAAAGCTGGAACAAAAATCCTTTATCCGATCGCGTCGCTGTCAATCCTACTGATAATTGCAGCCAGGATTTTCCTTTCAGGTGGCATCTCCACCAACAACAGGCTTTTACAGGAATTGCAGGAGCCCTTCTGCAACCCGGCACAATGGGTTAGTGACATGAGTGAAAAAGCAGGAAACAGGCCGGTGATCTTTATGAACTCCTACCAGGATGCATCAATCTACTCATTTTACTCCGGCAAGCCGTCAATGTCTCTCAGCAATGTGATGGGCCGTAAAAACCAGTTCGACATCTGGGATTTAGAAAACAGGTTCAGAGGAAGGGAGGTGATGGTTGTGCCCAATTTTGAAATGCCCGGATTCGACACTATTGGTTTTAGTGAGTCAAAGTTCGATTATACTTATGTTGATAACTTCCAGGTGTTTCCGGGTTTGATGCTGGATGTCGGAAATCTTCCTGCCGAAGCAACTCCGGGTGAAACTGTCAGACTGAAGGTAACACTGCATAATCCCAAAGAGTATCATCCCGATGATCTGATCGCAAATCCGGAATTCCCGAGCTTCATCACTTACCAGTTCTTCAAAGATGGTGCTCTTGTTCTGGATAAGGAGACAGGGATTAAAATCCTTGGTGGCATGATTGGCAGGTTATTTTATGTTGATGTGGTGACACCTGAAGAGCCCGGCAATTTCACCTTGCACCTCTCTGTCAAGACCGGCTGGCTGCCGTCGGGAATAAACAGCCGGGAAATGACTATCTTTATACGATAATAATCTTGCTGAAATGATACTTGTAAGGATCATCGAGAAGCTACTCATACTCTACTTTGCGCTCTACCTGCTTATAGATATCTATTTGTATCTCTCTGCTTTCAGCATCTTCACCTTTCGACGCAGAAAAAGATGTGCTGCCCTCGGCCCCAACGAAGATCAACCCCCGGTCTCTGTAATCGTACCTGCTTATAATGAGGAGGTCTCTCTGGTTCTATGCACCAGGATGCTTCTCGACCTTGACTACAAGAATTACCGTGTGATTGTTGTAAATGATGGCAGCAGCGATACGACACTGGAAAAGATGTTAAAAAGCTTTGACTTTTCTGAATCTGAGCTGCCTCTGCCGTCAGGAGGCTTGATCAAAACTGCCGAAATCAGGAGCATCTATGTCGCTGAGGGCGGGAAGCTCCTACTGATCGACAAAGCCAACGGTGGCAAGGCTGATGCCATCAACACCGCAATAAACATCTCCGATGGCGAATTTATTTGCACCATTGATGCAGACTCAATTCTTGACCGGGACGCCCTGCAGCGGGTAGTATTGCCACTGGTGAGGAATGAATCCGTGTTTGTCAGCGGAGGCCAGATTGCTCTCTCGAATGACCTGACCATAAAAAACAACCGCGTGGTGAGTGCCAGGATGCCACGAAACATCTGGGTGCACTGGCAGATCCTGGAGTATATCAGCACTTTCATGGTGGCCAGGATCAGCCTTAGCCGAATAAATTCACTACTGATAATGTCAGGTGCATTCTCAATATTCCGGAAGAATGACCTCATTAATGTCGGCGGCTTCCTCACAAAAAACAATGACCATCAATACATCCTCGGCACTCTCGGCTATGGAAAACACACCATCACAGAGGATATGGAGATAGTGCTGCGGCTCTGGAAATATTACCGCGACAGGCGCATAAAGGCAAAAGCGGTGTTCCTTCCCGGGCCAGTTTGCTGGACAGAGGCACCGGAGAAACCATCACAGCTATTTAAACAACGAGTAAGGTGGCACCAGGGCCTGGCTGAAACATTATGGCTTTACCGCAATATGATGTTTGAACCGAAATACAGAGTTACCGGACTATTGGCGCTTCCTTACTACTTTTTTATGGAACTGATTGCACCTGTGATTAAACTTTTTACCATCTTATTTGTCTCAACACTTGTGGCAAGCGGACTGCTTAACCAGCAGTGGGTAATTCTGATGATATTAGGCACTATACTGATCGCTACCATAATAATGAGTACAATAACCGTGATAATAGAAAACTGGAGCATGCATCAATCGGCAGCAAACCGTGAAGCACTCAGGTATAAAACCTTCGGCAACTGGTTACTCTTGCTTGGCAGCGGGATAGTAGGAAACTTCAGCTACTCATTCTACAGAATGTTTGCACAGTTGAAAGGTATTGTAAACTACTTCCGAAAACGTCAGGAGTGGAACAAACTGGAAAGAAAAGGAGTGGTAGAGAGTCGAGAGTAGAGAGTCGAGACACACAGTCTGAGAGTCGGGAGTTAAAAAGTCTCTCCCCTCTTAGGGGAGAGATTTAGAGAGGGGTTTTTTGAGTCGAGAGTATAATTGTGATAGGAAATGGGACTGAAAAAGATCGATGTTATTATTACAGTTTTGGCAATTAGCCATATACTGTATTTTGGACCGGGTGCTTTTGCACAGGAAGGAAGAGCCGGTAATGGAGACACAACTTCTGTTGAATACTGGAGGCAGAAGGGTTACGAAGCGAGGGTCGGTGGAGATATAGAGCTGTCGCTAAGGCACTATATGCGTGTGATAGCAATTGATCCCGATGACTGGGATGCGAACCTGGCTGTGGCCAGGATCCTATTTGCCAAAGGGGATTACAAAAAGGCTATTGAGCACTATAAACCTGTTGTTAAGCACGACAGCACCAACAGCGAAGCCTTATGGGGCATAGGCAGGTGCAACTACAGGCTTGGCAACTTCAGCGAATCGGTCACCTGGTATCAGCGTGCACTTGTGTTGTTACCAGGTCATATTGGCCTTATGGAGGACCTCTCTTACGGGCTTATAAACAGCAACAGGTCGGAAGAGGCTTTGGAGTTTTACAGAAAGATTATCGAACTGGACCCCTCCGTTGCTGCAGGCTGGGCAGGCCTGGGAAGGGTACTGCTGATAACCGGGAAACCTGGAGAATCATTAAAGCATCTCAGAAAAGCCCTTGAGCTGGATCCCGGAAACAAAGAGATTGAAGCTATTCTCAGGCAGGCAAAAAATCAAATGGCTTTCTCACTTGGATACCAGTTTATGTATATCAATGAACAGGAACCGATAGACTTCGGCAGTGATACCGCAGCATATAATATCAATGCCCTGATCAACATTGTTACTTTAAGCAAACGAATAACAGACAGGTTCTCACTGAGGTTCCGCCACCTGCTCGACAACTCAAACCGCGAATACTACCAGCAAAACGATACCAACCGCTGGTTTGACAACACATCTCTGAGAGGCTCCTTCCTCCTGGGAAACCACAATCTGCATCTCTTTGCAGGAGGAAGCCTGGAAGAGGAGAAACTTACAAATTATGGCCTGTCATGGGACTTCAACAAAAGGATCAGAAAGCTTAGAATAAGCAACACAATTACAGCGGGGTACGACTACTACTACTATTGGAACCAGGTAGGCCATGATTATATCTCCGACAATCTGCGGCTCACCTATAGTAAGTTTACACTGAACATGAACTACCGTTATGTGAACGTTCGGGCGCTTACTGAGTTCGACACCCTTGGCAGAAATCCCGGCCATCAGTACACTATTACCGGCAGGTACTCACTCTTCAAAAATCCGAAACTTACTCTTGGGATTTACCACAACAGCCGCAATTACAGTTATCGTTCGCCCAGGTACTGGTCACCACAGGAGTATAAGCTAAATGGAGCTACTGCAACCGTTAACTGGGAATCGAAGAAAGGCCTTTACACATGGTTATCAGGAAACATCGGCAAATATAATGATGCCACACAGAAGGATATAAGACACTGGGAAGCATCCGGAGAGATAGGCTATAACTACAAGACCATGAGCTATGCTGCAGGTGCAGCAAGGTTTTACAATCCCTGGTACGAGAACTTCATTGCCTACGTCTCTGTAACCAAAAGATTCATCAAATAATGAGAGCTAAATATCTGATCATACTTTTACTGATGCTGCTGCTGGGATATGTAATTGCTCAGATGCTGAAGCTGGAGGAGCGCATCAGGAAGGGCAGGATCGTTGAAGTGGTGCTTGAAGACCTCAGCAAGCCACTGATGGACGAACTGCCTTACGATCAGATCGTAAAGCTGGTTGAAGCCTCAGAGCATCACTTCAGGGCGGAAGGGGATTATCTCTCTTCGATCACAACACGTATATCCAGAGGAGTGACAACACACACCTGGGATGATGTGTTCATCAAAGGTGTAAATATGGGGGTAGCCCTTCCGGGCAAATGGCCTTCGGAATTCGCTGCCACCTACGAAGAATACCTGGAATGGTTTATCATGATCGGGCAGATGAATGCAAACACCATCCGTACATACACCATACTGCCACCGGAGTTTTACCGTGCCCTGGCATACTACAACCTCCATTACAATAACCGTAAGCTATGGCTAATGCAGGGTGTATGGGCAGAGGAGCCGCCAAATGAAAACTATGGTGACCCGGGATACACCCGAAAATTCCTGAAAGAGATCCGTGATGCTGTAGACGTTATCCATGGCAATATTGTGATACCACCAAGGCATGGCCATGCTGATGGCATCTATTCCGCCGACGTCTCCCGCTACACCATCGGCTGGGCACTGGGGAGAGAGTGGGAACCTCATGCCGTCTCAGCCACAAACAAAAACGACAGCATTGATCTTCCTTACGGCGTCTTCATAGAT
>OBJA01001899.1_pt1 | contig 13104 bp, 4 predicted proteins | sample 1519751 | NCBI WGS metagenome assembly OBJA01 (sample SAMEA3881238, study PRJEB22517) | soil metagenome | biome: lake sediment; feature: soda lake sediment; material: sediment, water from around vicinity | place: India | collected 2013-12-23 | depth 3 m | reverse complement strand
CTTTATACCCAAGCGATTCGTAGAACCAGTCGGTCAACGCCGAAGGACGCTCATAATCTTCACGGGTAAAACGTACGTTCATATTCAGTCTCAACCAGTCGGTCAGTTCGGATCCGATTTTAGCGGTAGCGGTATAGCGATCCAGATTCTCTTTACCCAAATTAAGCAGCCCGTTGGTACCATAGTAGCTACCGGATGCATAATAGTTGAACTTCTTTGTCCCTCCGTTGGCGCTGATGTTGTGTTCCTGCGAGAAGTTACGATCCCTGTAAACGACATCATAGTAATCAATATCATCCGCTCCATTGGAGAAAGCCCCCAGCCATTGCCCGCTTCCGTTGGGGTTTGGCTCCAATGTATAAACGATGGTTCCGTCATCGGTTATTCGTTGTCCGTTACTATACGGCCTGGCATTATGCCAGGTTACCACCCTGTCCATGTATTCTTCACCGAAACGGACATTTCCACCCCGGTTAGTCAACATGTCATTTACCCATGTCGCAAACTGCACGGAGTTCATCATTTCTTTCTTGTTAATGGGACTTGACGAACGGAAACTATTATTATAATTAATGGTATTCCTACCGTCTGTCCTTCCACTTTTGGTGGTGATCAATATCACACCGAAAGGTGCACGGGAGCCATAAATAGAGGATGCGGCAGCATCTTTAAGCACGGAAATATTTGCAATATCCTGCGGATTTACGCTATGCAATTCGGCCTCCATGCCATCAATAAGGATAAGGGGCGAACCACTGGTGCCTTCACCTATGGTGGTGGTTCCACGTATATTAATGTCCGGACGGCTTTCAAGGCTGCCGCTGTTCACATTAATATTCAATCCTGGTATTAACCCCTGCAAAGCTTGAGTGGCATTGGCAACCGGCCTCTCTAAGATTTCATCACCGGTTAAAACACCGACAGCTCCGGTCAGGTTTACTTTCTTCTGGGTGCCAAAACCTACTACAACCACTTCATCCAGTGTTTGAGTGTCTTCCTCCAGCACCACAGATAAAGATCTTCCGGTTACGGTTACTTCCTGCGTAATATAGCCGATATAACTTACCTGAAGTGTTTTTCCCGGTGCCACATTCAAAGTAAAGTTGCCATCGACATCGGTAACGGTGCCGTTGGTGGTACCTTTTTCCAATACACTTGCCCCGATAACAGGTTCACCGTTCACATCGGACACATTTCCGGTAACGCTGCTCTGGGCATACGCCATAACACTACATAAGCTTATGACGATACTTGCAATAAATGTTTTCAATTTGTACATAATTAAATAAATGTGCATAAAGTATTAAATAACATAATAATTAGAATAGTAAGATATTAAAGTTTTTTAAACCTTTGTATCTTTCTGTTACACCGCTAAAAAATGTTTTATATGGAGATAATCTTTATTGTATTTTTTCCGGTAAAAAACATTTTATAATCTATGATTTGCTAACTGGATAGCAAAAGTATCAAGATTCATTAATAACAATAGGTGATAAATCAATCATTCTAAAGGGACAAAATAATCATTACAACAATGACAGATTTACCCATCTTTTCATATTAACTACCTGTAATTATTAATTATACAAGATATTATCATGGAATTTTCAAAGTAAACGGAGGTGGTTATTCTCAAAATATACAGAGAAATTTTCATAAATTTGTACAGCATAAATACATTATTTTCCTTTCAAGTGTATGTTAAAAAAAGTGGTTGTTTTATATAGTTTATTATTGATTTACTTCAATATCCCGGGGCAAACCCAGGCATTCAAACATCTCGGTGTAGAAGACGGTTTATCCAATAGTTATATTGCCGACATTATACAAGATGGCCAGGGATTTATATGGATAGCCACAGAATCGGGATTGAGCCGTTTCGATGGAAAGAGTTTTACGGCATATACAAAAAATAATTCCAATATCGTAAGTAATGAACTGAACACATTGCTGTACGACGAAGAGGAAAACAGTATCTGGATAGGTTCACAAAGGGATGGGATCAGTATTTTCGATTGTTCCTCCCAATCGTTTACAGATTATACAATAGAGGAAGGGTTGATAACCAATGATGTTATACACCTTACACATGCACCAGACGGAGGTATCTGGATTACTCACTATCATGTGGGTATAGAATATTATGACAAAAGGACCAAACAATTTACCCATTATTTAGATCAGGATATAAAAGGAATGAAAAGCCAAAACAGGTGCTCTTTTGACGATGGTAAAGGTAATTTGTATGTAGGACATGCCTTTGATGGATTAAGTATTATTGACATAGAGGATAAAACAGCACGCAATATTCGCCATCAACCAGGGAATTCCCAAAGTCTGCCGGGTAATACCGTCCGTGTTATTTACATGGATCATCAAAAAAATATCTGGATGGGTACAAATAATGGGTTAGCTTTATTTAATCCTCAGAGCGAAGAATTTATTACTTTCAGACATGATCCGTCCAACCCTAATTCCTTGGGTGGAAATAATATTCACGATATCAGGGAAATGAAAGACGGTTCTTTGTGGATTAGTACCGATATGGCAGGGATCAGTATTCTCGATCTCAGCAGTATCACTTTACTCGATCCCCAAAAGGTCATTTTCAAAAATATATCCGTAACAAAAGACCACTATGGATTATCTTCGTCCAACGTCAGGGTGCTGTTTCAGGATTCTTACGACAATATCTGGATTGGGCATTCTAACAGGGGAATAGATTTTATCAGCAATAAACCTCCCGTTTTTCAAACACTTTTAGATTCTACGGATAAATACAAAGACACAAACGAAAAACAGATATGGTATATATGTATGGATAAAAACCAGCAATTATGGGTTGGTAGCGAAAATAAAATCATAGTTCTTCAGGATAATGAAGTAAAAACAATCATTAATATTCAGCCTTATTTGTCAAAATCAGGCTCAAATGTATATATCAACAAGATAAGAAGCGACGGAAGCGGGATCCTTTGGTTCGCAACGACCATTGGCGATGTATTTCAACTGGATCCGGATAATTATCAGATAAAAAGTATTCCTCTCGGTGAAAAAGGGGAATATGTGCGTGAATTTTATGAAGATACCGACGGGAGAATATGGATTGGCACAGATAACGGATTATATTCCTACCAAGGGGGGGAGATAGAGAAGGAAGAGCTCATTAACAATCAGTTAGAGGATAAAACAATATACAGTATTCTCCGGGATAGGGAGGGGAAATTATGGATCGGGACATTCGGAAAAGGAATATTTATTTTTGACAGTAACGACAATTTAGTGGATAACATAGTCAGAGATAAAGGATTCATCTCCAATGCCATTAATCATCTTTATATGGATTCCGGGGGTGGGGTATGGGTTGCTACACGCAACGGAGTGGCTTATTTTAAAAATACGGCAGACACGAGCAGGTATGAAGTATACGATGAACAACAAGGACTTGAAAACTCTTATGTTCGTGCTGTTCAACAGGATAACCAGGGGAACATCTGGATCAGTACCAATGCTGGCATTTCTTTGTGGGACGGAGAGAAGTTCAATAATTACAACCATCAGGACGGTACGCCTATCGGGGATTTCACCAATGGTGCCGCAAGTCTGCGGGAAGACGGCTCCCTGTTCTTTGGTTCACTCAATGGGGTATGCTATTTTAATCCTGAAGAATTAACGAAAGAAAAACGGAAAGTGGTTCCTGTGCAAATTATAGAATGTCTGGCATTGAGTAAACAGATAGAAAATTACAGTAGGGAAATTCTGGTTCCTACGCCACAGAATAAAATAGAGTTGGCATATAATAAAAATTCTTTCAGGATCTCATTTTCCAGCCCTGATTATTCACAAAATCAGCAGGTCGAGTATGCTTACATGATGGAAGGTCTGGACGACATCTGGTATAATACTCAGGATGAAAATCAGGTGGCATTCCGCAATATATCGCCGGGAGAATATACATTTAAAGTAAAAAGTCGTCTGAAAAACCAGGAATGGGACGAAGTGAATATTGCATCACTTGCCTTTATTATTCATCCTCCGTTATGGCTCACATGGTATGCCCAACTTTTATACGCGATCATAACCTGCGTGATTATCTACTTTTCTCTCCGTTCTTATAAAAAAAGGATCGATCTGAAGACATCGCTTGAACTGGAAAGGAAAAACAGCCAGAATAAACAGGAATTGAACGATGAACGACTGCTTTTTTACACAAACATCACCCACGAACTCCGCACCCCGCTAACGCTCATTCTTGGACCGCTGGAAGATCTGGTGCAAGACCCCGGATTACCTGTAACCTATAACAAAAAAATAGGTATTATCCATGCCAGTGCTATCCGCCTGTTAAATCTGATCAACCAAATTCTGGAATTCAGGAAAACGGAAACACAAAACAGGAAACTTGCCGTATCGAAGGGGAACCTGGCAAATCTGGTTGCGGAAACAGGATTACGCTATAAAGAATTGTGCCGGAATGATAAGGTTACGATCCATATTGACATTGAAGACAAAAATACCCTCCTCTATTTTGATGCGGACGTGATAACCACCATATTGAATAACCTGCTGTCAAACGCAACGAAATATACAATGGAAGGGGAAATACGCCTTTCCTTGCGCTCACTCACGGAGAAAGACAACCACTACACCGAAATAGCGGTTTCCGACACAGGTTATGGGATAGAAGCCGACGCTCTATCCCACATATTCGAGCGTTATTATCAGGTTAAAAGTAAGTATCAGGCATCCGGTACCGGGATAGGGCTCGCCCTTGTCAAATCGTTAGCTGAACTTCATGAAGGGACTTTGCATGTGGAAAGTACTATTGGTAAAGGAACCCTGTTCAGGTTACGTTTACTAACCGAAAACACTTACCCTTCGGCTATACATACCGAAGAGAAAACGGCTACTGATATTATCGAAGAGGAACAGGACATTCAAAAGGAAGAAAGTACCGACAACCGTCCTGTAATACTGGCAGTTGAAGATGACAACGATATCCGGGAATATATTGTTTCATCTTTAGAGAAAGATTATTATGTCCTATCGGCATCAAATGGACAAGAGGGATTGGAACTGGCACAAAAACAGATTCCCAATATCATTGTCAGCGATATTATGATGCCCGCAATGGATGGGATGGAACTCTGCCGTACAATAAAAGAAGATGTACGTACCAGCCATATTCCGGTTATTTTACTAACCGCCAAGGATTCCCTCCATGATCAGGAAAAAGGATATGACAGCGGCGCCGACTCATATCTGACAAAACCTTTTAGCGCCAGACTATTGAGGAGTCGGATAGACAATTTACTGGAATCGCGCCGTAAACTGGCAGATCAGATCAGTACATTTGCCAAGGGAACAGTAAGGCATGAAGATAACTTAGCGGAAGAACCTCTAAAGATCAGTAAATTGGATGAAGAGTTTCTCAATAAACTCACCGAGATTGTAGAGAATAATATTGAAATGGAAGACCTCGATATTGCTTTTATCAAAGAAAAGATGCACATGAGCTATTCCACCTTCTACAGGAAAGTCAAAGGGCTCACGGGGATATCTCCCAATGAGTTTATCCGCAAGATCAGGCTCAAAAACAGTCTCAAGCTCCTACTCTCCGGTTCCTACCAGGTATCGGAAGTCGCGTATATGTCCGGATTCAACGACGTGGTCTATTTCCGGAAATGTTTTAAGGACGAATACGGCATGGTTCCCTCAGAGTACATAAAATCAATGAAACGAGTATGATAATTGTTCTCACACAAGAACGTTTTCGATAAGCGAATACAGAGGAAAAACTTGTTTTTACTATGTTGAGCGTAGAATTGAAAATCGAGGAGCGAAGGCGACTCAAAACGACTAACTTCAGTGAACATGACTAAAAGCGAGTTCCATATGACACCATTGAACTATTTGCGTCAAGCCAGACGAGCAGAAGACAAGCTTGCTTGTATTATGCAGTGGCGAGCAAATATCTAACTTTAGTGAAAATAAATAATTTTAGTCATATGAAATAAATTTGTTTTGATTAATTTCTCTCTCTTTTTTGATTAATTTCTCTTTTTATTCTGATAACTAATATGCCTAATTTTGTTAAAATTATAAAGCACATAAAAATAATCGTATGAGAAAGACATTTTCCTTTTTATTCTTTTCAATTTTGGGTTGCATGAATTTATTCGCACAAAACGCTCCCGATTGGGAAAATCCGGAAGTTTTCGCAGTCAATAAAGAAGACACCCGGACTACGTCGTTACCTTATCCCTCCGAAGAATTGGCGGTAAAAGATGATTATAATTCATCTCCTTACTATCAATCCCTGAACGGCAAATGGAAATTCCATTGGGTTCCAAAAGTATCCGACGTTCCGGCGGGTTTTTATGAAGAGAATTACGATGTAAGCGGTTGGGATGAGATGCCTGTACCCGGGAACTGGGAATTTAACGGATACGGGGTACCTATGTACGTGAACAATGGTTTTGGATTCAGGGCAAAACCACCCCATATCGACAGGGAGGATTCTCCTACAGGAGCTTATCGTCATGAATTTAATATTCCCGACAGTTGGGACGGCAGACGTATTTTCATACATTTCGAAGCCGGAACAAATTCCATGTATGTGTGGGTGAACGGACAAAAGGTGGGATATACACAAAACTCGAAAAGCCCTGCCGAGTTCGATGTCACAGATTACATAAGAAAAGGTAAAAACACATTGGCTTGCCAGGTACATAAATTCAGCGACGGTTCATACCTCGAAGACCAGGATATGTGGCGTCTTGGGGGAATAAACCGTAATGTTTATCTTTACAGCACGGCGCAAACCCGTATTTTTGATTTCTTTGCCCACCCCGATCTGGACAAAAATTACAGAAATGGAATTTTCAGTGTGGATATCACATTGAAGAACTATACCAATAATCTTCAAAATAATACGGTAGAGGTTTCGTTGTTGGACAAATCAGGCAAAAAAGTGTTTTCGCGCAATCAGAAATCGGGTATTCCGGCAAATGGGGTAACTGATATCATTGTCTCAGGGAATGTTTCCAATCCGCTGAAATGGACGGCTGAAACTCCCAACCTCTATACAATGCTTATCACATTGAAAGATGGTAACGGCAGGATTGTCGAGTCCACATCGCATAAGATAGGGTTCCGTAAAATTGAAATAACAGACGGACAATTATTTGTAAACGGGAAAAAAGTTTTCTTCAAAGGGGTGAATCTCCACGAGTTCAATACCCATACCGGACAGGTGGTAACGCATAAGGAAATGATGCGCAACCTGCAACTGATGAAAGAACTCAATATAAATGCCGTCCGTACATCCCATTATCCGCAACAACCCTTATGGTATAAATTGTGTGACGAGTATGGCATATACCTCGTCGATGAAGCCAATCTGGAATCGCACGGTCTCGGTTACGGCCCCGACAATGTTTCCAATTTCCCCGAATGGCATGCACAGCATATGGACCGCGTTATCCGGCTGGTGGAACGTGACAAGAACCATGCGTCGGTTATCTTCTGGTCATTGGGCAATGAAGCGAGCAACGGGAAAGCCTTTTTCGATATGTACGACTGGGCCAAAGCCCGTGACAACAGCCGTCCCGTACAATATGAACAAGCCTACCAGAGAGACAGGAATACAGATATTATCTGCCACATGTACCCATCATGGGAAAATATGAAACGCGATGCGGCAAAAGATCTCGGAAGACCCTATATCATGTGCGAATATGCTCATGCCATGGGCAACAGCATGGGGAATTTCCAGGAGTACTGGGATCTGATGCGTTCCAGTAAGAACATGCAGGGAGGATTTATCTGGGAATGGTATAATCACGGATATCCTACTCATGATGAACAGGGCCGTTTCTACTGGGCATATGGCGGCGACCTGAATGGCTATAACAAAATGAATGATGGCAACTTCTGTATGGACGGTGTTGTCAGTCCCGACCAGGACTATATTCCACATACCTATATCGTTAAAAAAGTATATCAGAATATCCTGTTTGAAGCAAAAGAGTTGGACAAGGGAATCATTAGTGTAATCAATGATTTCAAATTTACTGCCCTGACACCCGAAAATTATTCTTTCAAATGGATACTTCTTAAAAACGGGGAAAAATTTCGGGAAGGTACTTTTAATGTATCTGTTGCAGCTGATAACCGGAAAGATGTGAAGTTGGATTTACCTGCTTTGGCTGAAGAGGCAGGCGTAGAATATTTTCTTCAGGTATATTCTTACAGCAATCAGGCAACCGAATTAATTCCTTCCGGATTTGAAGTGGCTAAAGAAGAATTTGCCCTTAACCAAAATAATTATTTCGTTACCGTACATGCAAACGGACAAATTGCGATTGAAAAGCAGGACGATAAAATCATAGTCAAAGCAGGTAATCTATCTTATGAATTTTCATCAAAGGATGGACGTGGTCTGTTAAGTATGAAAAATAAAGGACAGGATGTGTTCAGGGAACTGCCTCGCCTTAATTTCTGGAGAGCGCTTACCGACAACGAATTCGGAGAATGGATGCAGTACAGTGCCCGTATCTGGGAATCGGCCGGACACAATACCCTATACAGTTACAAAGGTTCGGAAGAGACATCCGAAGGATTCAATGCAAATTATGAAATCAAACTGAGAGGTATAGAGGCCAAAGTGGAAATCACCTACACGGTAAATAAAGACGGTAGCCTTACTACCTCGGCACATTACAAGGCGTTGTCGGATGACCTGCCTGAGATGCTGCGATTTGGTATGTTAATGACCCTCCCCAAGGATTATAACGACTTTACGTGGTACGGTCGTGGCCCGCATGAAAATTATGTAGACCGCAAACATGATACGTTCATGGGTATCTGGAACGGGAAGGTAGAAGAGCAGGCTTTCGCTTATTACCGTCCTCAGGAAACAGGAAATAAAACTGATGTGCGTTGGTTCACATTGAAAAACAACAACGGTAAAGGTATCAGGATCGACGGCGCGCAACCTTTATCGGTAAGTGCTACGAACAACCGCCCCGAAGATCTGGACCCGGGTATGACCAAGAAACAGCAGCACTGGTCGGATGTGTTGCCCCGTCACGAAGTTGTATTATGTGTAGATCTGTTCCAGCGAGGTGTGGGAGGATTGCAGTCATGGGGAGCAAAACCGCTCGATCAATACCGGTTTATGGATAAAGAATGTTCTTACAGTTACACTATTAGCGTAAAGTAAATTGAGATAATATTGTTGAATAAATACCTTGCTCAAGGTATAAAAACTAAAACCAGAGAACGGCTAAAGTATGATTTTTTTGCGTTCTCTGGTTCTTTGTCAACAGGTAATGGAATTGCCACGATTGGATACAACGAGATAAATTATGGATAAATTTAAAATATATTTTAGCCAAATCACAAGATAATTTTTAGCCAAATCGCAAAATCATTTTTAGCCAAATCGCAAAATTTAGTCTTATTTTATTTGGTAAGACGAAGGGAATCAGATAACTTTGTGCTCAACGTTAATTTGTAAATATGACAAAGGTTTATAAGAAGCGCATTGCAGACCAGATGCTCACTGATAAGTTGGAAGCAATGGGTGGCTAACAATGCGCCCCATGAGCCTATGAGGCCTTGGCTCCATGGATTTGATCAATGACCTGAATACATTCGGTTTGTTTTTTGAAACATTATGCGTGCGCGATTTGCGCGTATATGCGGATGCTTTGGGCGGGAAAGTATATCATTTCCGTGACAAGTACGGATTAGAATGCGATGCGGTGATACATCTTCGCAACGGTTCTTACGGCTTGATTGAAATCAAACTCGGTGGTGATAATCTTGTTGAAGAAGGAGCTAAAAATCTTTTATTATTAAGTGATAGGATTGATACCACAAAGATGAAAGCTCCTGCTTTCAAAATGGTTCTCACAGGTGTCGGGACTTATGCATACAAGAGAACCGATGGAGTTTTTGTTGTCCCGATCGGTTGTTTAAAATATTAGTAATTCTCAAACAAAGCGCACCCCGAGTTTCTCAATCAAATTAAATGACAAGTATGGGACTTGTCAATCATATCTCTAAAGTTAGAGCGTTCTTTTCACCATCTCGGAAGCAGCCAGTAGGAAAGCTCCTACACCGAAATCGGCAGTGGTTTCTGCGTTTATATTATGTTGATTGGCCCGTTCGCCGATAGGTTGTACATAGCCGACCTTACCGTCATCCTGTAAAGCGATATTCGTCAGGTAACTCCAACCTTCATCCACCACTGTACTGTAGTCGTTTCCATCCAGGAAACCATTGTTTATTCCCCATAGATAGCCGTAAAGGAAGAATGCCGTTCCGCTGGTCTCATAACCGGGAGCGTGGTCGGCATCCAGGAGGCTTCTTGCCCAGAAACCCTCTTCCTGCTGGCAGTCGGCAAGCGCTTTGGCCATATCCCGGTATATGTGTATATATTCATCCCTGTGGGGATCGCTTTCGGGCAGATCCTGCAATACTCTCGCCAGTCCGGCGAATACCCAGCCGTTACCACGTGCCCAGAAATCTTTCTTCCCGTTCTTCGTCTTATGACCAGGATAGATATATTTGGCATCCCTGTAAAATAAATTGCTTTCCTCATCATACATCAACTCTCTTGCAAAGGAGAAATATTCATAGAGTTTGTCCAGATACAGCTTGTTTTCCGTTATATTATGAAGTTTTGTCATTACCGGCATCACCATATACAGCCCGTCGGCCCACCACCAGTAATCATTCTGCGGTGTGCTCATCTGGTATTCCATTACCTCTTTTGCCCGTGCAATCTTTCTTTCGTCTTTTGTATCGTCCAGATTGTACAAGTCCGCATATACCTGGAAACAGATCTGCCAGTCTCCGAAAAGCACAAAATTGTCGGATTCGCCGTAAGAATATTTCCAGTTCTCCTTATTGCCGGATTTGGCGCCTTTCCATTCATTATGTTCCGCCCAGGCTTCGGAATATGCCTTATATGTTTCGTTTCCGGTCACTTCATACGCAGCCATATTGCCGGTATGATAGGCCGCCCTGTGCCAGAAAGCATTGCCATGCTTCGGGTGGTTGGCCTGCCAATAATTATTCACTTTGGTAATGATATTGATTATTTCATTCTGCGAAACATTTTCCACAAAACGGTCATGACTCGTATCTATTTTCGTTGATCTTGCCCTGCATGAGCTGTTTGTCAAAAAAACAAGAAGAATAAATACCCAAAAGACTTTTTTATACATAAAAATAGTGTTATTAATAAAGAACTCGTTATTTTTCAATTATACAGACAAATGACCGACAAATAGAAAACGAAGAGTCCGGGAAAGATTGCCTTATCGTATGCCTTGATTGACAATCTTCCCGTCTTCTTACATAGAAACTAATACCATTCAGTTGAAAAGATGGTTGCTTTATTCTGTTTTGCTTTCATCTTCCACCGCTTCCTGCCATGTTTCCCAGACGGGAGTGGTGGGGTCGTAGCCGTCGTAGCCGTAATTCTGGCTGAGTTTGCCTTCTCTGTTTGAATCAATTACTGCTTGCCTGATGGGCCAGTAGAAATTATGCTTGTCCAGGTTATATTCCTGTGTGCGGTTATTGGATTCGATTATATGATTGTAAAATTCATTATAATGCACAATCCGTTGCCACCAGTAACTGCCCCCGGAAGCATCCCTGCCCGATTGTTTGTCGTAGGTATTGATATCATAAGTATTGCCCCATTCATCCGGCTTACCACTCAAGGCAAGGCAACGCGAAACCCGGGCTAATTCCACTTTACGCCATTCTTCCATGTGCAATTCGCGGGCGCGTTCGTTCATGATATCGCCAATGTTTACAGTGCTGTAGAACTGGGTGCACCTCGCTCTTTCACGCACTTTATTCACATCAGCGGCAGCACCCGCATTATCTCCCAAATAAAACCTGGCTTCTGCACGTAGCAGGTAGGCTTCTGCCAGACGGTAAAGATAAATATCGCCATGACCTCCTGTTGCACCGCCTGTAGCGCCATTAAATGCGTTAGCGTTAAGGTTGGCTTCATTTCCTACATCAAGATTCCAATATTTGTAATGCGGCCAGTCATACCAGCAACGCACCGTGTCGCTACACAAAAGTCTGCCGTCTTCCGGATGATAAAGCATAAAATTCTGTCCGTAATAAGCCGAACTTCGATTGTTGTATTTTAAATCAGTCATTCTTACCCAATTGCCCACATCGCTTCTGTGGCGCAGGTCTCCTGCGTCCGGTACTCCATTCACATTCCATAGTGTATGTTGAGCAAAATAAGTTGGACGGAAAGTGCCAATACCTCGTCCTATGGCTCTTACCAAATCAAGTTCAACATTGTAACTGGCGTTGCTGCGGGGGTAGTTCTGTCCCGCCTGAAAATTGTCGGGAGTTTGAATAGAACCGGAATTCCAAAAGGGTGCGTAAATGCGCATTTGTAACCATTGACGAAAAGATTCAGCCGCTAATCCACGATTTGGCATCGCCATAATGACTTCCGTATTTTGTGCATGAAGTTTGTTTTCCGAACGGTGCAGGTCCCAAATCACATTGCGGGTAATGGGCCATGTTTCGGGTTCTCCGCCGGCAATCCATGTGCCGAATGATCCTAATCCCCCGCCGCCCTGTACCAGTGCATAGCCCGACTGGTCAATCAAAATATCTGCCTGATCTTTGGCTTTTTGCCATTGACCGGTCGCTAAATAACACTTAATAAGCAGCATGCGGCAAGCGCCTTTGTTGACCATTCCCTTGTATGCCATTTCAGACTGATCGGGTACATATTCCACTGCCTTTTCCAAATCCAGGGTTATCATCTCCAGAATGGCTTCTTTTTTAGTTGAACGGTAGTTAAACTTGGGTACCGAAGGAATCTGGGTAATTAAAGGCACGTCGCCAAACTGAAAGACTAAAGTATAGTAGCGAAATGCGCGGTGAAAGAGCGCCCTGCCCAAATAAGCGTTTTTGGTGGCTTCATCCAAACCCTGTACATTGTCTATATAATTGATGATGGTATTTGCATACTTCATCCCGTTATAGGTTTCTGTCCAGAAGTATTGTATTACGTTACCATTCGAATTTCCGCTACCTTCTCCC